>JGI10216J12902_102681219_pt1 | contig 10161 bp, 9 predicted proteins | sample KanNatreferecore_FD_12902 | JGI IMG/M metagenome (IMG submission 12902)
TGGCGCGCTGATGCTGGTTCCAGCGCCATGGCGGGAGGCCTTCGGGCAAGCCAAGCCGTACAAGATCGGCGCCATCAATCCGCTTTCAGGCGCGGCAGCCGCCGGTGGCAAAACCGCGTTGGTCGGCGTCCAAATGGCTGTCGATCGCATCAACAAGGCCGGGGGCGTGAACGGTCGCCCAATCGAACTGATCATCGCGGACGATGAATCGAAGCCCGATGTGGGACGCCGCAAGACCAGCAAGCTCGTCGACGAAGATCAGATCGACGCACATTGCGGCGGCTTCCTGTCGAACATCTGCCTGGCCTGCATGCCGGTCTGGGAAGAAGCCAAGATCGTCAACATGATCAGCGTTTGTCTCGACACTACGCTGACAACCACCAAGTGCAATCGCTACAGCTTCCGCGTCCATGACTACGCGCCGGCGCAAGCCGTGGCTTTCGCGCCTTATCTCGTGAATAACATAGGCAAAAAGTGGCATATCGCATACGCGGACTATTCCTGGGGCCAGTCCACACGCGATGCCTATGCGCAGGAGATCAAGAAAGCTGGTGGCGAAGTCGTTGAGACGACCGGCATTCCGCTTGGTACCGCCGACATGACGCCGTTCCTGTCGAAGGTTACCGGAAGCTTCGATGGACTGTTCGGCATCTTTTTCGGCAAGGATGGCGTGACCATAGGCAACCAGGCCTTCGATCTTGGCCTGACCAGGAAGTACAAATGGGCCGGCGACGGAGCCATCGCAGAATCCACCAACCTTCCGGCACTCGGCAACAAGATCGAAGGCTTTGTCGGCATTAACCGCTACATTCCCGTTCAAGCGGGCCCGTTCGATACGCCGCAGCACAAGAAGTTCTTTGACGAGGCGAAGGAGCGTCTGGCGAAGATTGATCCGTCAGGACCGCTGCCGGATCGGTATGTCCAATCGAACTTTGAAGCCATGAACGCACTCAAAGTCGGTATGGAGAAGTCGAAATTCCGCGGTCGCGAAGACACCATGAAGCTCATCGAGGCGCTCGAAGGCCTGCAGATGAAACTAAGCGACGATTTCCCGACCGGCGACAAGCTGCTTCGTAAGGAAGATCATCAGGCGTTCCCGCTGCAGGTCATCTTCGACATCAAGGATGGGAAACACCGCATCGTCGAAACGATACCCGGCGACAAGACGTTCTTCCCGCCGGCCTGCAAGTTCGCCACGACCTAAGTTTCGATGCAGCTTGCCGTTGAAGCAGTCGTCCCGGCCAGTAAGGCCGGGGCGGGCACACAGGTCCCCGTGCTCAGCACCGAGGGGCTGACGCGGAGATTTGGCGGCCTTACCGCGGTTAACAACGTCAATTTTCAGGTGAATCGCGAGGAAATTCGAGCGATCATCGGGCCGAACGGCGCCGGCAAAAGCACGTTCTTTAATTGCCTGACCGGCGTGATACCGCCGAGCTCCGGTCGCATCCTATTTAACGGCGAGGATATTACCGGACTTCCGCCCGACAGGATTTCGCTCAAGGGGATCGCGCGCTCCTATCAGATCACCAACATTCTGCCGAATGCGACAACGCTGGAGAACGTGCGCATCGCCGCGCAATCGCGCCGGCATGCCTGGAATATGCTCAAGCACCACGACGCTTTTCACGACATCATCGAGAAGGCCGAGGCGGTGCTGAAGTCCGTTAGCCTCTACGCCAAAGCCGACGAACTCGCCGCCAATCTTTCACATGGCGAGCAGCGCAACCTCGAAATCGGCATCGCGCTCGCCACCGAGCCGCAATTGCTCTGCCTGGACGAGCCGACCGCCGGAATGAGTTCGGCGGAGACGCGCGAGACGGTGCAGCTCGTTCGCAGCATCGCCAAAAATCTGACTATCCTGATCGTGGAGCACGATATGGAGGTCGTCATGGGATTGGCCGACCGGATCACAGTGCTCAACTACGGCCAGGTTCTGGCTGAAGGCACGCCGGCAGAAATCCAGAGCAATCCGAAGGTGCTGGAGGTCTATCTCAAGACATGAATGCCTCCGTCAACAACTCGCCGCTGATCGCGGTCGAGGATCTGCACACCTACTACGGCAAGAGCCACATCTTGCACGGCGTGACACTGCACGTGGGTCCGGGCGAGGTAGTCGGGCTGCTCGGTCGTAACGGCGTCGGCAAGAGCACCACGCTGAAAACCATCATGGGCCTTGTGCGCCCGATCGAAGGTAGCGTCCGGCTTGGCGGACAACCAATCACCGGACTGGCCTCGCACAAGCTCGCTCGTCTCGGCATCGGGTATGTGCCAGAGGACCGTCGCATCTTCCGCCTGCTGACAGTGATGGAGAACCTGCGCACCGGCCTCGACCGTCAGGGTGTAACCGACGCGAGAAAGCAGGAATTGCTCGACAAGGTGTTTACCTATTTTCCCGTCCTTGCAGAGCGGCGCAATCAGGCCGGCGGCACGCTCTCCGGCGGCGAGCAGCAGATGCTGGCGATCGCGCGCGCCATGATGCTGGAGCCGAAGATCATCCTGCTTGACGAGCCGACGGAAGGCCTGATGCCGCGAATGGTTTCGCAGATCCGCAACATCGTCGAAGTCCTGCATCGGGACAATGTCGCCATTTTGCTGGTCGAGCAGAACGTGCCGCTGACACTTGAGACAAGCGATCGCGTCTACATCATGGAAAAGGGCGCGGTGCGCCATCATGCTGCTGCCCGCGATCTGAAGGTGGATGACGCGATCATTCACCAGTACCTGGGGGTGTAGGATGGAGCTTACGGCAATCCTCTATGCCATTCCATGGGATCAGATTCTGATTCAAACAGTGAACGGCATTGTCACCGGGATGATCCTCGCGCTAATCGCTTCCGGGCTGACCCTCATTTTCGGCATCATGGATGTGGTCAATTTTGCCCATGGCGAGCTGTTCATGCTCGGCGCCTATATCGGCGTGGTCGTTCTGGCGACTACAGGGAATTTCTGGCTGGCGCTTTTGATTGCTACTCTCGTCGTCGCCTTGCTGGGCGCTGCGATCCAGATTGCGACGCTGCGGCCTTTGCTCGGGCGAGACCCACTCACGACCATTCTCGCCACGTTCGGCGTTTCGCTCATCCTGCAGAACTATGCGCTATGGCAGTTCGGTCCGGTTGCGCGCAAGATCCAGGAGCCGTTCACTGGTCACTTCACTTTGTTCTATCTCGAATATCCCTGGTACCGCATCATGATCGCGGGCCTCTCCGCCGCGATCATTGGCGGTTTCTGGCTGTTTCTCAAATACGGCAAGTACGGAATCTGGATCCGCGCCACGACCCAGGATCGCGAGATGGCGCAAGCGATGGGCATTCCCGTGCCGTTGGTGCATACGGCCGCTTTCGCCCTCGGCGCCGGAATGGCGGCGGCGAGCGGGGTGTTGTTCGGGCCCCTGGTTGGCGTCAATCACACCATGGGCCTCGATTGGGTCCTTAAGGCATTTATCGTTGTCGTCGTTGGCGGCATGGGCAATCTCGGCGGCTCGATCGCAGCGGCGATCTTCATCAGCCTCCTTGAGGCTTACGCCTCGATCTGGGTCAGTCCGGCGCAGGCGGTCATCGTCTCGTTCATCGTGCTGATCCTCACGCTTCTGTTCCGGCCCACCGGCCTATTTGTCCCGACACCAAAATGACCACCGCGCCGCTCGACAAACCGATGCCTCTCAAGAGACGCGCCCTCTTGAGCCACTCCATGGTGTTCTGGTTCGGCTTTGCCGTCGTGATGGCGCTGCTCATAGTGGCGCCACTGGTATTGCCGGAATTCTGGCGACGTTTCCTGACGGAAGTCCTGATCTGGGGACTGCTCGCGATGTCATCCGATCTGCTGATCGGATACACGGGCATGGTTTCGTTCGGCCACTCAGCTTTTTTTGGTCTCGGCATGTATGGTGCTGCGGCGGCGCTGCTCATGTTCTCCCCACCCAGTCTGTGGCTTGCGCTGGCTTTCGGCCTCGTTGCCTCCGCCGTAATCGCGCTGTTCGTCGCCTATTTCTCGACGCGCCTTCGCGACATTTATTTCGCCATCACAACGCTGATCTTCAGCCAGATTTTCTATGTGATTATTTTCACCTGGACCGAAGTTACCGGCGGCGAGAACGGCCTGAACTTCCGTCGCCCGCCACTGGCAATTCCCGGCCTGTTCTCCGTTCCATTCAATTCGGAGACCATGCACTGGTTCGTCCTTGCCGTCGTGGCCGCATCCTATCTGATCCTGCGACGCATTACGCAGTCGCCTTTCGGCATGGTACTTCAATCGATCCGCGAAAACGAGCCGCGCACCCGGGCTATCGGCTACCCGGTCGAGCGCTACAAGATCGTCGCCGTGATGCTGTCGGGACTTTTTGCGGGGTTGGCAGGCGTGCTTTATGCCATACAGAACCGCTTCGCCGCGCCCGATTTCATTTTCTGGCTCGTTTCGGGTGAGGCGGTGATCTTCAATGTGATGGGAGGCATAGGCACACTTGTGGGGCCCATCGTCGGTGCTGGATTTTTCCAGCTCATGCGCGAATTGCTGTCGCGTATTTTTGGTGATCAATTTCCCTACTTGATTCCTCTCGGTGTCGTTTTCATTGTGATGATCATTTTCCTGCCGCAGGGCCTGCTCGGGTTCGCGCGGCGGTGGCTTAACCGCTAATCGAGGCAAGCATGGCTGTGCGCAGGCTCGGCATCGTGATGCATGGCGTCACGGGCCGCATGGGACTTAATCAGCATCTCGAACGTTCAATCGTGGCGATCCGGGCTCAAGCCGGCGTCGCGTTGTCAAATGGCGATCGCGTAATGCCCGATCCGATTTTGGTCGGCCGCAATGCAGAAAAAGTTGCGGCGTTAGCGCGGCGCTACGGAATCGAACGCTCTACCACCGATCTCGACGCGGCGTTAAAAAATCAGGATGACACGGTGTTCTTCGACGCAGCAACAACCCAGATGCGCGCCGATCTGCTCACGCGCGCAATCGAGGCTGGCAAGCACATCTATTGCGAGAAGCCGGTAGCCGACGCTCTCGACAAGGCAATTGCGGTAGCAAAGCTCGCCAAAGCGAAGAAAGTCAAAAACGGTGTTGTGCAGGACAAATTATTTCTGCCCGGCCTGCGCAAGATCAAAATGTTGCGCGACGCCGGCTTCTTCGGGCGGATGTTCGCGGTTCGCGGAGAATTCGGCTATTGGGTGTTCGAGGGCGATTGGGGCCAGCCGGCCCAGCGGCCAAGCTGGAACTACAAGAAATCGGAAGGCGGCGGCATCATTCTCGATATGCTCTGCCACTGGCGCTATGTTTTCGATAATCTGTTCGGAAAAGTGCAGGCAGTGACCTGTCTCGGCGCCATTCACATTCCGAAGCGCGTGGACGAGAACGGAAAAGCTTACGATGCCGATGCAGACGATGCGGCTTATGCGACTTTCAGGCTGGAGGATGGCGTGATCGCGCACATGAATTCGTCCTGGTGCGTACGCGTGCGCCGCGACGACCTGGTTACGTTCCAGGTCGATGGCACGCATGGCTCGGCGGTGGCGGGCTTAACCAGGTGCTGGACCCAGCATCGGGTCAACACGCCACGGCCGATCTGGAATCCCGACGTCCCGCAGACGATGGATTTCCAGTCACAGTGGGAGGAGGTGCCGGAAAATACCGTCTACGAGAACGGCTTCAAATTGCAGTGGGAAGATTTCATTCGCCATGTGGCGGCGGATGCGCCGTGGCACCACGGATTGATCGAGGGCGTCAAAGGTGTCCAGCTCGCGGAACTTGGCTTGCAAAGCTGGAAAGAGCGGCGCTGGATCGACGTGCCCGACCTCAAGATATAGGAGCAAGGCGTGCCCACGGTTGTCCTGCCTACAATCGATCGCAAACTGGAGCCTTATTCGACGGGCGAGCCGATCATTTTTCCTTACAAGGAGGCGGCCAAAAATTTCAACCGCATCGCGTTTGCGGCCGCGCATGTCGTGGCAGATCCGCTGGCGGATACCGATCCCTGGCTCGACACCGCGATCGATTGGGAGAAAACCGTCCATTTTCGGCACTATCTTTGGGATCTCGGCCTGGGCGTTGCCGAAGCAATGGATACGGCACAGCGGGGCGGAGGGCTCGATTGGACCTCTGCACAAGAGCTGATACGTCACACCCTTGAGGCCGCAAAGGGTCGTTCGGGCGTCAAGGTCTGTTGCGGGATCGGCACCGATCATCTCGATCCGTCACCGGCCGTTCGTATAGACGACATCATTCGCGCTTACGAAGACCAGATCGAGACAATCGAAGCGATGGGCGGCCGCCTTGTGGTGATGGCCAGCCGGGCGCTTGCGGCGGCGGCAAAAAGCCCGGACGACTATGCGCGGGTCTATGAACGCATCCTGCGCCAGGTGCGCGAGCCGGTCATCATTCATTGGCTCGGGGAGATGTTCGATCCGGCGCTCGCCGGCTACTGGGGCTCGGACGATCACGCCGCCGCCATGGAGAACTGTCTCGGCATCATTCACGACAATGCGGCGAAGATCGACGGCGTGAAGATATCGCTGCTCTCGAAAGACAAGGAAATCGAGATGCGCCGGAAATTGCCTGCCGGCGTGCGGATGTATACGGGCGACGATTTCAACTATGCCGAACTGATCGCGGGCGACGAAGAGGGCTATTCGGATGCGCTCTTGGGTATTTTCGATGCCATTGCGCCTGCCGCATCGGCGGGGCTCGCGCGGCTGTCAGCCGGTGATCTGCAGGGCTTCCACGGGGTTTTGGAGCCGACCGTGCCCTTATCCCGGCATATCTTTCAGGCGCCGACCCGTTTCTACAAGACTGGCGTCGTGTTCCTTGCCTGGCTCAACGGCTTGCAGGACCATTTCATCATGGTTGGCGGGCAGGAGAGCGCGCGCTCGCTGCTGCATCTCGCCGAACTTTTTCGTCTCGCCGACAAGGCCCGCGTACTGCACGATCCGGAATTGGCCGCGGCCCGCATGAACAAGTTGCTGGCGGTGCATGGAATGGCATGAACACCGACGGCCTGTCGATTAATCTTGCGACCGTGCGTCAGCAGTGGAATCTGCGCGAAGCTGTGGAGGCTTGCACGCGCCATGGCATCAAGGCCGTCGATCCATGGCGCGATCAGGTTGCCGCACTTGGACTGGAGGAATCGGTTCGGGTTATTAAATCGAATGGCATGCGCGTCACGGGCTACTGCCGGGGCGGCATGTTTCCCGCGGCGGACGAGGCAGGCCGGCGCGCGGCAATCAACGACAACAAACGCGCCCTCGATGAGGCGGCGGCATTGGGGGCGGAATGCCTCGTTCTCGTTGCGGGCGGCTTGCCCAAGGGTTCGCGGGACATCGGTTCCGCGCGTCAGATGATACAAGAGGGGTTGGCCGCGATCCTGCCGCACGCGCGCGCGTGCAACGTGCCGCTCGCCATTGAGCCACTTCACCCGATGTATGCCGGCGACCGGTCCTGCGTTAACACGCTCGCTCAGGCGCTGGATCTCTGCGATATACTTGGCGCGGGCACCGGAGTTGCCATCGATGCGTACCACGTCTGGTGGGATCCCGATCTCGGCGCGCAGATTGCCCGGGCCGGAGCCAACAACCGCATCCTGGCTTACCACATTTGCGATTGGCTGGTGCCGACCCGTGATATGCTGCTCGATCGCGGCATGATGGGCGATGGCGTCATCGACTTGCCGCGCATCCGTGAACTGGTGCACAACGCCGGCTATCGCGGCTTGACCGAGGTCGAAATTTTCTCCGCTGAGAACTGGTGGAAGAAGCCCGGCGACGACGTCCTGCGCACCTGCATCGAGCGGTTCAACACCGTGCATGCCGAGCTGGATTCCCGCTGACGCGGAACTGAACGGAATTTGTATTGGCACAGAAAATGCACTAGTCGCACCTTGCCGTCATTCCACCATCCACCACGATTTCTGTGCCGGTGACGAAGCGCGCCTCATCGGAAACAAGAAACAGTGCGGCGTTGGCCGTATCGCGGCCATCACCCATGAATCCGATCGGGATCCGCTCAAGCCGGGATTTGAGCAGCGCTTCCACATCGCCGCCGGCGCGCTGGCCCGCGAGTCGCGCCTCAACCATTGGCGTATGCAATTGTCCGGGAACAACCGTATTCACGCGTATGCCTTTGTCCGCGTATTGAACCGCCACCACGCGCGATAACTGGATCACGCCAGCCTTGGTCGCGGCATAGGCGACCTGCGCGGCGCCTGTCCAACGAAGCCCGGAGGTCGATGCGACATTGACGACGGCACCACTGTTTTGCCGCTCCATCACCGGCAAGACGTACTTCAATGTCAGAAAGACGCTCTTCAGATTGTAGTCGACCTGCGCATCCCAGACCTCTTCGCTCATTTCGGCCGGTCCGCCGTGGGCCGAACCGCCCACATTGTTGACCAGTATGTCGATTCGTCCCAAACGATCCAGACAGGTTTTCACCATCGCTTCGACGGAAGCCGCGCAGGTAACGTCACATTGATAGGTGACAATCTCACCACCCACCGCCTTCACGCGATCGATGGTTTCGCTGACGCTGTCAAGATTGCGGTCGACCGCGAAGATCCTGGCGCCTTCCTCGGCGAAGCGCACGGCGATGGCGCGGCCGTTGCCCCAACCCGGGCCGACGCAGCCGGCGCCTGTGACGATTGCGATCCGATCCTGCAGACGGCCGGTCAAGACGGTGCTCCGGTCAAACGCCGCGCCGGCGCGAACCGATAAAAACGCTGCGGGTTGTCAACCAGGATTGCCTGCCGCGCGGCCTCGCTCGGCGCGATTTCCGTGAGGATATCGACCAGAACGCCATCGTCCGGGACTGGCCCCGGATGATTGGGATGTGGCCAATCGGTGCCCCAGACGCAGCGGTCGCCAAACTCGGCGACCAGTTTCCGCGCGAAGGGGACCGCGTCGGCGTAGGGCGGGCTTTGCCGCGTGACGCGATCCGATCCGCTCACCTTGACCCAAATGTTTTTGTCATTGAGCAATGCAAGCAGGGCCTTGAACGCAGGCTGCTCCAGTCCGAGCGACGCATCGAGGCGTCCCATGTGGTCTATTACAACGGGAACGGGCGATTGCCTGAGCGCGGGCGCCAATTCCGCGATCAGTGGCGCTTCCATGTGAATTTGCAGATGCCAGCCGATGTCCGCCAGACGCTTGCCGAACACTATGACCTCGTCGATTGTCGGTCCCGCCGCCAGGTGGCGCATGTAGTGGAATCGCGCGCCGCACAGGCCAGCCGCGTCCAGCCGCTTGAGTGCGGCTTTTGAAATCGTCAGCGGGACCAATCCAACGCCCTTGTATGAACCTCCGGTGGCGGTTGCTGCATCCGCAGTGACCGAATTATCGAAGCCGTGGCAAGCGGGTTGCACGATCACACAATGCTGAACGCCAAGCCGCTCGTGCAGCCTGAACAGCAATTCCCTCGGTGCATCGGACGGCGTATAGCTTCGGCCTTCGGCAAACGGAAACCGAGCACGGGGGCCGAAAACATGCACATGGGCGTCGCATGCTCCCGCCGGCAGTTTCAGCTTCGGCCTGCTGGCCGTGGCCATCCAGTAAGGCGCATCGGCGGCCGTATCGACGGTGTGCTCCATCACGTGTGCTTGGCTCATGTGATGCGGATTAAAGTCATATTTGTTCCATGCGGCCTTGTCGCTAGAAGTCATTGAGCCACAGTCACTTCTTCCTCGCCATCCACCGCAACCTTCCGCCACCGACCGTCTAGAATTTGCTTGCTAGTGCTTGCTAATTGCTTGCTAGATACGCTAACACGTGATGTTGAGGGGGCACCCCCAAATTCGTTGGCTCGATGTGGCGCAGACCCCCTCCGCACCTGTGAATGAAATTTCTAAACCCATACCTTCGGAGGGAGCAATGACAGTAGCGAAGATCACCAAGCGGAGCGTCGATCAGATCGGGAAGGGGGAAGTGGTTTGGGATAGCGATGTGAAGGGCTTTGGCGTTCGACGGCAGACTACTGACGGAGTGTTTTATCTGCTGCGTTATCGGCACAACGGGAAGCAATCATTTTATTCGATTGGTCGTCATGGTTCGCCTTGGGCGCCAGAGACGGCAAGGCGTGAAGCCCAGCGATTGTTGGGTTGGGTGGCGGATGGTCGTGATCCGTTAGCGGAGCGGCAAACCGAACGTCACGCTAAGCCCGAGACAACCTTTAGCGATGAAGTTGACC
>JGI10216J12902_105423744_pt1 | contig 10161 bp, 6 predicted proteins | sample KanNatreferecore_FD_12902 | JGI IMG/M metagenome (IMG submission 12902)
GGTGCAACCCTCGCCGCTGCCCATCTGCCGACATCGACCGCGGCCGCGAACGGCGATGAAGCGGCGCAGAACATGCTGAGCGGACTCGCCGAGGAATTGCTCGTCGACTATCCCGAAACCGCGACGGGCTTCGGCATCGACAACGGAGTGCGAGCACCGCTCAAATCGAAGCTGTCGGATCGATCGGCCGCCGGACAACAGGCGATCGCGAAGCGCATCGCCCAGCGCATCGCGCGGATGAAAACGATCGACGCGGCCACGCTGAGCGACGCCGTACGCATCGATCTGGACGTCATGCGTACGGCGCACGAGTTCGCGAAGGAGGGTTTCGAATTCCCCTACGGCGACGTCGCATTCTTGAATTCGAATTGGTCGTGGCGCAACGCTCCGTACGTCGTCGCGCAAAATACCGGCGCGTTCCTCGAAATCCCGAGCCTGCTAGATGAGCAACACACGGTGGAGAAACGCGAGGACGCGGACGCCTATCTCGCGCGGCTCACGGCATACGCCGGTCAGTTGGACGGCGAAACCGAGCGACTGAAAGCTGCAGCCGCACGAGGCGTCATCGCACCCGCCTTTCTGCTCGACAAGACGCTCTCGCAGCTCAGGATCGCGCGAGGCGGCACGGTCGCGGAATGGCCGCTCGTGACGTCGCTCGCGAGACGCTCGAAGTCCCTGCCCGGTAACTACGCAGCGGGGGCGGCCAAGATTGCCGCCGAGAAAATCGCGCCCGCGCTCGATCGACAGATCGCAGAGCTCGAAACACATCGTCGGCGCGCTACGAACGATGCCGGCGTGTGGAAGCTCCCGCAAGGCGATGCGTATTACGCGTGGACGCTCAAAGCCGCGACGACGACGAGCATGACGCCTGACGAAGTGCACGCGCGTGGGCGCGAGGAGTTGCAGGCGCTGCAAGCGGAAATGGACACGATCCTGAAAGCGCAAGGCATGACTCAGGGCAGCGTCGGCGAACGCATGACGGCGCTACACACGCAACAACGCTTTCGTTTCGAAGAGAGCGATGCCGGCCGCGCGCGACTCATGGCGTTTCTCGCAGAGCGTGTGCGCGACATGCGCACACGACTGCCGCGCGCGTTCGCAACCCCCGTGCCGGGCAACTTCGAGATCAAGCGCATGGCGCCCGAAGTGGAGCCCGGCGCGCCGGGCGCTTATGGCGGCGCGGGCACGATCGACGGCAAGATCCCCGGCAAGTTCTGGATCAATCTACGCAACATGAGCGTGTGGACGACGTACAACGTGCCGACGCTCGTCTACCACGAATCGATTCCAGGTCATGTCTGGCAGGGCGAATACACGTTCAAGCAACCGCTGTTTCGCTCGCTCCTCGCGTTCAATGCGTATTCGGAAGGCTGGGCCTTGTATGCCGAACAACTCGCGAACGAACTCGGCGTCTACGATGACGATCCGTTCGGTCGTCTCGGCTATCTGCAATCGATCGCGTTTCGCGCCTGCCGGCTGGTCGTCGATACAGGACTCCACGCAAAGCGCTGGTCGCGCGAACAGGCAATTACCTGGTTTGCGAGCACGAACGGCTCGAGCGTCGATGAGGTCACGAGCGAAGTGGATCGTTATTGCGCGTGGCCGGGACAGGCGTGCGGCTACAAGGTGGGACACAGCGAGATCAATCGCCTGCGCGTCCACGCGCGGCAGGCGCTCGGGGCGAAGTTCGACCTGCGTCTCTTCAACGATGCCGTGGTCAAGGCCGGCGGCGTGCCGATGGTCGTGCTCGCGCGCAACGTGGAGGCGTTCATCGCGAAGCAATAGCGCTCGAGTCAATCGAATCCGACTTGAGGCAACCGCTCGACGGGCACTCGCTTGCCGTCTTCCAGGATCTGCTCGAAGGTGCCTTTCTCCGCGTCGAGCTCGAACGTTCTGCCATCGCTCATCGTCAAGCGACCTGCGACGAAGGCGTTGCCCTCGAACATGCCGTCCGAGTTAGGGGCACCGGATCTCAGACTTTGGACCGGAGCGCGGTCGCCCGCTCGACGTGAAAGCGCATGTCCATCGCCTCGAGCGCCTCGATTGCCCGGTCGAGTTGCTCCCGCGCCGCCGCGCGTCGGTCGCGCGTGAGGTCGACCTCTGCATGACACAGCCTGGTGAGCGCGAGCTCGTGACGTGACTGACGTGCATGGGACGCGCGTTCGGCCAGCGCCAGATAGCGATCGGCGCGAGTGAAATTCTTTTCGCCGGCCGCCGCCCGAGCGGCGGCCCGATAGGCCATTGCTTCGCCGAAACGATCGAGTTGGCGCGCGCGCACGATCGCGCGGCCGATGTACGTGCGGGCGAGCTTCGCCTGGCCGTCCTCGACGAGCGTTTCGGCGAGCCAGCCATAGTTGAGCGATACCGAAAACCCGCCGCCGCGGGTCTCGATCCATGACGTCGCGGCCACGAGCTTCGCGATCGCTTCCGCAATCGGCTGCTGTTTCCATTTCGCATACGCGCCGACGGCGCTGCTCGTAGAGAACAAATGCGTGCTGCGCACGAGCTCTGCGACTCGCACCGCCGTCTCGGCAGTGCGCTGCGCCTCTTCCCAGCGTCCCTGCCACAAATAAACGAGGCCGAGCCACGCGTGCATCGAGCTGCTGACTTGATGATCGCTCCCGCGCAGCAGCGCCTTGGCCTGCGCGAAGCACTCATGAGCAAGGTTGAAATCGCCGCGATCGCCGAACGCGACGCCTTTGCATGCGAGCGTGTATGCCGATCCGACCGCCATGTGGACACTGCCGCGACCGAAGCGTTGTTTCACTTCGATCGCGGCGTCGAGATTCTCGAGCGCACGATCGTAGTGCGACGCAGACGTCAACGCCTGGCCCAAGGTCGCACGCACCTGCGCTTCGAGCCGAAGATTCCCCAGGCGTCGCGCAATTTCCAACGCGATGTCGCTGTGCTCGATGGAGCGACGCAGATCGCCGCGTGCATAGCAGTAGTAGCCGAGCCAGTACTCGGTGCGTGCGATCAGCTCCTCATCGCCGCTTCGCCTTGCGAGCTGCACGCCGCGTTCGAAGATCGGCAGCTGATCGCCGGCGCCGAGAGGATCGAAGACACAGACGAGCCCCAGTTCCTGCAAGACATTGCACCAGTTCCGCGCGACGTCAGGGTGTTCCGTTCCCAACTGATCGAGTGCATGTAGCGCCGCGCGGTAATGCGCGCGGGCGCGATCGAGTGCCGACGCGGCCATCGCTTTCGCGCCGGCAAGTCGCGCGAATCGAAATGCTTCCGCAAATTGCCCCGCGCCGGCGTAGTGATACGCCAGCGCTTCATAGGCATCTTCCTGCGAAGCGCCACCGCTGCGTGCGAGCAATGCTGCGGCGACGCGACCGTGAATCGCCTGCCGCTGCTCGAGACCGACGGCGCTGTAAATAGCGTCGCGCGTGATGCCGTGCTTGAAGCGCAACATTCCCGGCTGCGCCGGAAACACCAGATCCTGCGCAGCGAGCGCATGCACGAGCGCATGTTTCTCGTCGTAGCCCGTGATCATTTCCAGCAGCCACGCGGGAATCACATTGCCGATGACCGCGGCCACACGCACCAACTCCGCTTGTTCTGCAGGCAATCGCGCGACGCGCGACTCGACGAGCGTATTGAGCCACGCAGCACTCTTTTGCTGGGTCGCAAGCAGCCGGTGCCCTCCGTCGTGGACGGCGAAATGACACAGCTCTTCGATGAACAACGGATTGCCGCCCGAGTACGTGTAGATCTCTTCCGTGATGAACGGATCCGCCGTCGGCAGGAACCCGGCCATGCTTTGCGCCGCCTCATCTTTTGTGAACGGCGCGAGATCCAACACATCGCTCGCGCCGAGATCCGGATCGTTCGCCGCCGTCTCGCGCGTCGACAACAGCACGAGCAACGCAGAATTGCTGAGCCCGCCGATCGCCTGCACGAGCTGGCGCGTGCCGTCATCCGCCCACTGCCAATCATCGATGAACAGTATCTGCGGGCGCCGCGCCGCGAGATGACGCAGCAACTCGCCAAGCGCAGTGCCGACGCGCTCGGGATCGACGGGTACGCCTGGATCGACGAGCGAGAGCAGTCGCAGCAGCTCGCGCTCATGCTCGACGAGCGATGCGTCGATCGTCGTGATGCCGCTGCGCACCGCTTGCGCCGCCTGTGCCGCGGACGTTTCATGCCCGATCGAGAACAGACCGCGCAGGATCTGCAGAATGGGTTGCAGCGGCTCGGCGCTGAGCGTGCGCTCGCAGTACCCGCGATGAATTTCGCAGCCGCGATGGAGCGCACGCTGCAGAAATTCTTCCGCGATGCGCGTCTTGCCGATGCCTGCCGAGCCACGAATCGCAAGGCGGCGCAATTGCGAATGCCTCACGTCTTCGAGGAATGTGTCCAGCTTCTGGAGTTCCGGCGCGCGCCCGATGAAGGGCGCAAGCCCACGATGGGCACTCGCCTGATAGCGCGTTTGGACCATGGCGCGACCGAGGACTCGATACACGGCCACCGGCGCGTTGACGCCCTTGAAGCTCAGGAACCGCAGCTCGCTCGTTTCGAAGAAGTAACTTTCCGGTCCCAGCGTTTCCGCGCTGACGAGGATCTCGTCGCGTTGCGCGGCCTCCGCAAGTCGCGCGGCGATGTTCGGTACGGTGCCGAGAAGCTCGAACCTTCCGAGCTCGACATCGCCTTCACCCAACAGCACGAGCCCAGCGTGAATACCGGTGTGCAAAGTGAGCGTGGACCGACTCGCGTCACTCGCGGGCAGACGATAGGACTGGACGGCCGCGTGCAGTTCGAGCGCCGCTTCCGTCGCGTTGCGACCATCGCTTTCCTGGGGTTCCGGGTAGCCGAAGATCGCGACCGCTCCGTCACCTAGCAGTTGCGCGATACGCCCGCCGTGCTTCGGAATGATCGTTCGACAGGCCTGTCGCAACGCGTTCAACGCGTCGGCGTATTGCTCCGCCTCCAGCGTTTCGGCGAGATAGGTCGAGTCCGAAAGATCCGCAAACAGAATCGTCAGATAGCGCCTATGGCGCCCAGTCGCTCCAGATGACGAGTCCGCGACAGTCGAATCAGCCATGAATGTCCCAAGATGGATGCGGATGGAACGTTGCCCTCCGCTCCATCATCTCGACACGTTAGCTGAACTGACCTCGCTCGCGCGAGAAGATTCGCGCCGCCTTACGAGAATGCGTTCATATCGCGAATACGAATCGAGCCTCGCGCGAGCTGAATCCGCCCCTCTCGTTCCCATGCGCGCAGATAGCCGTTGACGACCTGACGCGAAACACCGAGAAATTGTGCGAGATCCGACTGCGAGATCCGCACTTCCGCAGCATGGGATGCGCCCTTCGAGGAATCCGCAGGCGGCCGTGCCAGATCGCGCAACCTCACGGCTAGTCGCTCCGGCACTGAGAGAAACGCTGAATCCGCCGCAAGCTTCGTCATCCAACGCACGCGTTTGCAGACGAGCTGCAGTAAATGCGTACTCAGTTCCGGTGATCGCTCGAGGAGCTTGAAGAAGGCCGTGCGATCGATCTCGAAGCACGTCGAGGTTTCGGCGGCACGGCCTGTTGCGGTGCGCGGGCCGCCGTCCAGGAAGGCGATTTCCCCGACGATCTCACCGGGCTCGATGACATTCAGATGGAGCTCTAGTCCTTTCTCCGACGTCGTCGTGATCAGCAGCCGGCCCGAGATCACGCCGTAGAGTTTCGTGCCGGCGGTGCCTTCCTTGAACACCGATTCGCCGCGGCGATAGATCCGATTGCGGCACAGGCCCGCCACCTCCGTCATCACTTCCTCCGCGACGCCCCGAAAAATCGGACTGCCGCGCAGCACCGCCATGGCGCCAGGATTTGGCATCTGTTCGTCTCGAGTGTCAGGAGGTTGACATACCGGCCGTCCCGGGCGGCTGAGAATCTAGCACAGGCTCGAGGCGCCCCTCTCGCAACCTTGCTGTTCCGGCGACCTCGGCGCGGGGCTACATAAAAAAACTATTGTCGAGGCAGTCATGCTGAATCCGACACTCGCTGCGACGATCAGTGCGGACTACGCGGGTTTGATTTCTTTGTTCGCACGCAAACTAGGCGACCGCGCACTGGCCGAGGATCTCGTGAATCAGGCGTTCGTCGAATCGCTCGACAAGCTCGCGCAGCATCAGATCGCCGACCCCGGACGATTCAGCGGCTTCGTCTACGGCGTCGCCTTCAACCTGCTGCGCAATCATCGGCGCAGGATGGACAACCGCCGCGAGAATCGCGCGAGCAGCATCGTCTTGGACAGCCTGCCCTCGAGCGCCTCGCTGTTCGATCAATTGATGGACGAGAACATGGCCTGCGCGATCCGTCGCATCGTCAAGGAGCTGCCGATCACGCGCGATCGCGAGGTCGTGCGCCGGTTCTATCTCGAGGAACACACGAAGCCGACGATCTGCGCCGATCTCGGACTGTCGCCGCTTCACTTCGACAAGATCGTATTCAGAGCGAGGCGCCGGCTGCGACGCCTCATGGAGGCACACGGCATCCATCCCTGCGATGCGCTGCCGGTGCGCGAAATTGGTTTCTCTTATCCGTCCGCAGTGGCGCTCGAATGAACGCTCGATTGCGCGAAGCTGCCGGCGGCACGAGGCCTCCGTCAATGAACCAGCTGTGCCCGACCGGGCGCCACCCGAGCCGCAACCATCTCGATTCGCTCAGCCGCAACGACGATCCAGGCATGTTCGGGCGAATCTTCCCCTACCTCCCGCCGCAGGCCGCGAACGACGAGGCGTTGAACGCGCTGGCGAACGCCATGCGGGACCGAAACGCCGACGGATCAGGCGACAACGCGCGCGTGCCTGCGGGCTACACGTATCTGGCGCAGTTCATCGAGCACGACATAAGTCTCGACTTCGCGTCCGTCGGTGAGCGTTATCGCGATCCGTTGGGCGTCGAGAACTTCCGCACGCCGAGCCTCGATCTCGATTCGCTGTACGGCAGTGGACCCGATTGCAGCCCGCACCTGTACGCACGCAACCCGAACGACGGCAATCGACCCGGACCGAAATTCCTGATCGGTACGACGATTCGCGCCTATCGCAACTTCGGCAATGTCCCGCCGAGCCTGCCGAACGATCTGCCGCGCAACGCCGAAGGGCTCGCGCTCATCGCGGATCATCGCAACGACGAAAATCTCGTTCTCGCGCAGCTGCACGTGGCGTGGCTCAAGTTTCACAACAAGGTCGTCGATCAGCTCGACGATGGCACGCTCGCGTCGAAGGAGCTCTTCGAACAGGCCCGTCAGGTCGTGACCTGGCACTACCAATGGCTCGTGCTCCACGACTTCGTCGACCGCATCACGGCGAGCGGTCTCGTCGACAAGGTCATTCGCGAAGGCCGGCGGTATTACCGTTTCAATCGCGTTCCGTATCTTCCGGTGGAATTTTCTGCGGCGGCATTCCAGCTTGCGCAGACCATGGTGCGCGAGTCGTACAGTCACAACCGCATCTTTTCCCCGAACGGCGAGCCGCCGGTTCCCGTCACGCCGCGAATGCTCAATACGTTCACGGGCAGAGCGGGCGGCATCATCGGCAATCTGTCGCCGGAGCCGTTGACCGCGCCCGCGCCGCTCAGCGTGCTGTCGAGCAACTGGATCATCGACTGGCGGCGCTATTTCGACTTCGACACTGCCTCGCAGCCGCACTTCCTGTTCAATCATTCGCGCAAGCTCGATCCGTATCTGGCGGCCTCGCTCCACGACCTGCCGCACGGCGGCGGAAATCTTGCGCTCAAGACGTTGCAGCAGGGCGCTCTGCTCGGGCTGCCTTCGGGACAGGACATCGCCGCCTCGATGAAGATCGGCAATCCGTTGACGCCCGACGAGATCGCTTCAGGTTCCGATGGATTGATCGCGAAGCGCCATGGGCTGCATCTCGATACGCCGCTGTGGTTCTACATCCTGAAAGAAGCGCAGCTGCGCGGCGGTGGCGAACGTCTCGGCCCGGTCGGCGCACGAATCGTCGCCGAGGTGTTCGTCGGCCTCGTTCAGGGAGACCCCGAGTCCTATCTGGGCCAACCCGATTGGCAACCGACGCTGCCTCGCTCGCACGCCGAGACGTTCACGATGACCGACCTCCTGCGGTTCGTCGGCGATGTCAGTCCGGTCGACGGAATCGAAACGGTCTGAACTGGCCCCTTCGGCTCTGGTCCCTCTATGATCGGCCCGTCTTCATCACCGGCCGGTCTTCATGCGCACGTCTCGATCCGCCCGCTGCACGCTCATCGTCCTGTCGATCGTAAGTTTCGCGCCGGCGCTGTATGCGCAGGACGCAAAGGTCGACGCGTTCTTCGATTCCTTTGCTGTGCAATGGGTCGAAGGCGACCCTGACCTTGCGACAGGAACGCGCTACTTCACCGGCGACAAGCAGGCGCAACTCGAACGGCAACTGACGCCGCAGACTCGTGAGTGGCAGACAGGACGCGTCGCGCTCGCAAAGCGAGGCTTGAGCGAGCTCGGCTCACTTGTCGGCACGAAAAGGGGAGAGACCGGCGCGAGGATGACGGAGACTCAGCGCATCTCCGCGGAGCTGATGCGCTGGCAGCTCGAAGCGATCGTGAGCAACGAGCCATTCTTCGATTACAACTTTCCGATCGATCAGTTCGGCGGCGCCAACGTCACCCTCGTCGACAATCTCACGGTTCGCCATCCGCTCGCGGTTGCGCAGGACGCGGACAACTACCTTGCGCGGCTGGCGTTGATCGATGCTCGTATGGACGAGGCGCTCGTCGAAGCGAAGCGCCTTGCCGACAAAGGCTGGATTCCGCCGCGCTTCATCATCGAGGCAACCCTCAAGCAGCTGCGCGGATTCGTCGGCACGTCCCCCGAAAGCAATCCGCTCGTGACCTCGCTCACGCAACGACTGGCGGCCGACGCGCTCGATGACGCGGGCAAAAAACGCGTCGCAACGAGCGCCGCTCGCATCGTAGCGAACGAAGTTTATCCAGCCTGGAATCGCGCGATCGCGCTACTCGAGTCGATCCTGCCGCGGTCGACGAACGATGCAGGCATCTGGCGTCTGCCGGGTGGCGATGTCGCTTATGCGAACGCATTGCGCCGCTTCACGAGCACGCGGATGACGGCCGACGAGATTCATCAGATCGGACTCAAACAAGTTGCGCGCATCGAAGCTCAGATGGACTCGATCCTGCGCACGCTCGGTCGAACGCAGGGCAGCGTGAAGGAGCGCGTCGACAAACTAGAAATCGATCTGCGTTATCCGAATCCGGAGTCGGAGGCGTCGCGCGCGGCGATCATGCGCGACGTCGATACGTTGCTGAACGATGCATTGAAGCGCAGCGCAGTGCTGTTTGCGGACACGCCGAAGACGCCCGTCGTCGCGCGAGCGTTTCCGCGCTTTCGCGAAGCGAATGCCGCGGCGAACTACAACCGCGCGCCCTTCGACGGCTCGCGACCCGCCGTGTTCCAGATGCCATTGCGATTGCAGTACATGACGAAGTTCGGCTTGCGCACGCTCGTCTATCACGAGACGGTGCCCGGGCATCATTTCCAGATCGCCTCCGAGCAGGAAAACCCGAACTTGCCGCGCTTTCGTCAGGCGCGCGCGCTCGGCGGCATCTCGGCACTCTCGGAAGGTTGGGCGCTGTATTCGGAGCGACTTGCGGCGGAGAACGGCTGGTACGACGGCGATCCTGAAGGGCTGCTGGGACAACTGGACGCCGAACTGTTTCGCGCACGCAGACTCGTCGTCGACACGGGACTGCACTCGAAGCGATGGACGCGACAGCAGGCGATCGACTATGGAATCGAGGCCAGCGAGATCGAACGCTACGTCGTGTATCCGGGGCAGGCGACGGCGTACATGGTCGGACAACTGAAGCTGATCGAGCTACGCGATCGCGCGCGCCGCGAGCTCGGCGACAAATTCTCATTCAAGGCATTTCACTCGGCCGTGCTCGGCGTGGGCACCGTGCCGCTCGATCTGCTGGAGAAGATCGTCGAGCAATACATCAAAGACGTGAAGAAGAATTGAAGCCCACCGTCATTCCCGCGCAGGCGGGAATCCATCTGATTCGACGACGGCCGTGGGTGACAATAAATTGGAAATAAGAATCGGAGTAACCGCAAAAAAGAATGAAAAAAGAAATCTGATTCGCAGATTCGCAGATTCGCAGATTCGCAGATTCGCAGATTCGCAGA
>JGI10216J12902_101428687_pt1 | contig 10155 bp, 7 predicted proteins | sample KanNatreferecore_FD_12902 | JGI IMG/M metagenome (IMG submission 12902)
CAGCCGCCATGAAGAACGGCCCGACGTAGTAGGCGCGCCAGTTCCGTCCGAAGATCTTCTGCACCAACCACGTGAGCCCATTCACGCCCATCCGCGCGTAGTGGTGATCCCACTTGGCGTGAGAAAGGTCGTTTTCGTACGACCATTGGCGCACGAAATGCCATTTGGAAATGGCGTCGCCGCCGATCTCGACGCACTCCACGAAGCGATGCACGATGCCGAACAAGCCCAGCAGCGCGCCCACGATCAGCGCGTCCGGCCAGCTGCTGCGCACCTTGTCGGCGATGCGGGCCTTCAAGGCTGCGTTCACGCTGTACCCTCTTCGCTCAGCGGCTGAACGGCGCTTGACAGCCGCTCGCGCCTTTCCGCGCCTTGCAGGCCAAACCAAGCCCAAATGACCAAGCCCAGGCCCAGCAGCCACAGGGTCACCAGCAAGCCCGCCAACGCGGACGACGCCGGCAGCTGCGCGACGTCGAAAGCACGCACGACGGCGAAGCCCGTCTGGCGCTGACGCATCAGCACGCCCATGTAGAGCTCGGTACACCACAGCCCCAGGCCAGCGACGAACAACAACGCAGCCGGCGCGGCGAAGCGGCCTGGCACCGCCTGGTAGCCCGCGGCCACGGCCAGGAGCGGCAGCCACAACACCGGAAAGTAATAGCGCGCCGTGAGATTGCCACCCCGACTGTAGAACTCGAAAATTGGCAAGACGACGCACAGGCTGGTGACGATCACGAACAGCAGCGCAGCAACCCGCGGGCCTTTGAAGAGCGCGCGGCCCCGCCGCAGCAGGGTCACGAGCCAGCGCACGAGCGAAAGGCCCACGCCACCCAGGACGAACCACGTGCCCCATAGAGACACGTCTCGGCCGATCGTGGCCCCTCCCGCCAGGCGCCCCCATAGGTGGGAGATGAGCTTGCCCCACAGTCTAGGTGTGAATACGCCCTCGATGAAAGGGAGCTTGTTCGGGCGTCTCAAGCCCTCGAAAAGCGCCTTACCGGCCGTGACGTCGCCGTAGAGCCGATAGTTTCTCAGGTAGAACCAGCCGGAGGTCACGCCCACCAGGGCCAGCGAGCCGACGCCGAACAACAAGACGTCGCGCAGCCTCGCTGACCAGGGTTTGTTCTGCCCGAACAGCAGCTTGAGGGCGACGGCCGTGAGCGCCGGAGCTACCACTACCAGCGAAGCAAAGCGCGTCGCCGCCGCCAACGCCGCCCAAACAGCGACGAGCAGCAGTGCCTTACGACTCGGCCCTTGGAGCAGCACGAGCAGCACGGCGTGTAAGAGCGCCGTCGTCGCCAAGAACGCGAGAGAGTCGTTGTGGACGAGCGCGCAGACGTTGTCGAACGCCGGAATCACCGCGCAGAACGCGGTGCCGAGCAACGCCAGGGAGCGCGCTCGTGGCGCAAGCAGCACCGCCGCCAGATACGCGTAGACCAGGCCCGCAGCGCCGAGCGCGAGCGTCAAGACGCGGGCGGCCCACACGCCCCAGGTTAGGTCTCCGCTGGCGCTCGCCCACTTCAACGGAAAGCCCACGAGCAGGTAGTAGAGCGGCGGGTGCGCCGCAGCCGCCATCATCTTCGTGCCCTTGATACGGCGCACGTGCATCTTCTTCGGCTGCACTCTGTCGCGCACGTCGGGCAGCTTGCCCTCCGCCACCTCGATCGCGTAGGCGATGTGGCGCGGCTCGTCGAGCGGCGCGAACAGGGGCACACCCAGCGAGTGCACCGTGCCCAGCGCGAAAAAGAGCAGCATTACCCCCAGGATCCCGCCAAAAACCCGCGGTTCCAGCCGCGGATTGAACGGCCCGAGTCGTTGCAGAAGCCAGCTCGCCGTCACGCCTCAACCCCAGACGGGAGCGCAGCTAGGTGCCAGCCCACGAGTATTCCATCACCCAATAGATACTCAACGGGCCGGGCGCCGGGATCTGCGAGAGCTTGTGACGACGGAAACCGAAAGCTTGGATCTTTTCGTCGATCGAAGCGGCGTTGCTGTGGTGATAGTGACCGCTGAAGCCGGCAAGCTTTCGCCCCAACCGATAGAGCGCGTTCTCCGTCGGTAGGCTGACGAGCAATCTGCCGTTCGGCTTGAGCCAAGTCTTGAACTGTGAAAGCGTGGGCGGCAAGTCGTCGACGTGCTCCAGCACCTCGGCGGCGATCAGCACGTCGACGCTGGCTGCGGCGACGGCCGAATCTGCTTCGGCCGGCGTATGCAGCGACACGTCTTTGAGACCCAACTCGTTCACCAGCGCCTTGGCCGCCGACAGCACCAAGTCCACTCCCACCACGCGATCGAAGCGCGCCAGCGTGTCACGAAACAGCACGCCACTACCACAGCCGAAGTCTAGCGCGACGCTGCCCTTGCCCTTGCCCGGCGCGAGCCGCTCCAAGGCGCTGACGACGACCTCCAGCCTGCGCCAAGCCATCCAGCGCAGCGCAGGGTTCGGGTGCAAGTAGCTCGGGATCGCCATCTCGGCGCGGTCCTCTTCCGAGAGCCCCCGGGCGATACGCTTCAACAAATCGGCGGACACGCGTTCCATGGCGAATTCGTGGCGACACTTACCCTTCCGCGCCCAAAAGTCGAACTGATTTTGGCGCGAGCGAGCGCTTCCGCCGGCGCGGGCCTGGCGCTCGACGCGACAACCCTCGCCGTCAAAGGGCCTGGGGTGTGGGGGCGAGCGCGACGGTGACGACGAGGGCGTCGCGTTGGCCGATGAACTTCTGCGTCACGATGCGCAGGTCCTTCGGCAGACTCTTCGCAATGGCTTCCATCGGGCCGCCGGCCGCGAGCATGTAGGCGCGCGCGTCGGGTGACGTCAACGCTTTGCGCACGACCTTGGTCATGCCTTTCAGGTTCTTGCCACAATGTGCGTCGAAGCGCTGCGCCAACTCGTCGGCGCGCACTCTGGCCGGGTGGTACTTCATGTAGTAGCGCCACGGCTCGCACACCTTGTCGTCGAGCGCGAGCACGCGGTTCGTCGAGCCCGCCGACGGCAAGTTGATCAGCTCTTGCGCGGCGAGCGGCACGACCCCCTGCGCGGTGAGTACCTCTTTACGAGCGTGGCTCGAGCGACCGAGCGTCAGGAATGGGAGCACGACCAGGACGAACGCGGGCGCCAATTGCCAGTACACCACGCGCTCGGCCAGCTGCCAGTCGAACGCGCACCCGGCCAGTCCCGCGAAGTACATGATCGTAAACAGGTTCGTGCGGAACGCGCCCAACGGCCAATATCCGAAGTAGTTGAACGCCGTCAGCACGAGCAACGGCGCGACGAGCACGACCGCGTGCACAATCCGCCGCTGGTAGACGAGCGCTACGAGGCCGGCGCCACACACCACGGCCCAGGCTACGGCTTCGAAGCTCCTGAGCGACGCCAGCGTTTCGGACGACAGCTCGGCGCTGCGCCACAGGTCCCGGCGCATGCCCAACATCCCCGCCAGGTCGTAGAAACGCGCCGCCACCCAGCCCACGCGGGAGCTGCCCTGGTCGCTGCCGTGCACGAAGAATACGTCGTACTTGTTGCCCCAATACTCCATCGACCGGTCGACATTCCCGAGGCCGTCCGCGATCTTGCTGTAGAACACCAGCAACAGGGCCAGCGCAGCGCCCGCGCCGACGCAGATCCGGATCAAGTCCGCGTACCGCCGGCTGCGAAGCGCATGGAAAGCCATGACACCGAACACCATCGGGTACGCCAACACGACATCGTGACTGAACAGCACACCGAAGAACGCGAGCCCGATACCGAGGTGCAGATCGCGCTGCCTGGCTTCGTGAACGTAACGCAACACCACGAGACACAGCGCCAAGTGCAGCAGTAGCGCGACGGAGTAGGGCTTGAACTCTTTGCTCAGATCGATGGCGCCGGGGTGCAGCGCCAAGATCGCGACGAACACCAGTTGAGCGGCGCCGGCTCGGAACAGCCGCCGCGCCACGAACGGCGCGATCAAGACGGAGCCGACGCCGGCGGCCGAAGGCAAGAAGCGCAGCACGGCCTCCGAAGCGGAGAAGACGTTGACCAGCAACTTGCTGAGCCCCATGAAGCCGGGCGCCCGAAGCACGTGGTCACTGAGCGGTCGTTCGATGAGGCGTATGGCCCAGGCCGCTTCGTCCTCCCACAGCGGGATGGTCCGTCCGAACCAGATGCCCCGCGCGCGGAGCACGACGCCAATCGAGACCAACACCACCATCATTCCCCACGCCCATTGCCGTGGGGTGAGGTGCTGAAGACGCACAGCCGCTCGCGTGACCTTCGCCCTCATGGCCGTGCCCAAGCTACCCATCGCGGCGACCGCAGCAACATCCGTACCGCACGGCTTGCTTCCCTAGTGGGCCCAATTCCCGAGAGTTCCACCGTTTTAGAGCGCCGAGCGTCATGGCGCTCTGACGGGTGTGCCAGTTGTGCCATCGGCGGGGTGACTGCTCCGGACAGCGGCTCCCGAACCTTTGGCGTTGCTCATTTCTTGCGCCGGGCGAGCTGCTGCAGCAAGGCGTCGCAGCGGGCCGGAGGCTCCTCCGGCCGTTGCGTGTCCGCGCAACCCTTCATCCCCTGATCCTTGGGGCCGCGACGCAGCTCGAGCGTGCAGCCTTCCGTATAGAGTCGTTCGACCAGCTTGTGCGTGTACACGCTCGGATCCCGCACGAGGTACGTGAAGTTCCCAAACCGGCGCTTGACGACGTCGAAGCTCGGCAGCACGCCGTCCCGCGCCAGCAGCTCGTCACGCAAGTAGACATCGTAAAAGGCGACCAGCACGTGGCCCCTTCGAGTGGCGTGAACGAGGGGCAAGTTGCGCTCGTACGTGCGATTGGCCAGCCGGGCCATCAGCGCGCCATGGGCCAGGCCGTCGAAGATCGGGAACTTGACTTGATGCAAGTAGGTGAGGCCGCCGACGAGCACTATCGCTACGACGATGCCACCGACCGCAACCTGCCAGCGCCGGAGCAGGGCTCGTGCTCGGACGAAGATCACTCCGCCCCGCCCCGGTAAGCTGACGAGCTGCGCGCTCAGCTCCTGGATCAGGGTCGCGCTCACGATGGCAGCAGCCATAGCCGCGAAAGGCAGCGCTGGGTCCATGTAGCGAGGCAGGGGCCGTTGCCAGAGCTGGGTCGAAAGGCTGAGTAGCGCGACGTGGCTCACGCCGACCAGCGCGATGGCGCGCCCCTGGATCGTCCGACGCTTGTTGAACAGCAAGAGCCAAGCGGCGCCAAGGGCCGCCACCAGGAGCAGGGAACGCCATTCTCGATCGAGGTTTCTGAACGTCTGCAGAAAGCCGGATAGGGCAACAGCGACGGGCTCGTCGTCGCCTCCTCCCCCAAAATGCTCGGAGCGCACGATCGCCAGGCGGCTCGAGTATTGCGTGAACGCCGCGTAACACGCCGTCTCCAGCGCGAGCTGCAGCGCCAACAAGCCCAAGAAGATGGCTACGTCGCGCCAGCTGCGGCGGGTGAGCCAGAGCGCCACCACCAAACCGGGATAGAAGAAGAAGAACGTCTCTTTCGCGAGGTAGCCGGCGAAGGCAACCAGCGCCAAGCTCACCAGCAGGGCCAAGCGGTGCCGGGCGCGCGCCTCCGTCAGCCTCACGACCAGGTACGTGGCAATGAGCGCGTAGGTCCCGACGAAACCGTCTGGCAAGAGCTGCGAGACGGTCAGCTGAACGGCAGGCAGGTACGTGATGACCAGCGCGGCGAGGACACCTGCCAGGCGCCCCGCCATGCGCTTGGCCAGCAGGTAGACGAACGGCAGCTGCAGCGCCACCGCGAACATCGGCGCGATGTAGTAGCTCTGCCAACCGCTACCAAAAAGCTTTTGCGCGAGCCACGCCACCACGTTGACCCCCATGCGCGTCATGTGGTGGTCCCAGGTCGCGCCGCGAAAGTCGTTTGCGTACGACCACTGACGAACGAATTGCCACTTGCCGACGGCGTCACCGCCGACGTCGATGCCGTCCACGAAGCGGTGCGCGAACAGGAACAGCGCGACCAGCGCAGCGATCACCAGCGCATCTGGACAACTGCGCTTGAGCTTCCGCCGCCACGGGGCGAGCAGGCTGCGGATCCCTGCCGACCGGTGCGCGGCCGCTCTCCCGACGTCGGTGTTCATGCTGCCCTACAACGATGGCGGGCGACCCTTACCCCGCCGCGCCGAAAAGTCGACCTGATTTCACGAGAAAATCCGGAATTTGACTGTACCTAGGTCCGATGCAATCTTCACGGCTCGTGATCCTTGCATGGGCATTTGGGCATGGGTGCATCCGAGATTTCAACGTCTGTCGATGAGAGCGGCTCCGAGCTACGCCGGCACATCCGCGCCGAATCGATCAAGGTACCTCGTGAGCTGATGACACGCTCGATCCCGTGGTCGATCGGCTATGTGCTCTACGCGCACGCCTGGATCGCCCTGGCGCTGCTCGCAGGACGATTCGTGCCGGGCGGGCCGGCCGCGCAACTTGCCGTAGCCTTTCTGCCCGTGCTGGCGGCGCAGCGTTGTCTGCAGACGCTCGTGCACCATCTGTCGCACGACTTCTTGAGCCGGCGCCGGAAGGTCAACGATACCGTCGGTAACTTTCTCATCGCCGGGTTCATCGGGATGCGTATTCAGAACTACCGGCGAGTGCATTTTCAGCACCACGTCGAGAACGGTAGCGAGAGGGACCCCGAGTACTTTGGCTTCTCCGCCGTCGAGGCGCACGGCGGCCTGCTGCGCTACCTGATTTTCTTCATCCTGGGCGGCGAGGCGCTCACGCTCGTGAAGAAGTACTACCTATCGAGCGGGACGAGCTCGAAGTTCAAGGCTCAGGCCGGCGGCGGCCAGCAAGCACGCCAGGGTTTGGGCACGAAGGTCGCCGAGATGGCGCACGTCGTGCTTTGCCAACTGATTCTGATCGCCCTGTGCACGTTCGTCGCCAAGGCTTGGTATCTCTACTTCGTTTGGATGTACGTGGCGGTGACGTGGTCGCCGATGATGAGCAGAATCCGCTTCTTGGTGGAGCACCCCGGCGCTGGGGACCGCACCGTTTCGACCGATGCCAGGGCGTGGGAGCGCCTCTATTTCGCTCCGTATCAGTTCAACTTCCACTTCGAGCACCACGCCTGGCCCGGCGTTCCCCCCTACCGTCTGGGCGGAGTGCATCACTACCTCGCGGCGGGCAGCTTCTTCGAGAGGCACCCGGAGTACCGCACTGACACGTTCGTTGGCTCGCTGAGGCGACAGGCACGAGCCCTCCGCGAAGCGAAGAGCGCGACGCTCGGCTCATGACGGCTGCGTGCATCAACTGCGGCGGGTCGTGCGCGCCGCTGCTCGACGACATCGAGGATTGGGAGTACGGCGTCGCCTGGCGCTCACGGCTGGTGGAATGCGAGGGCTGCGGCTTGGTCACGCACGATCCCCCGATTGCCAGCAGTGAAATAGAGCGGCTCTATCCGGCCAACTATTTGGCGCATTCGCCTGCATCTCGCAGCAAGTCGATCTACGGGCGCCTGAAGGCGCTGCTCGGGCGCCTAGGGGTGCGCGGTGTTTCGCGAGAGGTCCCGGCGGGCGGCAGCTGCCTCGAGATCGGCTGCGGGAACGGCTCCTTTCTGCGCGTGCTGACCGAAGCTCGCCCCGATATCGAGGTGGCAGGAGTGGATATTGCCGACGTTGGCGTCTCCGGCGTGCCTCGGTTCACGTTCTATCGCGGTCAGCTGGAGGACGTCGACTTCGAGGATCGGCGCTTCGACGTCGTGTACTGCTCCAACCTGATCGAGCACGTGGCGGACCCATTTCGGTTCCTGCGCAAGGTCGCCCAGGTTCTGAAGCCGACCGGTGTCATCTACGGGATCACGCCCGATCACTTGTCGATCGATCGCTACCTGTGGCGCCGCTACTGGGCCGGCTACCACTACCCGCGTCACACCTTCGTGTTCAACCACGAGAACATCCGGCAAATCTTGCAAAAATGCGGCTTCCAGGCGACGCGGGTCAGCGGGGCCTACGGTTTTTGGTACTTGTCGCTCGCCAACCGCTTCGTCGAGCTGCCCGGCACCAAGCCGCGAGGCGCGATGTTCGCCGCGGTAACGGCGGCGTTCTTGCCCTTCGACCTGCTGGTGAACCGATTCCGCTGCCATGGCTCCATGACGTTCGTAGCTAGACGCTCGGAGTGAACGGCCAGCCTCGATCCTCACCAAAACCCGACACGGGCCCCTCGGCGTGCTTTCCCAAACTCGAGCGGCGCGTTAGGCTCCCCCGCCCGCGATGGACCAGTTAGCCCGCGAAAACACGATCGCACCAAGCCGCACGAGCGAGCCTGGAAAACGCCTGCTGGTCATCATGCCCGCGTTGAACGAGGCGGCTACGATTGGACCCGTGCTCGAGCGCGTTCCGCGTGACATTCCTGGCATTGGCCAGGTGGAGCTGCTCGTGGTGGACGACGGCTCGCGCGACGACACGGTGAGGATCTCACTCGCGGCCGGCGCCAGCGTCATTTCGCACGGTAAGAACCGCGGCGTCGGCGCTGCGATGCAGACCGGGCTGGACGAAGCGGTCAGGCGCCGCGTCGACTTCGCGGTCAACGTTGACTCGGACGGGCAGTTCGCGCCGGAGGACATTCCCAAGCTGCTGGCCCCGCTGGTAGCGGGCGAGACCGACTTCGCAACGGCGTCGCGCTTCAAGGACCCGGCGCTCGTCCCGGTAATGCCAGCCGTCAAGCGCTTCGGCAATTGGGGTATGGCGCGCATGGTCAGCTACATCGTCGGCCAAAAGTTCGACGATGTGAGCTGCGGCTTCCGCGCCTACACCCGCGAAACACTGCTGCAGCTCGTGCTGTCCGGCGCCTTCACCTACACGCAAGAGATGCTGCTGGTGCTCGGTCAAAAGGGCATGCGCATGCTCGAGGTGCCGATGGTGGTGCGCGGCGTTCGCGAGCACGGCAAGTCCCGGGTTGCGTCGAACCTGTTTCGCTACGCCTACCGCACGTCCTCCATCATCTTCAGCTGCGTTCGCGATTTTTCTCCAGGCACGTTCTTCAACTTGTCCGCGCTCCTGCTTTCGCTGCTCGCGCTGTGCTTCGCCGGCTTTTTCGTGGTGCATCGTATCGTCGCCGGTCAGTTCACTCCGCACATTTGGGCGGGCTTTACGGCAGCATTCTTGCTCGGGCTTGCGTTCATGACCTTCGGGCTCGGCCAAGTCGCGGCCATGGTGGCGCGCATTCGCAGGATTCAGGACCGCGAGCTGTACCTGCTTCGTAAGTATCTGGATCACACTGCAGCGGCGCCGCATCCCTACACGACGGCGTCGCAGCTCGAGCCCCGCCCGACGACGGAGTAAGAGGATGTTTCGTTTGCCCGCGATCAGCGAGCGCAGCGGGCGCTTTCTGATCGCCATCCTGCTCTTCATCAAGCTCGTGCTCTTGCCGTGGAACGCGCTGGTCTACGACGGCAGAACCTACGACGCCGACCACCACTCCGATCGCGCTCTATTTGCTGGGCTACGGCCCGGCAAGCTGGCCTACGATCCGCCGCTCTATTACTTGCCGCTCAAGCTCGTGCCGCGTCCCGATGGCGTGCCACTCCTCGAACGAAGCTCGCCGGAAGCCGCACGAGACGAAGCCGAAACGGCAGCGGCTGGCAAGCGCCAACCGCGTCAGAGCAAGGCCGAACGCTCGTTTCGCGCTCACCTGCTCGAGCTTCTCCGCTACGGCAACGTGCCGCTCGTCGGTTTCTTTTACCTGGCCTGGATCGGTTATGCGTTTCCGCGCCTGCTGGGCTGGGGGCAGCGTTGGTTCTTGGCTTCGCTGTTGCTGCTGGCGTTGCCCGGTTACCAAAAGCTCGCGGCGATGTCGCATCCCGAGAACCTGTTCGTAGCGACGTCGGCGCTCGCGGTGTGCTGCTGGCTCTGGCTGCGCAGGCGCTGGCTTGCAGCCGCTGCCGGCGACACGGCCGCTGAAAACGAGGGCGGTGCGCTCAAGACCTCTTGGCTCGTGCTGTTCGCCGTAGCCGTGGGCTTGGTGGGTCTCACGCGTCCCATGGCGATCGTGCCGGTCGCGGTGTTGACCGGAGTGGCGCTCGTTTATGCCGCTCGCAGCGCCGGCGGCCGCGTGCAGCGGTTCTTGGCGCGCGCCGCGTTGGTCATCGTCGTGGTCGGCGTGCTCAGCGGCGGCTGGTACTGGCTGCGCTGGCAGC
>JGI10216J12902_100863692_pt1 | contig 10154 bp, 7 predicted proteins | sample KanNatreferecore_FD_12902 | JGI IMG/M metagenome (IMG submission 12902)
CTAAGGCTGCCCGTTGAATTCGGGCTGCTGTAGCCAATCGAGGGATTCGGAATCAGTCCCGGATTGCTCGAAGTCGCCGTGATGGTGAGCGTCTGGTTCTCATTCGCAGCTCCACTGCTGATCCCGGCCAGATTCACCGTTTGCGTGCCGTCGTCCTCGTTGAGCGTCATGCTATCAATGGCGGAGAGCGTCGGCGGATTGTTCACTGCATTCACGTTGACACTGAACGTCCGTGTGACCGTGTTATTCGCAGCCTGACCGTCATTCACAGTGACCGTAATCGTGGCCGAGCCATTGGCATTTGCCACCGGAGTAAATTGCAGACTGCCGCTCGTGTTCGGGCTGGAATAGTTAACGGTGGGATTCGGGATCAAACCGGGATTCGAGGACGTCGCCGTAATGGTCAGCGACTGCGATTCGTTCGCCGCGCCCGCGCCGATGCCGCTCAAGTTGACGGTTTGCAATCCTGAGTCTTCCGCGAGCGTCAAATTGCTCAAGGCATTCAACGTGGGAGTGTCATTCACGGGATTGACCGTCACCGTAAAGGTCCGGCTCACCGTATTGTTGGCGGCCTGCCCATCGTTAACCGTCACAGTAATCGTTGCCGACCCATTGGCATTGGCCAACGGACTTACATTCAAACTGCCCGTCGCATTTGGGCTCGCATAGTTAACCGACGGATTCGGAATCAAACCGGGATTACTCGAGGTCGCCGTCACGGACAAAACTTGGGTTTCGTTGGCCGCGCCGGATGAGATCCCGCTCAGGCTGACTGACTGTCCTCCCGCATCTTCGTTAATCGTGATTGAATTCAACGCAGCGAGGGTCGGCACATCATTCACCGGATTGACGGTCACCGTAAACGACCGAATCAGAATGTTGTTTCCCGCCTGCCCATCATTGACCGTCACGGTGATCACGGCCGAGCCAGAGCCATTGGCCGCGGGTGTGAAAATGAGCGCGGCCATAGTTTCGGGACTGATGTAGCTCACGGTCGGATGAGGAATCAAACCTGGATTGCTCGATACCGCAGTGACCGTCAATGGCTGATCCTCGTTCACCGAGCCGGAAGAAATGCCGGTGAGGTTAAGCGTTTGCACTCCGGCTTCCTCGGCAATGGTGACATTCGAAATGGGATTCAGTGTTGGCTGTTGATTCGTTGAAGAGGGCGGCACTGAGTAGTTTGCTTCATTGGAAAAAAGACTCTCCTCGCCCGAGGCATTGTAAGCGGTAGCCGCGAAGAAATATGTCGCGCCCTCCGCCAATCCAGCGAGAGTCGCGATTGTCACATTGCCGACCGTCGCGGAATTGGTGTAAACACCACTGACCGGACCATAATAAATGCGGTAACCCACCACGCTGGCATCCGGACTGGCGTCCCACGCGAGCGTGACATTACCGGCGGCAAACGACGGAATTTGCGTAAGAAATGTGAGACAGCTGAAAGCCACTGCAAGCAAAGCCCTGCTGCTCACCCCGACCAACACTCCTTTATAGCACATCAGTGGCAGCCTTACGCAAAATCACTGCCAACTTCGCCTGATTCCAATAATGACACGGTCACTGCTTAAAAACAGATCAGAACCGAAAGCCGCCCGGATTGCCGCCGCTTGAATTCCAGTCAGTCAGATTGGATGCCCCAAATGCTTCACCGAGTTCTCACACTCATGATTCCACACTCACTTTGATTGCTTTTCAGCAGGCGTAAGACAGCGGTTGTCTCGAAACCCAACAAGGCGAAACGCTGTGGTCCTCGTTCAACTCTTCGCGGAAGTGAAGCCACACTTGTTTTGAAGATTTAAAAAGCAATTGCTGGCAGGGACCACCTCTTGAACTCATTCAAGGCAGCTTTTCAGAGACGCGCCAGATCCCGCGCGCCCTGCCGGTCTGCTCATCAATTTCCACGACAGCCCCGTGTAACAGGATGCGTCCGGTCGCCACCTCGAAACGCTGCGGCATGTTGGTGACAAACCGCTTGATAACCGGCTCGATCTCCCGACCTAACACGCCCTCGTGCGGACCGGTAAAGCCCGCGTCACTCAAATACGCTGTGCCCCCGGGGAAGATTTGTTCGTCTGCGGTTTGAACGTGCGTGTGTGTCCCGATCACGGCACTGACCTTCCCATCCAGCATTCGGGCAAAGGCAATTTTCTCGGAAGTCGCCTCCGCATGAAAATCCACAAAGATGATTCGGGTCAGCTGTTGCAACCGTTCCACCTCCGGCGGCACGAGCAGGAATGGATTCTCCAAAGCGGGCATGAACGTTCGCCCTTGCGCGTTTATCACGGCAACTCTGACCTCAGACTTCTGACCTCTCAGTTCGTACACTCCGCTTCCCTGCCCGGGCGTGCCAGGTGGGTAATTAATTGGCCGGATAAATCGCTTCTCTTTCGCGAGCAGCTCCATCACTTCCTTTTGATCCCACAGATGGTCGCCACTGGTAATTGCATCCACCCCCGCCCCAAAAATCTCGTCGGCCGTTCGCACCGTAATACCGTTGCCCCCCGCGGAGTTCTCGCCGTTCGCAATGACGAAATCCAACTGGTGCTGCTCGCGCAGTTTGGGCAACAGCGCCTTCACCGCCAACCGGCCGGGTTGCCCCACGATATCGCCAATGAACAGAATCTTCACGCGGCGGAGCTAACCACGGAACGTCCCGAATGACACGCACGAAACGAACGAGTATTTCGTAGTTGATTCTGCTTCGACCTGCCACAAACTGCGCCCCATGTTGAAACTCGGTGTCAATATTGACCATGTCGCCACCTTGCGGGAAGCGCGTTACCGCCAACGCGAGCACGGCGAGCCTTGCCCCGTCCAGGCCGCGCTCACCTGTGAAGCCGCCGGGGCTCACGGCATTACCGCGCATCTGCGGGAGGACCGCCGACATATCCAGGATCGCGATGTCTGGCGTTTGCGTGAGACGATCAAAACCCGGTTCAATCTGGAGATGGCCAACGCCCCGGAGATTGTCTCAATCGCTCTGAAGCTCAAACCGGAGATTGTCTGTCTCGTGCCTGAACGACGGTTGGAAGTGACGACGGAAGGCGGACTCGACGTCGTCAGCATTGAAAAACCCCTGACCGAGACCCGGAAGAAACTTAATGACGCAGGAATCGAAGTGAGTCTGTTCATTGCGCCGGACCCGCAACAAATCGAAGCCGCAGCGAGAACGGGAAGTCAGTTCATCGAGTTACACACGGGGCTGTTTGCGGAGCATTTCGACCAGGAAGGAAAGCGCGAAGCCGAACTGGAGCGCTTGATCAACAGTGCGAAGCAAGCCCAAGGGTTGGGACTGCGCGTGAATGCCGGCCACGGTCTGAACTACGTCAACCTTCCCCTGCTCCATCGCGTACCTCATCTCGTCGAGTTAAACATCGGTCACAGCATCATCAGTCGTAGTATCACGACCGGCCTCAACCAAGCCGTCAAAGATATGCTGGAGTTGATGAAGGGCTATCCGAGCTAACACGGAAAGCCGCGATGTGCGCCCGCAGTTGCGGAAAGAACTCGTCGAAATCAGCCTCGAGTTCGGCATGCTTCTTTTCCAATTCCTCAGCCGCGTCGCCCAGTTGAACCGGCCTGCGCAACCGCCGCGCCACCCGCTCAAGCGTCAGGCGAATTCCGGCGATTTCCCCGTACGCACCCAACCAGTTTTCCTCTCGCATTCGTCGCAGGATGGCGTTCGTTGCAGCCGGCAATTCCGCCCGAGACACATCAAATGCCTCGTATACCTCACTCACGAACGTCTCAATCGATTGCGGCGAATAACGCTGCCAGTGGAGCGAAAGGAAGTGATCGTAAAAGATATCAATCAAGATGGGAGCAAAACGCCGATGGGGCGGCGACAATCGCCGGGAACTACGGCGCACCACTGGATGGACATCGGTGAAAACGTCAATGCGACGATGGCATTCGATGCCTTGTTGAAACGCCTCCGGCACACTTTCCAATTCCTGTCGCGTCATCAAATCCGGCAGCAGATTGCCAACCCGGAACGACGGCGACCGGTCCGACAACACGAGATGCGCAAGCCAATTCATGATTTTCGACTCGCAGGCCTAGTCCGAGTTTGCTTGCCCGTCAAGTGCGCTTCCGCAAAATGACATCAGATATGATTCTTGGTCTGGGCATGGACATCTCGGAAGTCGCGCGCGTAAAGGCGTCACTGGAGCGTTTCGGTGACAGCTTCCTCCAACGTATCCTTCACCCGGAGGAAATCACTTATTGCCGTACCTACCGCGATCCCGCTCAATATGTGGCAGTGCGCTTTGCCGCCAAGGAAGCAATTTCAAAAGCGTTCGGCACCGGCATCGGAGCGAAACTCAGCTGGCATGACATGGAGATCTGCCGAAAAGAGTCAGGCGAACCTTATGTGGTGCTGCATGGCGGCGGAAAGAAATTGTTTGAAATGCGGGGCGCCAGGCAACTGCTCATCAGCCTCACCCACACTGAGAACTATGTCGCTGCCGTCGCGATTCTCGAAGGCGAGCCTTAGTTTAGCTGGTCCAATTGCGCTTAAATCGGCGGCCATAGATGTAAGTGCAGACGGCCAATCCCATGAGTGAGAGTTTGTCCGGCTCCGGCACGGGTGTGTAAACGAGATATAAATCCTGCCCGCCATTCCCGAGCGAAAGGCTGAAGATGCCTCCGTCGAGCTCGTTTGCAAACCCGCCAGTCACTAGATTGAACACGGTGGTTTCGTCTTCTCCCGGCATGAAGGTGATTCCGCCGCTCGCTTGCACCATCTTCCACAAATAGCTTTGATACGGGTCGAAGTTCGCCGCGTCTCCGGCATTTCCAGCCAGAGTGAAGGATGCCACGTCAAACGTAATCTGATTTCCCGCTGTGCCCTGGACGTTCAGCGTACCCGAAATATTGAGCAGATCCCAACCAACACCTGCGGTTGAACTCGCATCTTCAATCTCCCAACGAAACCTCGAACCGCCCATCCAGAACTGCGGCCCGGTACTGAGCTGACCGATGCCCGCACCGGGTGAGATCGTGCCGCCAGGTCGGTTGGTGATCACGCCAGAAATGCTGCCGCGGCCAATAAGAGTCCCTCCTGAATTAATTGAGACAAAACCGGGTCCCGTGCCGCTACCAGTCAGGTTGTTCACTGCCAAAGTGCCACCATTGATGATCGTGCCGCCACTGTAGGTATTGGCCGTGGCCAGGGTCATCACTCCTCCCCCCGATTTTATCAACGAGCCGCTTCCGCCAAGCTGCGCACCAATGGTCCCCGATTGCACCTGATAGCCCGATGCCGTCAGAACTCCGGTTGTCCCGCTTACCGTTCCGCCCGTCATCGAGAAAAGTCCGACCGCTTGGTTGAAGCTACCCAGATTCAGCGTGCCCGAAGTGATGGTAAGGGGACCGCTGCCCAGGGCGTTCACCTTGGTAAGGGTAATCGTTCCGTCATTCAGAACAGTTCCGCCGGAGTAGATGTTCGGAGAGGCACCGCCGATGAGTAGATCACCACCGCCCTGCTTGACAATCCGACCGCTCCCCTGAACCAGACCCGCCAGGGTAACGTCATTCGCGCCAACGATCGTGATGATGTTTGCCCCCAAACTGACGCCCGCTTGAATGTTTAAATCTCCAGCTAGGACATTCCAGGTTTGTGAGTTGCTCAAACTCAGGGTGCTCAAGATCGTCTGCGTATTCGCGCTTTGATTCAGAATACCGCCAGAGCCAATCCGAAGCATTTCCGTCCCTTGCGAACTTAAAGTGAATGCGCCGGCGGATGGATCAAAAATCAGTGAGCGAATGAAATAGGTATTCTCCATCACCGGCGCGAGCTTGAGGCTGCCCGAAAAGGTGAGGTCGGTGTTGGTGAGACCGCCGACGCTGTTGGCCACCGGCATCATGTTATTAGTCCAGTTGCCAGCTCGATTCCAGCGTGCGTTACCGGCCCCCGGATTTGCTGCTCCAGTCCAAATGAAGTTTGTGACCGCTCCCTCGCTAACCAGTGGCAGCAACAACGCCATCAACCACACGAGTTGCTTCAAACGACGTCGCTGAGGCGACACGGCAAAAGTACGGCAAGGGAGCGCTGACGGGCACGGCATAACAATTCTTTCTCAAGTATTGTTTGCCCCGCCGAAACGTCCGTCAGAGATAATGCACCAATGAATCCCACACGGATTTTGGTTTTATCTCTTGTCGAGGCAACCGAAGGTTCATCATTTATCAGACAATGAACTTCAGTCGTCGCCCCATTTGCAGGCTGGATGCCAACACCCACCACTCGAACCGATTGCCTTAGGCCCGCGGATGTGCCTTATCGTAGGCTTTCTTTAGTCGCTCGGTGCTTACGTGAGTGTAAACCTGCGTCGTGACCAGGTGCGCATGACCCAACAATTCCTGAACACTCCGAAGGTCCGCCCCAGCGTCTAAAAGATGCGTCGCGTAGCTGTGCCGCAGCTTGTGCGGCGTCAACGTCGGGTCGAGGCCCGCCATCATGAGATACTTTTTCAAACGCCTCGCCAACATCAGCGGACTTAACGGTGAACGACGCTTCGTTTCTGATGAGAACACGGGCATTTCCCCGAAAGGTCGGTTTCCCAATCGTGTCCAGTAGTTCTCCAGCGCTCCAATCGCTGTCTCGCTAATGGGCACAAGCCGCTCCTTCCTGCCCTTTCCACGCACCCGGAGCATCCTTTCATTTAAATCAAGATCGTCCACCCGCAAACCGCAAAGCTCGCTCACTCGCAATCCACTGGCATAAATTGTTTCCAACACTGCCACATCTCGATAACACGCCACCGCTGAAATTGGCCGCCCCGCCGCTTTGCTCCTTGGGGCATCGAGTGCTTTCAACGGCGCTTCCAGCAACCCAATCATCTGTTCCTTGGTGAGAAACTGAGGCAACCGCCGCCCCTGCTTGGGCAATGAAAGATTCTTAACCGGTGAACTCTCGGCCTGTCCCTGTCGAATCAGCAAGCGATAGAAAGTCCGCAAAGCCGAAAACCGCAATGCAATCGCCGCCCGGCCCAGATTCTGCCGGCCGAGAAATCGCAGGTAACTCCGGAAATCATCTCGCTGCAACTTGTCCCAAACCGGCGAGGATTGCCGCTCATTCCGATGCCAGAAGTAAAACTCCATCAACGCCTGCGCATAATTGCGTTGAGTGTAAATCGAAGCGCCCCGGTCAGTAGCGAGATGCCCGAGAAATTTTTGGATCCACGAATCCTCAACCACGGTGGAGTTGAGCTGGGCCGGCTTTTGCATGGCACCCCGAATGATTATTCCCCTTCCCGCGGCGGAAACTCAAACGTGACCTTGCCCTTGTCATCCATCACGAGAAACGCCGGAAACGGCTTGCCCGCTTTGGAGATAAACTTGTCGAGCAAATCGCTTTTGTGCGTGGCCAATAGCTTTTGCGCCTGCGTCGCATCAATTGGCTGCTGCAGAATCTCCCGGTTGATCTTGAACTTGCACGGTTTTGCATCCGCCTGAGATTTCTCGCACAGGTAACCAGCTTCGGTATCGAACACGTCGCTCCCGCACTTGGGACATTTCCCCACGACCGCCTTGCCGGTGAGGTCAATTTTCGGTTGCGGCTCCTTGGAGGCGGCCTTCGACTTTCGCTCGCGCGGCACGAACTCGAACGCGGTCTCTCCACCTTTCAGCACCAGAAACGCTTCGAACTTGCGGTTCGTCTTCTTCGACACAAAGCCCTTGAGCAAATCCGTCTTCCCCTCCGCGAGAAGTTTCTTCACCTGTTCGGGTGAAATCTCTTGTTGCAGAATTATCTTTCCCGTGCGGAACTTGCATGACTTCGCCACGCCCGCCTGGTTTTCGCAAACGTAATTCATCCCGCCATCAAACACTCTTCCCCCGCACGCCGGACACTTGCCCAGCGGCTCCTTGCCCGTAAAATCCATCGGCGCCGCTCCTTCCCCCTCTTTGTTCTGATCGTTCCCAAAATCGAACTCCACCTTGTGTTCCGGACTCATCTTGAGCAGGGCGGCAAACGGAAACCCCTTCTTGCTCATGAACCCCTGCAAGGGACCCACCTGCTTCTCCGTAATGAGTCTCTCAACTTCCTCCGGCTCGAACATGCGGCCACACAGTGTCTTCCACACCGAGAAATCGCACTTCGCGCATTGATATTGTTTGTACTTTTCGTGAATCTCCCCACCGCATTTCGGGCAAGGCTTCTTGAGCATCCCGAAATCACCGGGAATCGTATCCTGCTCGAACGATTTCGCCCGCTCCACAATTCGCCGGGTCATGTCCTGAATCCCCGTCATGAATTGCGACCGGCTGAGTTGCTTGCGCTGAATCTGCCGCAGCTGAAATTCCCAATCACCCGTCAGCTCGGGCTTGGTCAACTCCGGAATGCCCAGGCCATTCAACAGTTCCATCAGCGAAAACGCCTTGGCGGTGGCTTGCAACTCGCGGCCATTACGCTGGACGTAACCCTCGTAAATCAATCCTTCGATGATCGCCGCCCGGGTGGCCGGCGTGCCCAACCCTTTCTCGCTCATCGCCGCGCGCAATTCCTCGTCATCCACCAGCTTGCCCGCACTTTCCATCGCTGAAAGTAAAGTCGCTTCCGAATAACGCGGCGGCGGCTTGGTGACATTCTGTTTCACCTCGACCGCGCTGGTCTTCACCGTTTCGTTTGGCTTTACGGGAGCGAGATTCGGATTTTCATCCTCACTCTGCGCTTCCTTGCCATAGACGGTGAGCCACCCCGGCTGCACCAAAACTTTGCCCGCACTCTTGAACGGCTCACCTTCCACCCGCGTAATGCGCGTCGTCTCCAGAAATTCCGCTGCCGGATAAAAGATGGCCAGAAACCGCTTCGTAACGAGGTCGTATAGCTTTTGCTCCGGTTCGGACAATCCCTTCGGCGCTTGCGTCGTCGGGATGATCGCGAAATGGTCGGAAACTTTCGCGTTATTGAAAATGCGCTTGTTGGGCTTGACCCAGCCCTGGTTGAGAATCTGATCCGCGAACGTCGAATAACGTGTGACGAATTGCGTGCCCGTGGTCGGTCCCTGACCTGACAACATCTGCAAAGTCGTCTTTACCGTATTGATGTAGTCCTCGGGCAACGCACGAGAATCCGTTCTCGGATAGGTGAGCACCTTGTGTCTCTCGTAGAGCGCCTGGGCGACACCCAAAGTATTCTTCGCACTGAAACCAAATCGCGAGTTCGCGTCGCGCTGCAAACTCGTCAGGTCATACAACAACGGCGAGAGCGATGTGCTGGGCTTGCTCTCTTCGGTGACAATGCCCGGCTTGCCGAGACATTTTTCGCGGATGGCCTCTGCCCGGGCCTGCTCCCAAACCCGTTCAGGCTTGAGCTGTTCGTCGACATCCTTTTCGGGCTTCGAAAACTTCTCGTCAAACCAGCGCCCCGCATACTGCCCCGCCGCCGCGTCGAATGTGCCGATTACTTCCCAATAATCTCGCGACACGAACTTCCGAATCTTTGCCTCCCGCTCAACCAGAATCGCTAACGTGGGCGTTTGCACCCGGCCAACGGTGGTTTTGAAGAAACCGCCAAGCTTCGAGTTGAACGCGGTCATCGCCCGCGTGCCATTGATGCCGACCAACCAATCTGCCTCACTGCGACTGGTCGCCGCGTCCGACAACGGTTGCATGGACACATCATCGCGCAACGCCGCAAAGCCATCCCGAATGGCGGCCGGCGTCATGGACTGCAACCAGAGCCGCTGAATCGGTTGCTTGGCCTTCGTGAAACGGACAATGTTGCGGAAAATCAGTTCCCCCTCACGCCCGGCGTCACAAGCGTTGATCAGCTTGTCCACGTCCTTGCGCTTGATGAGCTTCGTAAGCGTCTTGAGGCGATTCGCGCTCTTCTCAATCGGCTCCAAATCGAAGTGCGGTGGAATCACCGGCAAACACTTGAAAGTCCATTTGCCGCGCGCAGCTTCCACGCCTTCCGGCGGGATAATCGTGAGCAAATGACCGACCGCCGACGAGACGACATAATCGTCGTTCTCGAAGTAATCGTCGTGCTTCTGAAACTTTCCGAGCGCCTTGGAGATGTCGCTGGCGACCGATGGTTTCTCGGCTATGATCAAAGCTTTGCCCATGTAACGCGGCGAATGTTTACGCCTCGTCCCGCAGTTCTGGCAACTTATTTCTTTTTAGCGATATTAAGCCGGCGAATC
>JGI10216J12902_102715541_pt1 | contig 10153 bp, 9 predicted proteins | sample KanNatreferecore_FD_12902 | JGI IMG/M metagenome (IMG submission 12902)
AGCTTCAGCATGTGCATTCTTTCTTCATCCGAGTGATGGTACAAGAAGCTCGCCACGCCGTTAAATCCTTTTACCTCGCACCAGGAGGCCATTGAAAGGTAATACATGGACGCGTAGCCCTCCAGGTCGATTTGCCTGTTTAGTGCCGCTTCGATTTTGCTGCTGATCATGGTTTATCGTTTTGATACAAGTTAATAAGATTTCATCTTTGTGGTTAAAATCAACAAATAATTCTCATGAAGACGATCCTCCTGCTTCTGGCTTCGAATGTATTTATGACGTTTGCCTGGTACGGGCACCTTAAGCAAACCAGTATACCATTGTGGAAGGCAATTCTGATCAGCTGGGGGATTGCATTTTTTGAGTACTGCCTCATGGTTCCGGCCAATCGCATTGGATACAGCAGTGGTTTCAATGGCTTCCAGTTGAAAATGACCCAGGAGGTCATTACGCTCATCGTTTTCGCCGTCTTTGCCGTCTTTTATTTAAAGGAACCGTTTCATTGGAAATACCTGGTGAGTTTTGGCTTATTGCTGGGAGCGGTCTATTTCATGTTCAAAAAATGATTATTCTTTCCAGGCAAGTTTGGCTATGCGTCCATTGCTGCCTGCCAGGTAAACTATTTTACCCTTTTTTGCTTTCTGGCAAACATGGAAACTCTCGGTACTGATGAGGCGCCAGTTCTGACCGCCATCTTCAGACACATCAATGCCCGAAGTTCCACAAGTGATGAGCCGGGTTTTAGTGATAAATTCAACACAGCTGCGATAACCATGAGGGGGCGTTTTTGGCTGCGTAAATGTAAGGCCACCATCTTTACTTAGTGCACAGTTTTGTGCGCTGTCCTTATCGTTCGCGAAATCGCCGCCGACAATCACCAATTCCTTTCCATTAAGACTGGCCATTCCATTGGCCCCGGTGCTTTCTTTTCCCTGTATCAGCGGAAGCCTTACCTTTTGCAACGGATTTTGCGAAAGCAGATTTGATTCTGTGCCGCCGGTCACAATAAGCATGCGGTTATTTCGCAGAAAACCATCCGATTTTAGAAACACCAGGTTTGTGCCGCTGGATGCGAACATTGCTTCGCCTGTCTGCACTTTCGGAAGGTGGTTCACGTCATCAGCCGGACGGATCCAGTTTATTCCCCCGTTTCGTGTGTAAGCACGGTAAACAGCATTCGTTCCCGGCAATGGATCGCCCACAACAACGCCATTGTCTTCATCGGCAAAATCAATCGCGTCAAGAAAAATACCTTGCGTGGTATCTGTATAAACGACTTTCCAGTTTTTCCCACCATCGGTGGTACGTACAATGTTACCTGGTTCGGCAATAGCCACAACAATTGCTATGTTGGCGTCAAATGCTTCAATGTCGCGAAACTCGCGTTTTTCAAAACCGGGAACAACGCTCCATTGCCAGGTTTTACCGCCGTCGATGCTTCTTCCTACCTGGCCCCCGCTGCCGCTTACCCATATGATATTATCGCTTACAACACTCATTCCACGTATAGACGTTTTGGGACCTGTCGTGAGAAGTTCCACTGTCTGTGCATTCACGGTGGTGCTAACAAGGCAGATAAAGAGGAGAGAGTTGCAAAAAATGCGGTACATGTATCAGTGTTTGTACCTGAAGATAGGGCGAAAGAATGATTTAGCTTAGTGGATTTTTAATGTCGCAGGGCTTTTAACAACTCTTCTTTTGTTACGATGCCCTCTTTTCGCCATACCTCCTTACCGTTTTTGTAAATGATGAAAACCGGGAGCGCTTCAACCTGCTGTGCGTGCATCACATCGACATCGTTACCGCCATCCACCCTAAGTAGCCTGTAAGCCCCTTGTAGCTCTCTTTGGACTTCGGCGAGCACAGGTTCCATTTTTTTACAGGGAGGGCACCATTCCGCGCCAAAATCAACCAAAACAATGTTGTGTGATTTGATAGCCGCCCGGTAGCTCTCCAGGCTCATTTGCTGAATCGCCTGTCCACCCTCCAGGGTAAGTCCCTGTTTTTTCCACGCGAGCAATCCTCCCTTCAAATGGTAAACGTTTGTCCAGCCGTTTTTACGCAACCACTGCGCTGCATCGCTGCTGCGCGACCCGGAAAGGCAATACACATAAACGGGTTTGTTCTTGTCGATGTATTGGGTACGATCGATGAATTGTTTTCTGTTATTCCAGTCGGCCTGCAGCGCTGTGCGTATAAAACCAGATTTGTACTCTGACGCGGTGCGAACATCAAGCAATTGTATCGCCCGGTTATCAATTGAGTCGGCAAAATCAACAGGGTCGAGGTTCAGACCCGTTTGTGCAATTAACTGTGAGTTGCTCAATACGATCGAAGTAAGCAGGAGCCAACGTTTCATCATGACGCAAAAATAGCTCAAAAGCAAAAAACAATAGCCGGTCATGAAACACCCGCGCTTACGGCAACCATCTAGCTAGGCATTGTTAGGGTCTTGTTTTGACCTCATTCGTGACTACTTGCTGACTCGCCCGTCTATGACCCGGTATTAACCCGTCGCGAAACGGGTTACAGCCGGATAGTAATCGGGTTACACAGCAAGCAGTCTCGAATGAGGTGCAGACAAGGTGGCAAGGAAGTATGCGGGTATCGTGGAGCCGTGCGCATGCCCTTTTCAGCCTTTCAAGAGGGCATAAGGAGTTGCTGAGGTAGTATAGCGCGCCTTCCAGGGGCAATTTTGGGATCGCCGTTCGTTTGATCGCAGGCAGGTATGCCGATAAAGGGTATTAAAAAAGCCCCCCAAGATAATCGGGGGGCCAAATTTTTCAGTCGAGTTAACCGTTTAGTCTTCGCGGTATCGGATCCTGTCTAATCAGTAAGAGCGTTAAGCCTAGGTTTTAAGGATATTCGACCGGGTTTCCATAGAATGATGGTTCTGGAATTTCAAGGATTTTTTGGACGTTTGATCTTTCGTGGAACTGGATTTTGAAACTTACTAACGAACTATGATGCGTTTCAATGGATAAGGTTCCGGACAATGGATTTTTGGTTTTGGCTTTCCTCGGATATTAGATACTGGATTTGGATACTGGACTCTTGATATTGGATTGGATATTGGATGCTGTGTAACTGGTGTAAAAGTAGCCCACATTGGGCAAACAGAATAGAGCAGTAATGCCCTATTTAAAACCTTCACCAATTACGCATGTTATCGTAAAAGGGCTTTACCTGCATAGGATTTTTACGAAACACTTTCGAGGGATTCTACCCGCTATGCGTCGTTTTATCCGATAAAGCACTTAACCTCGCTAAAAGTTTCTTCTTAGATGGTCGGTTAAAAATAATTTTTCCACAATACGGCCCTCCACTACTCATGAGTGTTTGTACGCGGCCATTCGGAATTGTGCAGATACACAAAGCGGGAATCTTGTTCCCCGCACGGTGTTAAGAGAAATGTCATTTTTCCAATGCAAAGCGCAGCTGTTCGGGGTAATTCTAAACTAGTACCAATAAACGCTTATTGTAAATTTGCCCAAGGAACGATTGTTAGCATCTTAACAATTGGCTTGCATCTTTTTACACAGGAATAAGTGTTTTTATTTGTCCATTTTAGTATTTTATGCATAAGCCCTGAAAAGTAGTAATACTGAATAAAAAAAGGCGAAACAATATTCAGCCCCTTTGCACGCTTTTTAATCGAGGAACAAATAACTTATCCGTGAAAACCCAATTGTATCAAATCATCTCCATTTGCGCCATTACTGCCAGTTTTGTGCCCATCATACTGGTATCAGTAAAAAAACTGTGGAAAGAGCCCGCTTTCTTATTTATCGCGATCTACTGGATGTTAAGCGGCTTCATTAATCTAATCGATAAGATCCCTGGAATTACAAGCAAGCAGCTCGAGTTAATGACGGTGGTCTATAACATGTTTGACATACCTATCGTATTGAGTATTGTATTTTTTACAACGAAGTCACCTTCCATCCGGCGCTTTACAATAGTTGCTGCACCCGTTTTGCTTTTCGCTCAACTGGCCAATTTTTTCTGGAAAGGCTGGAATTACGATGCAGCCAAATACATCCTGGCCGTTGGCCTGCTTATAACACTCGTGGTGATTGTCTGGGAAATCGCACTTTACATGCAAAAGCTCGAACATACGCAGCACGAAAAAGCCATGATCTTTATTTATGTGTCGTGGCTGTTTTCTTACGGTACGTTCATCATCGTTTACATCTTCGATTATTATGTAAACGTGAGCGGCAATTCAATAGATAATCTTATCATTTATTATATCTCCACTTTCATAGCAATCACTATTGCGTCATTGGGATATATCGCAAAAAGTTCCAAAAGGACATTTATATAATAAAAAAATACCCCGAAGGGTATCAAGACGTTCATCAACAACCTCAAAACAAGATAATGCCTCGCTCCGGATAGTCGGTGAGAGGCACGATCTTTTACTCGTCGTCCTCTTCTTCATAATAGGATTCCTGGCTATCCTTGTAGACAGTCTCCCATTCTTTCGCCTTTTCATCTGTCAAACATTCGATAATGTCAAAAAGCGAATCGGTTTTCTTTTTCCATTCCAGTTCTGGTGTTTCCACGTACTTCGTTACATACAAACAATGATCCGACTCCAGGTTTACCTTAATTAAAATAACGGGTCCATCCTCAGTTTCCTGTGCTAAATAATAACAGCCTGGCTCCAGCAGCGCATACGAATACATAATCCAAACATTTAGTAGTTATATAATAACTGGGTAGTAAGTAAACTCAACGGCAGCTAACGAAATCTGAATTTAATGGGAAGCGCGAGTATAATGGGTTTGGTTCCTCACTGACATTGAATATGTCAAATTTAGTGGAAAAACGAGATTCAAATTCAAGCGGTGGGCTGGGAACCCAAAATTAAATTTTATTTATTAGTATATATTGAAAATCAATAGAATAAAGTCATGCTTGGCCTCTCTGTAGCTCCCTTTTTTGGAAAATTTTCAACGCTGAAATCGGTAAAAATGGGTAGTAGGAGGGTTCCAAATAGCCTGTCACCGGCTCACTATAAACCGTCTAACCAAGGGCAGAAATCGACTCGATCTTATCGAGCGCCAGCTGGTTTTTTAACGCATCCAGGCCATTGAACCTGATCTCCGGGCGCAGAAATTTTTTTACAAACACACACAATGTGCTGCCGTATATGTCTTTGTTAAAATCAAAGAGGTTTATTTCAATAACACGTTTGTTGCCGCCAATAGTTGGGCGGATACCTATATTCATCATCCCCTTTAACAAATCACTTTCATTACCTGGAAGGATAATCGCTTTTTCATTGTTGGAGAGCGTTGCCCTCACTGCATAAACGCCATTTGCGGGTACGATCTTTTCTTCGTCATATAACTCAACGTTCGCTGTGGGGTATCCGAGGGTTCTACCCAGTTTATTACCCTCCACTACTTCGCCTTCGAAAAAGAAATCATAACCCAATAGTTCATTGGCCTCTTCGATATCTCCGGCGAGGATAGACTGGCGAATGGCCGTCGAACTCACAATATTCTGATGCAGCAGGTGCTCCGGAATTTCCTTCAATTGAAATGCTCCCTGGGCATTGTATTCTTCCAACAGTTTATAATTCCCGCTCCTTCCTTTTCCAAAGTGGTGGTCGTAGCCTATTATAACAGTGTGCGGATGAAATTTACTGATCAAAAAATCTTCAACGTACTCCCGTGCGGATAATTGAGAGAATGATTCGGTGAACGGCACGATCACCAAATGGTTAATACCCGCTTGCTTCATCAACGCGATCTTTTCGTCAATGGTGTTGATTAGCATAACAGGCGATTTTCCAGCCGCAACAACCTTCCGGGGATGGGGGTGAAAGGTAATAATCACAGTCTCCCCCTTATTCTTTAGAGCTTCCTCTTTAAGCTGGTTAATGATTTGACGGTGACCGGAATGTACTCCGTCAAAAGTGCCGATGGTAACTACTGCATTGCGAAAGGGGGGTAATAGCTCTATGTTGCGGTGGACCTGCATAAACAGGGTGCAAATGTAGTTGAAAAAAGGTTTCTAATTGCAGTTGGCAATTCGCAGTATGTGAAGGACATTTGCCAAAATTTGGAGATGAGTCTTTATTCAAAACGGGGAGTTTCGGCCCAGAAAGAAGAAGTTCACAAGGCAGTGGAAAAACTTGACCAGGGGCTCTACCCCCACGCGTTTTGCAAAATTTATCCTGATTACCTCGGCAACGATGACCAATGGGTCAACCTGATGCATGCGGACGGGGCAGGCACAAAAAGCATTCTTGCCTATCTGTACTGGAAAGAAACCGGCGATATCAATGTATGGAAAGGAATTGCGCAAGACGCCGTGGTCATGAATCTCGACGACCTCCTTTGTGTTGGTATTCACGATCAATTGCTGTTTTCTTCCACGATCGACCGCAATAAAAGACTCATTCCGGGGGATGTGCTGGAGGTAATCATCAACGGTACCCAGCAGCTGTTTGATGAGCTGAAAGGGTATGGCGTCAATATCCATTACCTCGGGGGCGAAACCGCAGATGTGGGAGACGTAGTACGCACGATTGCGGTAAATGGCACCATGATGACCCGCTGGCGAAAAGATAAATTAGTTACTAACGAAAAAATACAAGCAGGCGACGTGATTGTTGGTTTTGCCAGTTCCGGTAAAGCTGCGTACGAGGATAAATACAATAGTGGTATCGCCAGCAACGGACTCACAAGTGCCCGTCATGATGCACTTACAAAATCGTATGCCACTCAATTTAAGGATTCTTTTGACCCTGGTCTCGACGACCAGGTCGTTTATATCGGTCCGCATAAACTGACAGATAAACTTGCCAATACAGGATTCAATGTACCTGCAGCGGCTACAAGTAACTTATCTGTCGGAGATCTTTTGTTAAGTCCTACGCGCACCTATGCGCCACTCATGACCGTGTTGCTGAGTGAACATTTTGAATCTATTCATGGGTTGATTCATTGCAGCGGTGGAGGGCAAACAAAATGCATGAAATATTTACCCGGACAATTCCGGATTGTCAAAGACAATCTGTTTGATGCACCTGTCGTTTTCCAATTATTGCAACAAGCTTCCGGAAGCGATAACCGCGAAATGTACCAGGTTTTCAACATGGGTCACCGGCTCGAAGTGTTTACCGACGAACGTTCAGCCGATACCCTGATACAGGCAGGCAAAATCCTTGGTATCGAAGGCAAAGTGGTGGGGCGGGTCGAAGCTGCAGACAAAAAAGAACTGGTGTTGAAGGCAGGCGGCGAAACGATCGTGTACTGAATAACATGTTATTAATAAAAAGTCCAAAGTCAAAAACGTTCATCGCGCTGTTGACTTTGGACTTTCTAATTCAGATTTGTACACTACACACCTTGCTTATTGGGTGCGGGTTTATATTCCTTCATATCAACCTTCGGTGGGGTAGGATAAACCGTTCCTTTGACTGAAAAGGTAACAGATAATTTTTTATAAGCTTTCACTTTGTGGCCATTTTGAATGGCAGGCGACCATTTACCGCTGTTTTCAATCAGGCGCTCAACCTCCATACGCATCTCCGGAGTTCCGCCCGATGTTTCGATTTTACTGACATTTCCATCCTGATCAACGATAAATTGCGCAGCCACTTCGCCTGTAGCTTTCTTTCCGGATCCATCTGTCGGTATTTTTCCATTTGTTTGTATGTAACGCAGCCATCCTTCCTGCCCGCCGGGATACAACGGGGAACGTTCAGCTTTCACAAAAACCTTATCATCCTGCACAAGCCCGTCGGGATCACCATTCTTGTCATATGACTTTTCAGCCAGCAGTTTTTGCTCTTTCATTTGTTCATTCAGCAGTCTCTTTTCACGTTCGTCCAGCATAATTCTTTCTTCTTTGATCTTGTCAAGCAAAAGAGCCTTTTCCTTGCCGATCCCTTTTTCGGTCTCCATCACCTTTTCCTGCAAATCCTCTACTTTTTCTAGAATCAATTTCAGCTCTTTCTCATTTTGCTTTTGGGAACGTGCATCTTCCGCTTTGATTTTCTCTAACTGGTCCAGCTTCAATTGAAGTTCTTTATCAATTATAGTCTTATACCCTTTATCTTTTTGCTTTTTCAATTCCATCAGCTCTTTATCGGTCATCTTTTGCTGCAGCAATAATTCATATGCCCTTTTCTGTTCGTTGAGTTGTTGCTCTCGCAGCAAACTTTGCTTTTCATATAATTTTTTGGTTTCAACATCCATAGCTTTCAATTCACGCAATTCTTGTGCTTCCACTTTTGATTTTTCTGTTTCTATTACTTTGTCCTTATAAAGTTGCTTGCGCAATTCAAATTGCCTGGCATTGAGCTTCTCTACTTCTTTTTGATTTTCTTCGATCAATTTTGTTTTGCGTTCTTGCAATTCCTTTAGTTCTTTTTGCAGTCGTTCCTTTTCTTTTGGCGGTATAGTGTCTTGCAGGGGCGCATCCAATTTGTTCTCTGCAGGCAGTTGTTTGTTTTGCTGCGCAGGGGATTGCCGGGCATACAATGCGATGCCACAAAAGAGCAGGACCGTGAGGGGTAACACCATCAGACGGCTACCGTAGCCGTATTTTTTGTTTTTGAGTTGTGTAATCATGGCTATACGACGTTTTATATGGTTTTGAAAGAAGTAATTGGTAACCGGAAGCGTCCGGGTTTGTAATATCCGCTGTAGTAACAGTTCGGCATATTCGCCCTTGTTATCATGGCTGGCTGCATGCTGGTCGGCCAAAAACTCGTGAATTGCTTTCAGCTCTTTTTTTATAAGGTGGTAAAAGGGGTTTATCCAAAAGAGCGCTGTCAAAGCTTCAGCCAGTAAAATATCGACTGAGTGTTTTTGCTGAACATGGAACAATTCGTGCCTTAATATTTGTTGTCCTTGCTTGCTTTCAATGATGATTTCTTTATGCCAGAATATGGATTGAAAAAAGGAGAAAGGGGTGCCAGGTTCTGTCGTGGTGTATAGTTTGAGATCGTGCAATGATTCGAATGGATATCGACGGCGTAAGCGCTGGATATAGCGAATGGCGCGAACGGTCAGTGTTAAAAAGGTGGCGCTTATGATAATATAAATCGATCCCAAGAGATATTTCCAGTCGAAAGACTCCCGCGTGTCAGCGACACCGGCAGCTGATGCATCATCGGCGTCGATGGTAATGGCTGTTACCGTTTTAAACAATACACTGCCGGTTGTGTGATCGCCTTCCAGGAAAATAGGTATACTGATCAACGAGAACAACGGCGGGATCACCAATGCGGAGAGCAGGTAAAATCGGTTGTAATGATGAAATCGCTTGTTGCGCAGGAACAGCCAGTAATAGCTGAACAGAATGCCCGAAGCAATAATCACCTTTGCAATGACCAGGAGCGCGCTCATTGATTGTTGTTTTTGGCGTTTTTAATTTGCTGCATCAGCAACTCAAGTTCTTCAAGGCTTAGCTTATTATCGCTCACAAATTGTGAAACCAGTTTGGCGGGCGAGCCTTCGAAATAACCTTTCACCAATTGGTTTATAGATCTCTTCCCATACTCTTCTTTTGAGATACTTGGGCGATACAGATTATTCCGGCCCTGGGTTTCATAGTCAACAAATCCCTTTTCAGTCAAAATTTTGAGGATGGTGGCCACCGTGTTGGAGTGGGGCCGGGGCTCGGGCCAGCTTTCAACGATATCTTTCAAAAAACCCTGGCCAAGCCCCCAAAGTGCCTGCATTATTTCTTCTTCCGCTTTAGTTAGTGCTTTCATATCTACAACTAATAATTTAGTTATTGGTATCAAATGTATAACTAAATCATTAGTTACAAAATTATTTTGTCTTTTTTTTGAAAAAGTTTAGGAAAGGGTCAGATAGGGTTTATTTTGCCGCAAAAGCATGCTGGGGTTGGGTTACAAAACAACGGCTTTGGTATTAAGAGTGATGTTATTTTCCTGTGTTAAGTGTTTTCAGGCACCGGCTTATCCACCGGGGCTATGAACTCTGGGAAATGATGTTTAAATTTGCATTGACGGTTCTGGACGGATTTGGCTTATTTAACAGCCTGTTTGCAAAGGCATTGCAACCTCCCCTGAACATAATGTGTCTTATGATTGTTGATCCTGTACCCACCATTGGTCACAGTCATTTATATTTTATACTCATATGAGACAGCTCAAAAT
>JGI10216J12902_102742580_pt1 | contig 10153 bp, 6 predicted proteins | sample KanNatreferecore_FD_12902 | JGI IMG/M metagenome (IMG submission 12902)
GGCTCGGCAGTATTCGCCTGGCCGAAGATCGGCGACAACAGCACCCCGTTGTAGTCGCGCAGGACCTCACTGTCGAGAAGATTCTCGCCGTTGGCATGCACGGTGATCGTCCGGCCCGACTTTGGATTACCCAGCATGATGACCTTCGAGATCGACAAGTCGAACTTCACGGTGCGGGCGGTCTCGCCGAGGTTGCGCGGGACGATCGTATCGTCCGGCTCGGGAAGGTACTCGAGCCTGCCGTACGGCGTGTCGATGACGTCTGTCGCGTCGGCCGAAGCGAACGCCGGCCGATCGGTGAGGTGCGAGTCGCCGTTGTTGTCGAGGCCCGTCGTAATGTTGAACGGACGCCCGGACGCGACGGTCAACGAGGGCACGACGATCCAGTAACCCGGGAACCACAGCGATCCGCTGACGAACAGCCGGTGCTTCTCGTCGAGCTCCGCACGTCCGAATTCGGCCGCAATGTTCCGCGAGTCGGCCGGCAGCGCGTCGGGACCGTTGCCGTCGTCTCGAGTCGAGGCGTACGTGTAGTTCGTAAACAGGCGCGTCCCCTCGTTCCACGAGGCACGCAGGGCCAGTTGCAGCTCCTGCCGCTCGGACCGCCCCATCGAATCGAACACCAGCACTTCGCCAAGATCGCGGTCGGGCCGCGGCTGGCCGATCGCCGCCGGCGCATTTACGTCGCGAAGCCGCGGAATGTTGTCGCCGCGATCGACCGTATACGTCATCGATCCGAACAGCGAGCGGTGGATGTTCCGCTCGTAGCTCAGGCTCGCGATGCGGTGCTCCGGCGCCTTCAGGTCGATCGCTTTGCGCATGATGGTCTGCAGCTGCGCCGGCGGATCGAACCCTTCGGGCGGAACGTCTGGATAGAATGTCGGACGCTGCACGATCAGCTTCTTCATCCGCATGCCGTCCTGGCGGATCGTATCAAGCGTGAGATCGGCGGCGAACCAGTCGTGGAACAGGCCGCCTCCGGCACGCAGGGTGCCCGCGCGCGGCCCCATCGACCATGCCATCCCGATGCGCGGCGCGATGTTGTCCCAATCCTCGAGGTTCTTCTGTCCCTGGTATCGCGCGCCAAGGGACAGCGTGAAGGCCGGCGACGGCTGCCAGTCATTCTGAATGTAGGCGGCGCCCTGCCACTGCATGAGCTCCGCGCCGGGATTTCCCGTCGCTATCGTGAACGTCGTCGGGAGATATCCCGGAATGCCCAGGTTCGCGCGGCGATAGTTTTCGAGTGCCGAGATCGGAATCGTGTTCCCGTCATCGTCGAGGACGCGATTGCCGAGCGCATCGCGTTCGAAATCAGCGCCGAACGTGTGGGTGCCGCCGAAGTCGGCCAGGTTGCGGCGGTTCAGCCGAAAAGCCTCGCCTTGGAGGCCCCCTTTGATCGTGAGTTGGCCCATGCCTTTGGTCATCTTCAGATCGACCATGGCGGAGGAATTCCGCCGCTGATTGAAGAGCGCCTGCTGGTTCGCGCCTGACGCGAATGCCTGCGCAACCACGTACGCCGTTCCGCCTCCCGAAGACTGCACGAGACTCTTGTCGTCGCGCACCTGCACGCGAAGCTCCTGCACGAAGGTCGGCGAGAGGAGCGTCAACATGCTGAACCGACCGATATCGCTCGAAGTATCGAGGTACAGCGCCCTCGATTCGAGATTGAAGCCGCCCTTGAGCCCCTGGTTTGAGGCGGTGGTGACATCGCGCGAGACTTCGGCTTTGATGCGCAGCTTGGCGGCGGCCGCAAAGTTCGTGCTGAGCGTGACATTGTTGATGCGCTGCGGCGCCGTCAAGGTGGCGCGATACGGCAGCGGATTCAGCGCATCATCGAGGATGGTCGCGTTGATCGTGGCGTTCTCGTCCTGCTCCCACCGGCCCGCGTACACGGTGTAGCCCCACTTGCCGCGGACGAGCGGTCCTGACAGATAGCCGCTGAACGACCGCCTCTGCAGCGCCGGCTTCGATGTCGCGAACGGTTCGCGCGCATTCAGCATCTCGTCGTTGAAGTCGTACTTCAGTTCCGCAAACACACCTTCGGAGCCGGGCTTCGTGATGATTTCGACGCGATGCGTGCCGGGCTCTGAAAATTCCGCCGAATACGGTTCCGCGTTCACCTGAATCAGCTCGATGGCTTCCTTTGGTGGCAGACGGCGAAACCCACTGAATCCGTCGACGTAGATCGCGACGTCTCCCGGCCTGCCGCGGCCGCCCGCCAGCTCCATGAGCCGGTACAGCATTTCAATTTCGTTGTCCGGCAGAATCGAAAGCTCGTCGCCAGTCAGCGTGATCCCGGTCAGACTGTCGCGGGTGTTCACGGCGAGCTGGCCGACGACGTTCACCGATTCCTCCTGCGTCGGCAGAGGAAGCATCGCGTTCACCGTGGTGCTGCGGCCCGCCCGCACGGTCGTCTGCTGGATGACGGTCTTGAACCCTTCGGCTTCGACCGTGACGCGGTACCGGCGCGGCACAAGGCCCTCAACGCGGTACACGCCCGGCGTGTCGGTCTTGACGGCTTCAACCGTCTGGCCGCCTCCCTCCAACTTGACGATCGCGTGCGGAATGGCGCCGCGCGTCTGATCGACAACCAGGATCTCGGCGTTCCCCATGTCCGCGGCCTGCTGCGCGAACAGCAGTGCCGGCAGAGACGCGACCGCCAGGAGACAGGCCAGAATGGAAGACCGGAACAGGGGGTGGTAAATCCGCACGTGCAAGACCATAACTATAAATAATCTTCCGCGAAGTCGCGGGTGAAATCGGCTTACGAGATTGTGATCGTCGACGGCCGTGCGGGGCGTAACGCCTTTGATCGCGCCAGTTAACGGATGTACGACAAATCCCGCAGCGTCGCGAGAATCCGCTGCGCCGACGCAGCGGCATCTTCGGTTTCCGTCGAAATTGTCAGTTCCGGCCGCAGCGGCGGCTCGTATGGCGCATCGATGCCGGTAAAGTCCGTTATCTCGCCGGCCAGGGCTTTCTTGTACATGCCTTTCACGTCGCGCTGAATACAGGTCTCGATAGAGGCATTGACGTATACCTCCACGAAGTTGGGCACCGACGCGCGCACTTCGTCGCGCATCGCGCGAAAAGGTGAAATGACGGCGGCGACCGCCGCGACGCCATGTTTACTCAACAGGCGGCACCCGAACGCGATTCGGCGAATATTCTCCTCGCGATCGTGCCGGCTGAAGCCAAGGGCCGTCGGCCACTGGCTTCGGATGATATCGCCGTCGAGGAGCTCAACCGCGCGGTTGCGCCGCTCCAGCTCGGCGGTGACGAGTTTCGCAAGCGTCGTTTTTCCCGAACACGGGAGTCCCGTGAACCACAACGTAAACCCTGGATCCTTGGTTGTCATGTGTGTCGTGTCGTACCTGGCCGGAGCTGCATTCTATCCGGTTCGCACCGGGCAAGGCCATCGATAATAATGAACGCAACGACGATGATGTTGAAGAGGTACTGGACCCGATTCGGAAACTGGGCGGCGGGTAAGTCGCGCGAGCTGATTGTGAATGCTGACGATTTTGGTATGAGCCCCTTCGTCAACGCCGGCATCATCAACGCCCACCAGCACGGGATCGTCACCAGCGCCAGCCTGATGGTGCGCCGCGAGGCCGCCGCGCAGGCGGCGACATTCGCGTCGCGGCACCCAGGGTTGAGCGTGGGCCTGCACGTCGATCTCGGTGAATGGATTTGCCGCGAACAGCAATGGGTGCCGGTCTACACGGTTGTCGATCTCGAGGATCGAGACACGGTGGCGCGCGAAATCTGGCGGCAGGTGGAAGTGTTTCGCCGCCTCACGCAGCACGATCCGACGCACCTCGACTCGCATCAGCACGTGCATCAGGAGGAGCCCGTCCGATCGGCGATGTTGTCGATCGCCGCGGAGCTGGGCTCGCCGCTGCGGCATTTCAGTGCGGTGCAGTACTGCGGGCAGTTCTACGGACAGGAGAAGTACGGCGAGCCGACGACACACGACATCGCACCGACGGCGTTAATCGGCCTGCTCGACGGGCTGCCAACCGGTATTACGGAGCTGTGCTGCCATCCCGCGGCCGCCGTACAGCCGAACGATCAGTACGGACGGGAGCGGCCGGTGGAACTGGAGACACTCTGCGATCCGGCGGTCCGTCGCGCGCTCGAACACGGCGGCATTCGACTCCGATCGTTCCATGGACTCACCACCAACGCGCCTCGCGTCCCCGAGGTCGCGGCCGTTTGATGGCACGCGCGTGACGCCGCTCCGCATCGTGCTCAGCGGCATGATCGCCGCTGATCCGTATCAGGGCGGCGCGACATGGGCTGTGCTTCAGTATTTGCTGGGTCTGCGCCGGCTGGGCCACGACGTCTGTTTTGTCGAGCCGATCGCCACCACCGCTCTGCAACCGGAAGGCACCTCGCTCGCCGCCTCTCGCAACGCGCAGTACTTCGCGGACGTCGTGCGAGATCTGCGGCCCGCCGGACCCGCGGCGCTGCTGCTGGAGGGTTCGCATGAGACAGTCGGCGCTTCGTACGCCGACCTTCAACGCTTCACTGCGGACGCCGATCTGCTCATCAACATTTCGGGATTGCTGGCCGATGGCGGGCTGCTGCACTCGATTCCGGTACGCGTGTACCTCGATCTCGATCCCGCGTTCAATCAGCTCTGGCACGCGGTGCAACACATCGATCGCCGGTTCGACGGGCACACGCATTTCGCGACCGTTGGCCAACTGATCGGCACACCCGAGTGCGCTGTTCCCACGTGCGGTGTCGAGTGGATTCCAACACTGCAGCCGTTGGTGCTCGATGACTGGCCCGCGGCCGATGCGCGGCCGACGCAGGACATTACGACCATCGCGAACTGGCGAGGCTACGGCAGCATCGAATGGAACGGCGTGCTCTATGGGCAGAAGGCGCATTCGTTCCGCGAGTTCATGGCGCTGCCGGTGTTAGCGCGCGACACATTTCGTGTGGCGCTCGCGATTCATCCCGGAGAGACGCGCGACTGCAACAGCTTGAAAGCCCACAACTGGATCGTCGTGGATCCACAGGACGTGGCTGGAACGCCGGACAGTTACAAACATTTCATCCGGAGCTCGAAGGCCGAGATCGGCATCGCGAAAAGCGGATACGTGAAATCGCGCAGTGGATGGTTCAGCGATCGAAGTGTCTGCTACCTCGCGTCAGGGCGGCCGGTGATGGCCCAGGATACTGGATTCGGTGCCGGACTTCCCATCGGTAACGGGCTTCTGGCGTTCAGCACCATGGAAGACGCGGTCGCCGCCATCGACGATTTGAACACCCACTACGATCGTCATGCCCGAGCAGCGCGTGACTTGGCCGTGGAATACTTCGACGCTTCAAAGGTTCTCCCCCATCTGCTCAGCCGGGTCGCCGCGAGGCCGTGAGCGCCATACTGCCGCTCGAGCCGCCGACAACTGAAGAGCTGCGCCAGGCGCTCGCGCGATCGTTCAATGGCCGTGTCGCGAACGACCTCCAGATCACCGCCCGGCGTCCGTCTGCTTACCAGACAAGCCACGCGCTGGAGGAGCTCGACGTCGCGATCGACGGTCGCACCCTTCCGGTGTTGTTCAAGAACCTGAGCCGCCGCGGGCTGCATCATGCGGCGAGTGACGTCAAACCTGAGTTCCTTCACGATCCGCTCCGCGAAATCGTGATGTACCAGCAAATACTTCCGCATGTGGTCGCAGGCACCGCGCGATGTCATGCCGCCATCGTCGATGATGAGCGAGAACGCTATTGGCTGTTCCTCGAGAAGGTGTCCGGCGTCGAGCTGTATCAGGTGGGTGAGATCGCGCTCTGGCAGAATGCGGCGCGCTGGCTCGCAGTGTTCCATGAAAGCACGTCCGGTCTGGCGTCGACGGTCCGCTCTCACCTCATCAGCTACGATGGCGATTACTACCGGCGCTGGTTGAATCGGGCGCGAGACTTCTCCAAAGGCCCGCCTGCATCGCTCGATGCGGCCGTGATGGGTTTCGACGATCTGACGGCGGGACTGGCCGCGTCACCGCACGGCTTCGTGCACGGCGAGCTGTATGCGTCGAACGTCTTAATCGACCCGAGCGTGGATGCGCCACGCGTATGCCCCATCGACTGGGAAATGGCAGGCTCGGGACCGGTGCTTCTCGATCTTGCCGCGCTCACTGCCGGTGATTGGACTGACGACAATCGAGCTGCAATCGTCGAGGCGTATCGCGAAGCCAGTGACAGCGTGCGACCGATGCCTCGCGCCGATTTCATGCGCTCGCTCGCCTGTTGTCACGCCGTGCTGGCCCTTCAGTGGCTCGGGTGGGCGGAAGGCTGGGTTCCGCCCAAAGAGCACCAGCGCGATTGGGGTGCCGAACTCGAGATGTGGCTCGCGCGGATTTAACGCCGCGTCACGGACAGCCTGCCATCGCTTTCACCTGCGTCGCGGACGCGAGCCACTCACCCGCCTGCACAGCAGGCAGGCTCTTGCCGCTCTGCGCGCGCACCTGATTCATGAACGCCGAAACCTGGTTGCATGCGGCGCTGAGGTGGCTTCTGGTGAAGCTGCTTCGCGCGTTTCGCAGAAGGCCTGCGCCTTGTTGGAAGCGCGCGGCCGCCGTGTCGACGATCAGGTTCGAAAGAATCTGTTCGAAGCCGATCGGCTGCCAGAGGACGGCGTGGGCCAATTCAGATTCCGCAAGAGCACTCGATCCGACGATTTGACCGCGATCGTTGAGTGCATACGCGGCGCTGTTGGTGCCGCCCGACGTATCGAGATCGCGCATGCCGGTTCCCGGCGTCCACACAAACGCGTGCGTGCTTCCGTCGCCACGGTCACTGTAGCCGACGACGTGACCGTGTGCATTGATGGCCGTTGCGTGGCTTGCGTCGCCACCGAGAGTGCCCAGATCGATCATGCCGCCGGCCAGCGTCCACACAAACGCGTGCGTGCGCCCATCGCCGCGCACACTGTCGCCAACGACCTGGCCGACGTCGTTCAACGCAACAGCCGTACTGATGGCGCCGCCAAGACTACCGAGGTCGAGCATTCCGGTGTCGGCCCTCCAGAAGAAGGCCGTGCGAAGACCAGTCGCGCGGTCAGCGGCGCCAATCACTTCACCGTTATTGTTGACGGCAACGGCTTCGCTGTTCGCACCACCCAGCGTGCCGAGGTCCACACTGCTGCCGGCCGCGATCGACGAGAATGCGCGGTAACGGTAGGTTCCGTCCGGCAGGTAGCTGGTGCCGACTACTTGCCCGTAGTCGTTCACGTCGTACCCGAATGTGGCCCATCCGCCGAGGCCCGTCACCTCGTGCATGCCGCTTATTGCGGACCACACAAACGCAAACCGTCCGTCTCCCGCCCACTTACAGGACCAGTAGACGGTTCCGACGAGCTCGCCTCGTACGTTGACGCCGGACGAGAAACTCGAAGCGGTGCCGCATCCAACCTGCGAGTACCCAGGGATGAGCGTCGTTCCACTATCAGCCGTCCACGAAAAGGCGTCGTAATGGCCCTCCACAATGTCGTAGTACGACGGATAGCCCGTGTAGCCGACAACCTGCCCTGCTGCGTTGATGCCGGTCGCGAATGTTTGACTGCTGGTTCCGGGAATACGGATGCGTCCGGCTGCTTCCGTCCAGAAGTACGAGCTGATCACCGCACTGCCGCCGAACGGCGGGATGGTGAATTCAGTGATCACCACATCGCCGCGCTCATTGATCAATCTCGCAGAGCCGCCGCCAAGATCGACGATTTCGTAGAGGCTGTGCGCAGGCACATCGCCAGCGATGCGAACGCCTGCAGGCGTCACCAGCATGAGCAGGACGGTTAACCTTCGCGACATCACTCGCGTCATCGTCCACATCCTTTCTGGCCGTGTCGTTGCATCCGCCCAGGTGCCAATCGAATGGGCGGAAGGAGCGAACATGCCACAACTTTGGCGAGCCGGCGGAATTTTATGCGTGGTCAGTGTCGTATTGATGGGCACTCCATCATCCGCCGCGGCCCAAACCGTCGGCTGGCTGGTCGATGCGCAGCTCGGCCGGGCATCGATGGCGCAATCGAACGAAGATTGCGACCTCGTTCGCGACGCGTTGCCCGACCCGACCATCAATCTGACATGTACAACGGATGACGTCACGCCGTTCTGGAGCGTGAACGGCGGTGTCACATTCGCCGACTATGCAACGTTCAAAGTCGGCTATCTGGACATCGGACAGGTGAATCTGCGGATCAACGGCACCGGTACAGCGACCAACGTGTCGGTCGAAGGAGAATTTGGCCGGGCGCGCGGTGTCGTACTGACGGGCGGTGTTCGCGTTCCGCTCGGCCGAGTAGTACCGTTCTTCGACGTCGGCCTCTGGCGCTGGTCCGCCCCGACAGAGTCGCGCGTGATCTTCACGCAAGGGGGATCGACCACGACCGACGTGCGCTTCGACGACGATAAAAGTTGGGATCCGTTATTTGGCGGAGGCCTTGAAGTGCTCCTCACCAGCTATTTCGGAGTGCACGGCGGGTTTCGGTGGGTCCGGCTGCAGACAGCCGCCGCCGCACCTGGCGCGTTGAAGGAAGCCGACGAACGATTCACGCTGATGTTCGTCGGCTTCACAATCACGGGCGCGCGCTAGCGACGCGCCGCGGACTATTTTTTCCTGCCGCGCTTGATCCCGAACGCCTGGCTGATGGCGTCGAGCCGTTCCTCGTGCGTCGCGCCGCGGAGGTTCCTGCCCGTCTCGCGTTCCAACGCCTCGACGGCAAGCGCGGTCTGTTCGCTCGACAATGCCGCGGTGGCCGTTGGGACGGCATCGTCATTGTCGCCCGCCCAACCAATCAACGGCGCCACGGTCTCGAGCATGCCCGCGCCCAGACGCCCTTTCACCTTGCCGTCGCCATCCTTATCGATGAACGGATCGTTGAAGAAGAACGAGCCCATCATGGTCGTGGTGACGTTCTGAATGCTCATCCCGTAGTGATAGTTGAACGTCTCGATGAAGAGCCGCGCGACGAGAAGCTGACCGACATTGGAAGGATGCACGCCATCCAGGCTGAAAATTCCGCCGAGAAAGCGCGTCCTGAGCGGCACACCGAACAGGACTGGCGGATTCGTGGCCAGAATCTCGAACGCCGCGTGGGTGTCGGCCACGCCCATCCCGTGCTGCGCCGCCGTCGCGCGAATCACATCGTTGAATTGCGAAATTCGCAGGCTGATGTTGGCGACCTCTGACTGATCGAGGATGAAATTCGGCTGCGTCAGCACGATCGGATCGATCAAGCCGAGCCGCAGACCGAAGGTCGTGACGATCGTGGTGTAGACGCCGTCGGGCAGGCCGTAGTCCTGTCCGGTGAGACGAACAAGATCGCTGCGGTTGATCAGATATCCGATGCGAGTGACGTCGGGAATGGTGCCGAACACCACTTTGCTGTTGAGTGCCGCGAGCCGTGAGGCAATCTGCTGGAAATTCGCCTGAAATTCAGGCAGCGGCGTCAGGTTCGACACGCCGTCGAGCTGATCGAACGCCGTGACCGATGCGAGCGCATCGTTGTTGCCGATCCAGCAGGCCACGATCTGCGGGCGCAGCGATTCGGCGATCTCAATCTGACTCGCGAGGCGCGGATAGAGGACGAGGTCGGTTTCACTGTCGATCGCGGCCGTCGTCGCGGCATCCGGGCGGGTGAACAGCAGGTCGAAGGTGTCTGCACCGCTCACGGCGAGATTCAAGCCTGGCACGGTCGGATACAGGCGCGAACGACCGTCCATGGTCCCGACCTGGCCGAGCAGCCCACTTTGAATGTATGGCTGCGGGAACGGCACGCCCATCAGCAGCGCGATCAGATTCAGGAAGCTGTACGGCTGCGTGCGGTAGCTGGCATCTCCGGATTGCACAGCCTCGCCGATGCTGTCGCCAAGCCCGACGAAAACAGTCGACGGCACCTGCGCCGGCACCGCCGCCGTGAGGAAGGCCAGGAGAATGACGATGAGGAGATGCGTGCGCATGGGTCCCTCCGATTCGGGATTGTGGTGTGAGTGGCGTCCGCTCGAAAGCGGGCCATTGTCGCACGAATTGTAAGCAGCCTTTTCGCACGAAACGTATTCAAGTAACATCCAGATTCTTATGGTGAAACACCTTCTCCCGGTCATCGTTTGCGTGAGCCTCGCGGCGCCGGCATGGGCCCAGGGTC
>JGI10216J12902_103069317_pt1 | contig 10152 bp, 5 predicted proteins | sample KanNatreferecore_FD_12902 | JGI IMG/M metagenome (IMG submission 12902)
GAGCCGATCGGCATGCCGGGGACGGCGATGCCGGCAACCGCGGGACGCTCGCGCAGCAGCCGCTGCACGTCGGCGGCCGGCACGTGTCCCTCGATGACGTACCCGTCCACGATCGCCGTGTGACACGACTGCACCCGCGCGGGGACGCCCCGCTGCGCCTTGATGCTCGCCACATCGTCGGTCTCGGTCACGCGTGTGGTGAAACCGGCCTGCTGCAGATGCTTCACCCAGTTGGCGCAGCAGCCGCACGTCGGTGACTTGTAAACCTGCACCGTCGGCGCTGGTTTTTGCGCGAACGTTACACCGGCGACTGACAGACCTGCGACGGCGGCAACAGCCGCCAGAATCGTTTTGATACCCATGGATCCCTTCATTACCGTGCCGCGCCCGTCGCCGCCGCCGGTGCGGGCGCGGGTGCCGGTGCCGGTGGTGTCTGCTGCGGACGACGCGGCAGTTCATCGCTCTTGAAACGCGGGAGCGGCTCGTCGCGCATCGCGAGGTGATACACGGTCGAGGCCACGACGATCGCCGCCTTCTTCACATCGTCCTCGACGACCCGCTCGTAGGTGTCGAGGTTCGTGTGCCAGGTCTGTGTCCCGTACTCGATCGGGTCCTGCATCAGATTGATGCCCGGCAGGCCGGCTTCGTTGAATGACGTGTGATCCGTGCCGCCGCGCTGACGGCTGCGTGTCGCCATCGCGCCGAGCACGCCGAGATCGCGCATCGGCGCCACGATGTCGCGCAGCACCGCGGCGGTCTCTGCCGGCCCGAAGACCTGCAGCCCACGCGCCATACCGGTGCCGGTGTCCATGTTGATGTAGCCGGCGAACTTCGCGAACTCCGGTTTGGGCTCCTCGGCGGTCCCGAAATGCTCGCGCACGTAGGCCTGCGATCCGAGCAGCCCCTGTTCTTCGCCGGTCCAGAGCGCGAGCCGCACGGTGCGGCGCGGCTGCGCGCCGACCGCGACGAGGATGCGCGCGGCTTCCATCATCACAGCGCAGCCGATGGCGTTATCGGTGGCGCCGGTCGCGGAATGCCAAGCATCAAGGTGTCCGCCAAGCATCACCACCTCATCGGCCTTGTCGGTGCCCGGGATCTCCGCGATGACATTGTACGCGGTACGCCCCTCGGGATAGGTCGTGTTGACGATGTCGAACTCGAGCTCCACGGCGCGGCCATCATTGAGCAGCCGCCAGATGCGGCCGTAGTCCTCGTTGCGCATCACGACGGTCGGCGGCAGCAGGGTGCCCTGGCCGCCGGAGTTCGGGTTGCCGTTGCCGGGACCGAACGCGCGAATCTGGCCGTGATCGCGTCCCGCGTCGTTGATGCGCACGAGCACGCCGTTGTCGACGAGGAAGCGATTCAGCTGTTCCTGGATCTGCGCGTTGGTCAGCGGCTGTGGCTCGTTGTTCTGCTGGTTGTTGTTCTGCTGATTGTTCGGCGCCTGGTTCTGGTTGTTCTGCGGCGGCGGCGCGTTGAGCTGGGCGAGGACATCCGCCTCCTCACGGCGCAGCGCCGGCTTGTTGAACGTGACCAGCACCTGCTGCGGCAGGCCGACGAGGACGATCTTGCCGGCGACGACAGGCTTGAGCTTCTCGAAGTACTCGGTGAGCGTCTCCTTCGTCGGGCGCTGCGGCAGCGTCAGCGGCACGGCGGCGGCGCGCACCGCTCCTTTCGTGCCCGGGGTCCACGCCAGCGCTTCCGCGACGAGCGCATCCTTGACCGGCGAAATGATGTGCGCCGCGAGGCGGTCGTTGGTCCATCCGGCGCGCCCGTAGGCGGCGCCGAAATCCCACGCCTCGAGCTTCCCGTTCTTCAGTCCCCACGCCTGCATCCGATCGACGACCCACTCGCCCGACGCCTTGAGGCTCGGCGACCCGGTCAGCCGCGGACCGTAAACGTCGGTCAGCGTGTGCAACGTGTTGAGGATTCGGGAGTTGTTGATCGCCTCCGCCCGAATCTTCCAGAGCATCTCCTGGTCGATGCGTTCCTGCGCCTGCATGGTGATTGCAGCGGCGCCGACGGCGATGGCGAGAACAAGAAAGATCGGTTTTCGCATCTCAAACCTTCCTTACGGACGGGATGCTAACTCAGATTGTCGATTTGGACCGGGTCGATCGGGTCGGCCGGGGTGAAGCCGAATACGGCTCCATAGAAATAGAGCTCGCCTTCCAGGCTTCGAGTAATTGTCGCAGCCTTTCGGAAGCCGTGCTGCTCCCCTTCGAACGCCAGGTAGGCCACGGGGAGACCCTTCGCGCGCAGCGCCGCGGCCATCATTTCCGACTGGTTCGGCGGGACCACTTTGTCTTCCAGTCCCTGGAGCAGGATCAGCGGGCAGGCCAGCCGGTCGACGGCATGAATCGGCGACCGCTCCCGGTAGACCTCTTTCGCGGCCGGATAGGGTCCGATGAGCGAGTGCGAATAGCGCGATTCGAATTTATGCGTGTCGATTTCCAGCGCTTCGAGATCGCTGATGCCGTAGTAGCTCGCGCCGGCCTTGAAGATATCCGGGTGAAACGCCAGGGCGGCGAGTGTCGTGTATCCGCCGGCGCTGCCGCCGCGGATGATCAGGCGTCGCTCGTCGGCGCGGCCGCTGCGCGACAGGAACCGCGCGGCATTGATGACGTCGTGCACATCCACGAGGCCCCACTGGCCGTTGAGGCGCTCGCGGTACGCCCGGCCGTAGCCCGTACTGCCGCCGTAGTTCACGTCAACGACGGCGAAGCCGCGGCTCGTCCAGAACTCGATGCCGGCATTAAAGGTCGGATGGGCAGTCGATGTCGGTCCGCCGTGACTGATCGCGATTAGCGGGGGAAGCTCGCCGGCAGGCGCCTCGAAATCCCTGTTGCGCGGCGCGTAATAGAACGCGTGTGCGGTCTGGCCATGATCGGTAGCGAACTCGATCGGCTCGGCGACCGAGACGTAGCCCGGATCGAGGGCAAGGGCCGATGCGGCACGGATGGTCTCGATGCGGCCCGACGCGATCTCGACATTGACGAGCGTGTCGGGGGACGCGTCGAACTGCGCCACGAGCGCCACATGCGTGTCGCTCGCCGCAAGCCATTCGTGTGGCTGGATCGATGGAGTTAGCGGCGAGAGCTGACCGGTGGCGAGATCGACCCGACCGAGATACCAGCGCCCGAGGCGCGTGTAGGAGACGACGAGACGCGCCGGCCCAGCGAAGGCCCAGGTGGATGTACCGAAGATCCATTGCGGCCGCCCGAACTCGGCATCAGCCGGCGGATTCTGGATGACCTCGTGCACCTGAGCACCCTGAGCACCACTCGCGCGGCAGAGCCTCCACCATCCCGTCCTGTCTGTGACGAAATAGAGCGCGCCGTCCGATCCCCATCCGGGCTGGTAAATCGATTCTGCGTCACGCCCCGCAACCAGCCGTTCGTTCGAGAGGGCGCCCTTCGCATCCACATCCGCGACCCACAGCTCCGTGCCGTCCCACGGCATGTTGGGGTGCCGCCACGCGAGCCAGGCGAGGCGCGATCCGTCAAGGCTCAATCGTGGTGTCGAGTAAAAGTCGTAGCCGGAATGGAGCGTTGTGAGCGCGGATTGGGGATTGGGGGTTGGGGAGCGACCGACAGGAATTGACACGAGCGTGTTGACGGCTTCCCCTGAGCCGCTCTCATCCTCGCAGACGCAGATCAGCCGATCGCGCGCGGCATCGAGTTCGTAGTCGGCGAACATGAGCGCCCCTGGCGGGGTGATCGGTTCGGGCGCCTGCGCGGGGCGGATGCGATATACCCGCTGGTCCGCAAAGTTGCTGCAGTAGACCACGCCGCCGCGGACGATGTACGCGCCGCCGCCGTATTCATGGACGCGCGTGCGTACGTTGAAATCCGATGGGGTGACGTCGGCGATGGCGCCATCCGCGCCGCGCCCGACGAGCGCATAGCGGCCGCCCTCGAGCGGCCGTCCTTCGAGCCAGTAAATGGCATCGCCCTCGCGCTGGACCGCGCCCAGGCGCAGGCCGCCGGCCGCCACGACCGAGGCGGTCAGCGGCGAACGCCACGTGCCATACGGTGAAATCACGCGACTTATTCTTACCTGTCGCGCTTGAAGACGGGTCCGGCGGACCGTAATATCAGTCATCCACTGATGCGAAGGAAGCTGATCGGTATCTCGGCGGGAGCTGTGTGCCTCGGAACTCTGCTGTATCCACAAGCACAGCAGGAGGTTCAGGCGGTTCAGCGGGTGCAGGCGACACAGAAGGCTGTTCAGGACCATGCTGTTCAGAAGGTTCAGGGACCCGTTGCCGAACCGCCCGCACCGCTTGAACGTTTTGAACTGGAGGCCGCAGGAGGCATTTCGCCCGACGTGCTGAATCTCGCGCTCAGTGCTGTTCAGTGCGCCACATCGCGTGGCGACATCGACATGCCGCCGACCCTGACGGTCATCGACTACTCGAAGCCGTCGGTCGAGCCGCGCCTCTGGGTGTTCGACATGACACGCCGTGAGCTGCTCTTCAACGAGCTGGTCGCGCACGGCCGCAACACGGGCGAGAACATGTCGGTCCACTTCTCCGACACGCTGAACAGCCGGCAGTCGAGCATCGGGCTGTTCGTGACCGACGACACCTACGTCGGCAGCAACGGCTACTCGCTGCGCCTGAACGGCCTCGAGCCCGGGTTCAACGGCCGCGCTCGCGAACGCGCCATCGTCATGCACGGCGCGCCGTACGTGAACGAGGAGATTGCCGCGGCGCAGGGACGCATCGGCCGCAGCTGGGGCTGTCCGGCACTGCGCGAAGCGGTTGCCCGCGACGTGATCGACACCATTCGCGGCGGCGGCGTGATCTTCTCCTACTACCCCGATTCGAACTGGCTGAAGAGCTCGCGGTTCCTCAACTGCGGCCAGACGACATAAACGCGCACGCTGAAGCGTGCGCGCCACGCCCACGGTCTCTTGTATAGCGGCGCAGGCTTCAGCCTGCGCTAATTCACGAACGCGCTCTTCGGGATCTTTCCCGCGATCACCTGCCGGCCGTCGACCGCCTCCGCGACGTGGAAGTCTACGGCAATGCTGCAGAGCGATAACGCCTTTGCCGGCGTCATCTTCTTTTCCTCCACCAGGAACTTGACCGCCTCGGCCACCGCCAGCTTCATCGAGCGGTCCAGATCGAGGTCGATCCCCATCACGATGTAGTGCGTGGCGTCTTCCGCGCGCGGCGCCGTGATCGTCTTTCCCTTGTGCACAACGAAGCGGAACACGCCGGTGAGCGACTGCTCGAGCGCGTTGCCGCTCACTTCGCCGTCGCCCTGCGCCCCATGAGGGTCGCCGGTGTAAAAGCGCGCGCCCGGATGGTTCACCGGCAGGAACAGCTTCGCCCCCACCGTCAGCGCGCGGAAGTCCATATTGCCGCCGTAGTCGAGGCCCGGCGGCCCCGATCCCTGCAGTCCCGCGGCGCGCACGCCGACGTCGCCCATCACCGGCCCCTTCGGCGCCGTCGCCATGATGCCCATGAACGGATTCATCGGGACGTGGACGGTGTCGGTCAGCATCGCGACATGCTTGCCCTTCACCATGCCCGTGCGAATCAGGTGGCGCGTGCCCTCGGGAATATCGAGCGGCGCGTCCCCCTCCTTCGCGCCCGGATAGTCGTCTCTGAACACACCGCCGGCCGGCCCGGTGCTGTTCATGCCGTACGGGACACGCGTCTGCAGATCGAGAATCTGCACCTCCAGCATGTCGCCGGGCTCGGCGCCTTCGACATAGATCGGTCCGGTCAGCACGTGGCCGCCGCCGGCGCCCGGCTGCCGGAGCGTCTGCCGCGCCGCCCAGAAGTCGAGCACGTCCTTCAGGATCTCGCCGGACTTCACGCCGTACTTCGCCAGGAACGCCGCGGGCGCTTCGTCCTGCGTCGATCCGGCGTGCGAGAGCGTGTCGATCCGCACCGTCTGTCCCGGCTTCACCGTAGCGACGGGCGCCTTGTCGATCGGAAACGCTCCCCACGTGAGCGTTTCCGGCCGCGAGGGCACGTGGACGTCGATTTTCGGGGTCTGGGCCTGGATGCCGACAAAGGGCTGCAGGAGCAGAGCTGCACCGAGGACCAATATTCGCTTCATCACGACGACCTCAGAACGCAAACCGGAACCCGAGCTGGAGCATGCGGGCCTGGTAGGCAAGGTTGCTGTTGAACGACGGCAGGCCGTAGCTCGCGCTGCTCTCCTGCGTCGTGTACGAACCGTAGTTCTCGTGGTTCAGCAGGTTGAACACTTCGACGACGCCCGCGATCGAGCGGTTACCGCCGAGACCCACCTTCTTCTGCAGCCGCATGTCGACGCGGTGAATGGGATCGCCGACGAGTCCGTTGCGGGGAACGATGGTCCCGTCCGGGCGCAGCCGCTGCTCGCTTACCGAGGTGCCGCCCGCGTTCCGCAGGTCGCCGCCATAGGTCGTCGTCCGCCGCGTTCCCGATCCAAAGAAATACATGCCGCTCACCTGGATGCCCAGCCCCGCTTCATAGATGCCGCTGAAGACGGCACGGTGGCGCTGGTCGCCCGCGGCAAGCGAATACTCGCCGCCGAGGTCCTTCGCGACCTCGAACCCGAGCTCGCCCCTCGTGAGCTGTCCATCCACGATGGAGATGACGGGTGGCGGCGGCGTGCCGTCCCAGAACCCGGCGAGCGTGTAGGTGCCCGATGCCTGCCACCGGTTGCTGAACCGCTTCGTGAAGCTCGTCTCGAGCGCGTGGTAGTTCGAGTAGCCCTCGAGGAATCCGACGTTCACCAGTCCCCACTCGGGGAACGGCCGCCGCGAGATGTCGCGAAACGGATAGTTCACGCCCGTCGCCGGGTCGTAGCTCAGATTGACGTTGTAGGTGTTCTCCTCGCCGCGGCCGCCCGTGTAGACGTAGTTCGCCTCGACATTCGCGACGCTGCCAATCTGCCGCTGCATGCCGACCGACGCCTGGTGGGCGTAGGAGCCCTGGCGCCACGGATGGTTGATCTCGCTCGTCAGCTCGCGCCGCAAGCAGTTCGGGAGGATGCCGGTGATGTCGCACGCGGTGGCCAGCACCTGTTCGAACGTGGGGACCGGACCGTTGAAGGGATTGGCGGCGAAGTCGGCGCGGCCGTCGTTGAGCTGCTCGGCGACCGCGCTGACGGTGTAAAGGGCAGTCTGATGCGCTTCGTCTGTCGACACCTGCGTGAAGAAGAGGCCGTAGCCGCCCCGTACGACGGTGCGGTCATCGACGCTCCACGCGAAGCCGAGGCGTGGCGCGTAGTTGTTCAGGTCGTGCGGGATGTCGTTCACCCACGGCAGCAGCGTGATGTTTTCGGAATGCACGCCAAGCTGCACGTCGTAGCGCACGCCCAGGTTCAGCGTGAGCCGCGGCGTCACCTTCCAGTCGTCCTGGAGCCAGCCGGCCATCAGGTGCTGCGGGACCTCGTAGTGGAAGTCCGTGTTCGAGACGGCGCGCCTCACGCGGACGGTAATCGGCGAGAGCGCCGCGAGATTCCACGTCGAGGCGTCGTTCCAGACCGGGAACAGTTGCTCGATATTCGCCGGGATCGGACCGCCGTTCGCCTCGATGGCGCCGGTGCACTGCGCGCACCAATCGATGACCGTCGGCTGGTTGATGTATTCCGCGCCGATCTTCACGTCGTGCCGGCCGCCCTTGACGAACGACGTCACGAAGTCATCCCGCAGGGAGTAGTTGTCCTGGTACTGGTGCTGTCCCACCGCCGACCCGACGCTGTAACCGCGGAAGCTGATCGTGACCGAGCCGCCGCAATCGACTGGCGCGTCCGGAAAACAGCCGCCCATCCAGGTCACGTGCGAATCGCGCGTGTAGTCGTACAGCGCGACGCCTCCCTTCACTTCGTTGACGGCGCGGTCGCCGATCACCTGCGTGAACGTCGAGAAGTACTGGTCGCTGTAGCGCTGCTCGCGCCGCGCCGTCGAGGGGTGGCTGGTCGCGCCGCCCGTCCCGCCGTACGGCTGATCGAAGTAGTACTTCTGGCCGCGCAGGTAGATGCGCATCTGCGGCGACATCTGATAGTCGACGCGGGCCACCGTCTTGCGTTGTCGGTTCAGCGCCGCCTGATCGATGTTGAAGCTCGGGAACGGGCTCGAGAAGGTCACCGTGCGCGGCTCGCGCTCCGCTTCGTAGTTGCCGAAGAAGTGCAGCCGGTCACGGACGAGCGGACCGCCGAAGGTGCCGCTGATCTGCTGATTCGAGTACGGCAGCACCCGTTTCTGGATGAAGTCGGCCGCATTGAAGCGATCGCTCCTGAAGAAGCCGGAAACCGTGCCGGCGTACTGGTTGGTGCCCGACTTCGTGATGGCGTTCGCCAGCATGCCCGCGGAGCGGCCTTGCGTCGCGTCGAACCGGTTGGTGACGAGCACGAACTCCGCGATGGCATCCATGCTGTAGCTCGGCTGGTTCTGGTCGGTGCCTGGAATCAGGTGGGTGATCTGCTGGCCGTCGATGTTGATCTGCGAATAACCCTGGCGCGATTGCGGAATGTTGCTGGCCTCGTTCTGGCGGCTGCCGGGCGCGAGGATCGCCAGATCCATCCAGTTGCGGCCGTTGATCGGCAGCTCCTGCATCTGCCGCCGGTCGATGTTGCCGCCGAGCGTGGACGAGGCCGTATCGACTAGCGGTGCTTCCGCACTCACCGTCACGGCCTCGGTGATGGTGTCGGGCGCCATTTCCAGCTTGAGGGCAGCCGTCTGGCCGACGAGCAGCTCTACGCGCCGCACGAGCGTCGCGAACCCCGGCAGCTCGATCGTGAGCTCGTATTGTCCCGTGCGGACCGGCAGCCGGAACTCGCCGCGCTCGTCGGTGACTGTGAGGAACGTGTTGCCGGATGCCTGGTGCAGCGCGGTAATCGTGACGCCCGGCAGCACGCCGCCGGAGCTATCGGTGAGAGCGCCGCTCAGCGCGGCTTCCTGCTGCGCGAGGAGCGCGCGCGGTGTCAGCGCGAGCGCGCACAACACGATCGTGAGCACGCGAAGCGTGCGGGTCGGATTCGGCATGGGTGGATCTCCTTGTTGCCCATCGCCGCTGAGCAAGGAGAGGTCCAGTCCGATTGTTCGATGGCAGATTGACGGTTTCGCGAGAATTGTCGAATGAAATGGCCGATTGTCGACGGCGCGCCATGAGGCTGCCGGCGCGCGAGCGAGGGCACAACTTTGTGTGGCCGCCGTCGCGGGCCAACAACGATGTGGGGATCGTGGATGGAACGCTGCGGTGTAGCGCGCATGCTTCAGCGTGCGCGCGCGCGTAGAGCGCAGGCTTTAGCTTGCGCGTGTGGCCGGGCTACTGATTTGTGGTGATAGGTTTCAAAGCGAACACGTTTGTGGAGGTTGTAAAATTATCTGTATCCCGCCGGTGTCCCTGAACTCCTTTCATCCGCTCGTTTCGGACTGGTTCCTCCAGACGCTCGGCGCGCCGACGTCGTCTCAGATCGCGGGGTGGCGTGCGATCCGCAAAGGCCGCCACACGCTCATCTCAGCGCCGACCGGATCCGGCAAAACGCTCGCTGCGTTCCTGACGGCCATCGACGACCTGGTCAAGGAAGCCGAGACGGGCCCGCTGCCGGATGAGATCCGCGTCCTCTACGTATCGCCGCTCAAGGCGCTGAGCGCGGATATCCACAAGAACCTGGCGCTCCCCCGCCGCGGCATCCGCGAGCTGGCGGAGAGCCGAGGGATCGAGCCGCCGCGCATCACGGCCGCGGTGCGCACGGGGGACACCACCCAGTCAGAGCGCGCCGCCATCCTGCGGACGCCGCCGCACATCCTCGTCACGACGCCTGAGTCGCTATATCTCCTCCTGACTGCAGAACGCAGCCGCGATCTGCTCAAGACCGTGCGCACGGTCATCGTCGACGAGATACACGCGGTCATCGGCACCCGTCGGGGGTCGCACCTCGCGCTCTCGCTGGAGCGCCTGGAAGAAGCTGCTGGACAGCCGGCTCAAGCCGGCCTCCACGATCCCAGCGCCACCATCCAGCGCATCGGACTCTCCGCGACGCAGCGTCCGATCGAAAAAGTTGCGAAGTTCCTGGTCGGCGCAGGCGCCGGACGCCCCGACTGCGCCATCGTGGACGAGGGCCATCGCCGGCATGTCGACCTGGCGATGGAGATCCCGAAATCGCCGCTGAGCGCCGTGATGTCGCACGAGGTGTGGGA
>JGI10216J12902_100511282_pt1 | contig 10151 bp, 5 predicted proteins | sample KanNatreferecore_FD_12902 | JGI IMG/M metagenome (IMG submission 12902)
GCTGAGTGTTTTTGAGCGAAGGGAATACGGCGTAGGGATTGTGCGCTTGCAGTTGCTCGACAGTGTAATGGCCGCTGGCGACGCCGATCGCTTTCGCGCCCAGCTCGCGACCGCACTCGATGTCGGCAGGTGTGTCGCCGATCACCACCAGCCGATCGCCGGCGATGTCGATGCCCAGCGTCTCACTGGCGCGTCTTTGCGCGATGGCGGGAAGCTCCGGCCGATACTCGTGATCGGATCCGAACGCATTCACCCGAAAACGATCGGGATTGATTCCCGCTGCAGTCAGCTTGGTGCGAGCGCCGGGCTCGACGTTGCCGGTTAGCAAACCAAGCACGACATCTTCGCGCGCTTCCAACGCATCCAGCAACTCGACCACTCCCTCGAGCGGGCGGACATTGAACTTGCCACTCTTCGCTCCGGTGCGGAGCCCATCGAGATACAGTTCGATGAGTTTTTCCATCCGTGAATCGATGTGCTCGTCGGAGTGGCCCTCGAGCCGCATGACATCGCGCACGATCTGCTTGTCGGTCTTCCCGTCGTAACGGTAGGATGGGTTGCCCGGCGATCCAAAAACCATTCCCAGCGCCCGTTGCATCGACGCGCGCCCGAGTCCGCCGGAGTTGAGCAGCGTGCCGTCGATGTCGAACAGAACGAGTCTCATCTGTCACACCTGGAAGGGCCAGGACCCGCGCGGCGAAGCTTCATGTTCGAGTCAGGAAAACTCCGGCGATGATCGTCGCCGCGCCCACGGCCTGAAAAATCGTCGGCGTCTCACTGAGAAACGCCCAGGCGACCAGCAGCGCGACGATGGGTTGAACGTTCGCGTACACCGCCGTCCGGGTCGGTCCGAGTATCCGCAGCCCGCGATACCAGAAGAAATACGCCACGACCATCGAGATCACACTCGAGTAGAAGAGCGCGAACCAGCCGCCGCGGCTCACGTTCGACCAATTGGTCGCGATCAACGCCGGCGCCGACGCAATCACAAGCGGAATCGCTCCACCGACCATTGTCGTGGCAGAGAGCTGCAGCACATCGATGCGCCTTGTAAATGGCTGGAGCAGAATCGTGTACAACGACCAGCAAAGAACTCCGCAGAACACGAGTAGGGACCCGAGCAGCGTCGGCTGTCCATGTGTTGGCCTGGCGCTGCCAATGATCACGAACGCGACGCCAATCACTGAGAGTGCAATGCCGAGCAGCGACTTCGCCTTCACGCGCTCCATGCCTCGGACGCGCGCGGCGAGAGCGATGAACGCCGGCGCGGCACCCACGATTAGCGATGCGTTCCCGGCTCGGGTCCGCGCCACGCCGTGAATGAAGAACAGCTGATACAATCCGTTCCCGATGACGCCGAGGAGCAGCAGGCTGATGAGATCGCGCCGCGTAAGCACGGCGCGTCGCCCGGCCAATGCAAACGCCACCAGGAATATCGCTGCTGTCCCGACTCTGAGGCCGGTGAAAGCAATAGGATTGAAGATCGTGGTTGCATACTTCGTCACCACGAAGTTGATGCCCCAGATCGTTGCCATCGTCAGCAGCAGCAGGTCGGTTTTGCCAAAACCCTGGTGCACGGCGGAGCCGGCCATTTCCGGCGGTTTCGCTGCAGCTTCTATCGGGGGAGCACTTACCGTTTCAGTCATCGACGAAAGCTAGCCGCCGAAGCCGCGGCGCGGCTACTTTGCTGCATGCACATCTCGTTCGCCGTCTTCGCCGACGCTGCCAATCTCTCTCAGGAGGGAAAGCTCAACGTCCTCGGCGTCTTCGACGCGGTGCAGGTGGCGGGTCTACCGACTATTCATCCGCGCACACACTTCATCGTCCGGCTCAAGGCGAACGGCGACGACGTCGGCACGCACAAGCTCTCGTTCCGCTGGCTGAGTCCGCTCGAGGAGGAGCTCTGGTCCTCGACCGGCGAGATGAACGTCGCACCAGCGCCTAATCCGGTCTTCGAGGTCGATCTGCCGATCATCGCGGTTGTGGACCTTCCGCTCAACATGGCCGGCCAGTACACGATGCAAGTGACGCTCGACGATCAGCCCACCGCGGCGGCCCGATTATTCGTTAACGGGCCAGTCCATCCGATGGTCGGCGGTGCACCCAACGGAATGGTTAGCTGAGAACTGCGAACTAGGAACCAACTGCCATTGCGAGCTGCGATCTAATTGCGAGCTGCGAACTAAACTGCGAACTGCGAGCTAACGGCCCGCTGGTCCGTTAGACCTCTCACCCGGGGCGTTGTCCGCAGTTCGGAGCAGGTTTTCAGTTCGGACTTAGATCGCAGTTCGAAGTGGCGGTTAGTTCCCAGTTCGCAGTTCCTTTTATTCAAGAATTCTCCTCGCAAACCGAAACCTTGTGAGCAGGAGATCAGTGTACTCATCGCCACTCTCGAGATCGTCGACGGCGTGCCCGCCGCGGCCGAGGGCTTGATGGACTACTCTCGTGCCACCAAGCGAGATCGACACGTGCGTGATCTTTCCGTCGGGCTCGTCGGAAAAGAAAAGTAGATCCGCAGGGCGGAGATCGGCCATCGATGCAACCGGCTCGCCCGTCATCGCCTGCATCCATGCATCGCGCGGCACGTGCACACCATGCAGGTGAAAGGTGCTGGAGACTATTCCCGAACAGTCGCAACCCCAGGGCGTCACTCCGCCCCACTCGTACGATGTGCCCTCGAAGAACGTCATCGCCGATGCGGTGATGGAGTCGGCCAGCGGCGGAAATGCGTTTCGCCGCTCCTCGAGCGTCATCGCCAGTCCACCGACTCGATCCTGGCCTTCTGTGATGAGAGCGCCAAGCGGGAGCTTTCGGGTGGCGCCGTGCTCGTCGCGGACGGTGCAGCCAAGCGAGAGCGGACGCGCATCATCCCAGCCGGTTTTTGTGGGCGGCGGAACCGGGTCGGGCATCGTCACGACGTATCCCTGGTGAACCCAGCCGGGATAACCGTCAGCTCCCCTCACGTGGAGCCACAGCCCATTCCGCTCCACCACCTCGGCGATATGCCCGTGGAGAAGCTGTGATACCTGCGTCGTTCGTACGTCTGGCTCGCACAGCATCGGCGCAATCGCGGCGACGGCTGTGACGCTTTCGCTCAATGCTCCGGCCAATCGATCTTCGTCGACTTGCTCGGTGCCAACGGCGGCTCTGGTCGTTTCGCTCGGCATGATTTGCAGAGTGTGACTCCACGAAAGTTGCAAATGATGCACACGAAAGTGCCACAGTCGGCACACGGGTAGCCTTCGGACGCGCGCTCCTCATTACCACAGGAGCGACACATCATCAGGTCCTTTTCGCGCAGATTCTTCGCCATCACTTTCGGGGTTGGACGGTCATGCGGGAAACCGGAATCGCACTAAGTGACGAGTCAGCCTGCTTTTAGAAACGCCAGTTCCTAAATAGGTCGAACCCCAGCTGGGGGGGCGTCTGGGTTGGAGTAATTGACTGAGTTGCACTCTTGTCGCACCTGGTGTTGGTCGATCCGGGCTCGATTGCCGCCTGTGCGCTGTAGACGGAGCTGATTCTGTACTCCAGCTGAAGGCCAAGGTTTTCCTTGAATGCGGCCTGATTCAGGAAACAAAGACCCGTACTCAAGCCGAGAAACCACCTGCTGCCAAGCTGTTTGCCAAGTACTGCGCGGGTATTCAGCAAACCGTAGTAGGACGGATTGTTGGGATTGGTGGCCGTCGGATCGGTGCCCGGAGTGGCGGTCTGCAGCTCCAGAATGTCGACCAGATTCCTGGGGATGGCGTTGGTGAAGATGTTCGCCACCGCCCGCACGCCGAGGCTCGCCACCTGGCTACCGGTGTTGTCGAGGCCGACCGCCGGCTCGCCGGTCACCAGATAACTGAGCAAGTCGCTCTCGGAAAGCGGCAGGTTGTCCGGGTTCCTCAGCGCCAGTTGTGGTCGCGCCAGCGTACCGGTGATATCGACCTCGACTCTGATGTCGCGGCCATTTGCGCTTTGACGTGGCTGACGAACGGTGTGAATGGCGCTGATGTTGAGCCCCGGATTGAGATCAGGAGTTCCGTAAAAAGTCAGCGTCCCGCTTTGCACATCGAACGTCGGCTGAATGAAAGGATCGACGAGATTCAGTCTGTACGTTCCACGATCCGCGCTCAGCGTCCCCTCGAGCGCCAGGCGGGGAGGCTCACCCGGGTTGGGCGGAGCGAGCGTGACGTTGAGCGATCCGCCGAGCTTGATGTTCGCTTCCGATGAACGCAGCCAGAGGTCGGAACCAATGTCTACGGCGACATTCTCCAATCTGAGATTCCTCGCCACGGCCTTCGGTGCGCGCGGCATCACCTCTCGATTCTGCGCCAGCAGCGTGTCGACTGTGCTCTGGAACTCCGGGTCCGTAAGATCGATGATTCTTTTCTTGACGACTTCGGGAATGTAGATCGTTCCCCGCTCGACACGCACCGTCCCGCGCATCACTGCGTCCTGCGTCGATCCCGTCAACGTCACCGGCGATGGAGTCGAGATGTCGATCGCGGCCAGTCCGGGCTTGTCGACGGCGTGGAAGTTCGACGCGTTCGCAACGAGCGAGAAAGAGGGATTGTCGTAATGCTCGAAGCTGACGGTGCCCTCCACCCTCACCGAGCCGCGGCGCTCCTTGACCGTCTCTGCTGAGATCTGTTTGATGTGGACGGTATCGCCCGACAGCGCAATGTCGGCGCGAATATGATTGTAGCGCGTTCCCAGATTCGAGAACGCTGCTGTTCCGTCGGCCAGAGAAATCTGTCCGAACAAACGCGGCTGTTTGACGTTGCCGCGGATGTTGACATCCGCCACGATCGCTCCACGCGCCTCCACCAGCCCCGGTACGAAAGCGCGGAATAGCCGCATGTCGACGCTGTCGGTGCGGACGTGCCCGCCAATGGAATCACCCTTGAGCCGCAGATTCTCGACAATCAGGCTGGCTTTGCTGCTGTGCTGGAGGGTCAAAGAATCGAGAGCCAGGAAGCCTTTAGAGAACGCGATCCGACTCGGCGAACGGAGGCGATAGCGGTTGTCCGCGTCGACCATCACTGCGGCGCTATCGAGCCTGAGTACCGTCGTGTCGCGGCTGCGCGTGAGATTGCCGGCCAGATCTGTCTGTACGCCGCTCTGACTAAGCATCGATGCACTGAAGTGTCCCGACGTCGCTGAAGCGAGCGCGACCGTTGCGCGGATATTGTCGAAGCCGACCGGTCCCAGTGCGACGGTGTCGGCGCCGAGAATCAGCGAACCGGTCGGCTGTTTGGTCAGGTCCGCGAGGAGAATCGTTCCGCGCACGCTCTCCACGCTGCGCGTGCCCAGTCGCACATCATTCGCGCGGATGAACCCGTTGAGCGAAAGGTGCTCCGCGCTACCAGTCAACTCGCCCGTCAGCTCTCCGCCGCCGCGCAGCGAATCGAGCTGCGCCACATCGGCGAGCGACGGTACCAGCGTGCGAAGCCGCGACAGCGATTCCATTGCCGCGGAAAATTTGAGCGATCCAGTATGCGCGCCCGTCAGCCCGAAGGTGCCCGATGCTGCTGCCCTGAGACCCGCGGCGTTGAGGGCGAGCGTATCCACCGTTGCGACGCCGCTTCCGAAGTGCAGGCGAGCGACGGACGGATCGACGCGGAATCCGGCGAGCGTCGATTTTTCTATCGAAGCGACGGCGCGGCCAGTTAGAGTCGCCAGATCCTCGCCGCGCAGATCGAGATCGTACTGACCAGTGAGCTGAGTGTGCGGCAGCTGGTTGTTGTCGAGCAACACGCGCATATCCAGCGCGCTCGATGTCGCGCGGCCGCGAGCGCCATACTCCACGGGGTCCGCGTCTACGAGACCGTTATAACCGAAAGTGCCTGCCGGCCCGGTAAGAGTTGTGTTGACCAACAAATTCGGAGACGCGCCCTTCACCAGCACCGCACCGGCGTAGCTCCCGCGCAGCGGAAGGAGCGGGTAGGAATGCTGCAGTGCCGTGAACGAGAGCGGTTGCGCCTGCAGCGCAAGATCATAGGTGAGATACTTCTCACCCCACGTTACACGACCATTCCCGGTCACGTGCGAGACCGGCAGGTTCGCATCATGATGGTATAGGTCGGCGTTCCTGAAACGCACGTCGAGCCACGAGGAATCGAGCGTCGCTGTTCCCGATACCGTGCCTTTGATTTTCGGGAACAACGGATTCAGGTATTGGAGCGTTCGCAGGTCGAGCGTCGCCACGTTCACGTTGAAACCGTGAAACGCGGTGAAAGCGGGGAAGAGGATGTCCAGCTCGCCCTCACCGCGCGCTTCGGTCACCGCGCCGGGCACGTGTGCGTCATCGAAGATCAGCGCGGACTCCTCGATCCTGAAATGATTGAGCGGACCGCCCGAAGCTCGCACGGTTCCGGTGAGGTTTCCCTGCCAATCATACGGGAACGGTTTGCCGTTCAGCGTTCGCAGCAGATCGAAGTTGACCGGCGCCGCCTGGAGCTCGACGTTCTTCACCGCGAGAACGGGTCCACCGGTTTCGAAGGTCATGTTCCCCAACAGATGCGAGCGCGTCGAGCGCACATCCATGTTGGTCAGGATGTAATCGAGATACTTCGGGTTGCGCTGACTGCGGATGTCGAGCTCCATCTTGCCGCCGCCCGTCGTCGGCAGCGTCGGATAGACCCAGGCGACATCGGCCAGCGACACCGAGTCGCCAACGACGTGGATGTAGTACCGCACCGGTAGGTCGCTCCCCCACACCACGCTGCCATGCGCCTTCCCCGTCGATCCGGGAAGATCGAAGTGATCGCTATCGACGAAGACCGAATCGCCGAAGTGCAGGATGGTGCCGGAGACGTTCCGGAACTTGAATGGGGGATCAGACTCGGTGACGCTCAGTTTTCTGAGCCTGACCAGGCGGCCGATGGTATCGGGATCAGCGATGCGCGCGAGTCCAAGGTTCGCCTCGACCTGGCTCCATCTCCAGGTGCGCGCGAATCCTTCGCGGGTGCGGCGGATTTCGTGATCGGGTCGATTCAGCTCATAACGAATGGCGCTATCGAGCTTTGCTCCACGCAGTGTGTCGGGCGGATGCCAGGGCAGTGTTAGCGTAAGACTGGCGTCGTGGATCACTGACGAGTCGACGACGATGTATTGCCCGAAGCCGCGCTCGTTTCTCTTCTCCTTCTCGACGCTTGCCGGAAAGATGCGGCGCCAGTTCCAGTCGCCGTTGGCATGCTGACGCAGGTGCACTACCGGATGCTCGGCCTCCAGATAGCTGAGCAGAATTCGCCTGTCGAACAAGTCGCGCGGATCATACGCAACGGTGATCGGTCCCGAAGCGAAGAACACGGAATCCTCGTCATCGCGGATCTCGACCGAATCGATTCTCACTCCGCTCACCAGCCCGCCACTCATCCGCCCGAGGTAGACTTTGCCCTTGACCTTTCCCTCGAGCAGTGTCGCTACCATACGGCGCACGCGTTCCTGGCCCACGCTGGTGTGAGTGACGCTGACGAAGACGAGGGCGACGATCACTATGAGCCCCACCAGGATGATGGCGCTCCCGATCGCGATGCGGAGACGGCGGGTCATGGGATGCTAGAACGCCTGGCCGATCGCGAAGCTGAATGTGAGCTTGCTGAAGAACCTGTTGTCCACGGGCGGTTGATAAGTCGCTCTGCAGGCCGGGATGCCTGGCACCTGCTCCTGCGTGACAGTTGTGACATCCGTGACTTGATCGGTCTCGAAATGCGTTGGCAGATCATTGTTCGGGCTCACGCAAAGCAGCGGGGCTCCTCCGAACCGCGTAGCTTCGAAGTAAAGCGGACCTTTCGGTCTCTGATACGGATTGTATCCGATCGCCACACGCACAGGGCCCACTGGAGAAAAGGCAGTTAGCTGAATTCCCGGAGTCACTTTCAGCCGCACTTCGCTGACCTGGGGTCTCCCCCTGTTCCAAACCTCTCCAGCGTCAGTGAAGAACGTGAACTGAAGCAGGTCGGATAGAAAGGGGCTTCGCAATCTGAGCTCGAGGTTCGCCACCAAGAGCGAATTTCCACCAACCGGTACGACGCGCTTGAATTTGCCGCTGTCCGCTGGATTCTGAAGCACCACTGTATCAGGTAGCCCTGTCACTGGGTGCGTTGATAGAAACGCAGAATCTCTGCTGGCGATGTAGATAAGCGCCCCAAGTTCGTTTTGTGAGAATCCTCGAACCGTGGTCGGACCACCGGCGTACAGCCGTTCGGAGGGCGGAATGAATCCGGTCGCCTCTCCCAAAGTGCGACCAAACACAGTTCCGCCGCGGATGCGAAATGCCAGCACGTTCGGTCCCGCGAGTCCAATATATCGCGACGCGTCGCCGATGAACTTGTTGAAATAAAGACCCGTATCGGACAAAACCAGCGGCGATGAATGACGCGCTTCGAGCCGGATGATTGACCCCCGCGTCGGCGACAAAAGACTGTTGGAATTGTCGCGACTTACCGACAGACTCAGAATCGCGAGTCGCTGTGTTTTCTGAATCCTCTCTCGCTCAGCTGCTTCGCAGAGATTGAACACCGCGCAGAACAGCGCCGGCTGCGCTTCGGTGCGACCGAGGTCCATCGAGTAGCTCAGATTGACCGGCGTTCTCGTCAGCCCGCGCCACAGCACGGACGCGACGCCTCCGATGGCCGTCGTGCGCAGGTAGGCGTTGTACTCAGATACGCGTTGAGTGTACAGCGTCAGCGTTGGAACCGTTCTAAGGCCGAAGAACACGGGCTGTCTGAGGGTCGCGCCGGCGTAGTAGTTCAACCGGTTGCTGAACACGTCCTTTCTCGCCGCTGGACACATGCCCGGCGCGCCGTCGAGCGGGCGACCGATTCCGATCTTGGAGACGCGCGTATTCAGTTCGAGCCGGCGCGCACCACTGAGAAAATTGTAGTCGATGTATTGGCCGGTGACGCGGAAACAATCGAGAGTACCATACCCCAGTCCCACCCGCGCCGAGTGCGTCGCTGCCTCGGCCAGGTTCGTGTAAAGCGTGATCAGCGTATCGGCAGCTGAATCAGGAGTGATCGACACGTGCTGATATGCTTCCGTCTGATAGAGCGCGCGCTGCGCGTCGATGATCTCGTCCTCGCGGAAAAGTCTGCCCGAGTCGAGCCCCATGATGCGGCGCACGACCCTGGTCGGTATCTGCTGCTTTTTCCCGGCGAGTGGTATCACGTTGATCTTGATTGCCCCAATCCTGGTTCTTGGTCCGGACGTGACGTAGAGCGTGTCCCACGCGCTCAGCGCACTGTCATTGACGGTGAAGCGATTGCCCGCTTCAGCCCTCGGGTACCCGGTGTTGTGCAGGCGCTGGCGGACGGTGTCGGCCGCAGCATCGATCGCGAAGCGGTCGAATCTCCCGCCTTCGCGCACTGGCAGATCGCGGACGATCCGCGCCCTTTCCGGAACCGAATCCAGTCCGCGCACCACGAAGGACCTCAATATCATTGGCGGCCCCTCGTTGATCTTGAACCTGACCTCTACCGCGCCGGGAGCCAGTGTCTTGACGACGGTATCGACGGTCACTCTTGGATACCCCCGACGGCGATAAAAGATTATGAGCCGCGCCCGGTCATTTGGCAGCTCACTCCGGTCCAGACAATGTTTGACCGTGAAGGGGAGGTGCAGGTAACGCCTCGCCCACGCCGACGGCGTCGTGACTATGGTTTTGGCGAGATCGGCGTCCGAAAATGCCTGGTTTCCCTCGAACACCAGGCGCAATACCTCGAGGTCCCCGCGCTGGCATTCAATGTCCTGCGCGCGAGCATCACCAACCCCGAGAAACGCTGCGAAGACCCCCAGTGCGGTGTAGATCCCGAGACGGACCCGGGTACCGCTCACTCTCGCAGCGCGCGAGCGCCTGGCGGCTGCCCCGCCGGCAACTCGCGCGCGTAGTGTGTTTCTGTCCTCGGCTCGCTGCGGTTGCCCAGCATTCGTTTCGGAGGAGTCGTCGGTGCCCGCGAGAGCTCGCCCTGCGGCACGAGAGGCGTCCGCTGGATTAAGAGTTGCACAATGTAAAACCCGGCCAAACCGGCGGCGACGCCGACGCCAATGGCTGGCAGCAGATCCTTGGCGCCAAGATGGCGGCGATAATAGTATTCTGCGCTCACGACGAGGCCTATTTCGGGGTGCGCGAAAGTTCTCGTATTTCGCCCCTTCATGTCAAC
>JGI10216J12902_103140863_pt1 | contig 10151 bp, 8 predicted proteins | sample KanNatreferecore_FD_12902 | JGI IMG/M metagenome (IMG submission 12902)
TTGCGCGCATCCGCTACTCGTCCCAGGTCGCGCTCCAGCATCTCCACGTAGGCAAGTAAATGGTGCGCAAAGTAGACCGGCTGCGCCCGCTGGAGATGCGTGTACCCGGGTATGACGATCTCGCGATTGCGGTCAGCGAGTTCCACGAGCGCCGCCTGCAACTCATGCAGCCTCGACCTCAACGCGTCACATTCAGAGCGCAGGTAGAGGCGCAAGTCCAAGGCCACCTGATCGTTCCGCGAGCGCGCCGTGTGCAGCTTGGCTCCGGGATCGCCGACGCGCCGCGTCAGCTCCGCCTCGATATTCATGTGAATATCCTCGTACTTCGTCTGAAACTCGAATTTGCCGGTCTCGATCTCCGCACCAATCTCGCGAAGTCCGTTCACGATCTGCTCGCGTTCGGCCCTGGTGATTAGACCAGCGGCTTCAAGCGCTGCAGAATGCGCAATCGAGCCTTCGATGTCATGCCGCCACAATCGCCAGTCGAAGCTAATCGACTCGCTGTAGCGAAGCAGAAGGTCTGCGGTGGGTTCGGAAAAGCGTCCGTGCCACATGGAGATGATGATTGGTTAGCGGTTGAATTGGGCAACGTCGCGCGTCCGGAGCGAGGCCCGAGCCCGGTGTAACTAGACGAATTTTCGCTAACGTGAACCCAAATCCGGCGCGCATCGATCCCCGGGCCGTTTTCGCGGGCCCAAAGGACTTCAACACACCTGCAAAGCTCACCGCTCCTGATGCCGTGTAATAAACGACGTCCTACTGCTTTCGGTGAGAACACTCGCCCTTCAGCTTCAACTCATCGCACTTCGCCTCGATGCGCAGAATCTTACTTTCCGGCGAAAACCCGAGACGCTTGGTAATGCAATCCTCCAGCGTATCAATGTTGCGATCCTCAAACTCCACCACCTTGCTGCAATCCAGGCAGATGAGGTGATTGTGGCCCGGGTGATCGATGTAATTCGGGTCGTAAAACTTGTAGTCCTTGCCGAAATCCAGCTCCTTCAATACTCCGCACTCCACCAGCAATGGTAAGGTACGATAAACCGTCGCACGTGAAACGCTTGGCTCGATCTTGCGCGACATTTCCAGCAGTTGCTCCGCGGTGTAATGCTCCGTGGTACTGAATGCCGCTGTAGTAATGGCATCGCGCTGCACAGTCCGGCGCATGCCCTTGTGCGCGAAAAAATCGTAGATGCGTTGGCGAACAGCTTCGTCCATTGAGCGGGCAAGTTAGAGCCGCGTTTTGCAACTTCCAAGCTGCAATCGCGGGCAGCCTGCCTACTTCTCGAGGAAGTCCAAGACGAGATCGACCGCTTCTTCGTAGCGCTTCTCGCGGGCAAGAACATAAGCACCCTTTTCCGCAAACCATCGAGGAGGATTCGCATCCTTCGCCGCCGCTTTAATCACCTTCACCTCTTCCTCTCTTTCACCATCCTGATGCAGAACGTGAGCGTAACTCCGTGCATTGACCGGATCCTCCGGGTTCTTTTCGTAGCGCTTTTGCAACTCGCTCAGCACGTCTCTCGGTAAGTCCGTCGGATATTCCGGCTCCGTAATTTCAAGGGATGCAATCTGCCAGGCCTGCTCGAAGTCACCCTTCTTGCGCAGTGTATCTACAAGTTCTCGCACGCCGACCTTCGGTCGGTTTGGCAGTTGTACCCACAAGGCCATCTGCTCCGGAGTTGACCACTTTCCTGCCATCTTAATGAAATCTTCTGCTTCGGATGCAGTTACCGGCTCAGGTTTCGATCCCCGTCGCTCCCACCACAAGTTGAAATACTGGCGTCTCTCAGCCTCTGGGAGCTCATGCGCATACGTCAACAGCAGTTCAGGGTGAACGTCCAAGTACGACTGCCACGTATCGGCGGCAGTACGGATTCCTGCCGTCTGCTTGATTGCATTTTTGAACGCATCGACCCGATGGAGCGACGCCCGGTCAACGGACATCTGCCAGTAGTGCAGCGCGATCGACGGAGACGTTTCCTGGCATCGAAGCGCGATCTGCGCGCAAATCTTCCACGCTGAAGGTACGAGTCGCGCCGCGATTCGGTACTCCTTTTGCCACTCCGAAGGTTTCGCGCCGGTCAGTTCCAGCACCTGACCGTAAAGCATGTGCAACTTCGGATTCAGCGCAAACCAGCGCAGCGACGTCTGCACCTCGCGGGCAAATGCCTGCGGATGCATTGCGCCCGCCGACAACACACGATCCAATTGGAATGGCGACCACGCTGGACCATTAAACACCAGGGGCAGAATCCAAATTCCAGCGACACCAAGAGGGATGAGCGCCGCGCGCCGCGAACCTGTCTCAGATTCGTGCTTCGGCGGACAGGCAATTGCCAGAGCCGCCAGTGCAAAGGCCAGTGTTCCCCACCGATGGGCTGGCACATCCACAAAGGAATGCGCCAGCAACACGGCCACCGCTCCGAACGCACCTACCGCGATAAGAAAACTCGATCGGCGTTCGAAAGCATATCGTACGTGCGGTACCAGAAAGGCGCCCGCCAGCAATCCTATGATCGAAAAAGGAAGCGCTCCAAACTCCGCCAGCCACTGCAGGACGCTGCTTTCGGGATGCTTCACCGCCACGTCTTCGACCTCGATGTTTTGGTAGAACGGGAACACCGACTGAAACGATCCTGCTCCGCTCCCGAGAAGGGGTGCGTCTTTCACCATCGATAACGTGTCACGCCAGATCGCGATGCGCGTGCGTGCGGAATCTTCCGTCACCCCTTGACTCTTCGTCGCGACCAATCGCGCCACCGTTTTGTCCCCGGCAATCAATGCCACAGCTCCAAGCAATAGAATAATTCCTACTGCGATTGCAGTCGCCTTCCGCGTCTGCGCCTTGGCGACCATACCGATCGCGAAAACGACGAGTCCCACGGCCAGCGCGAGCAGCGCCCCACGGGATTGCGTGCGCATCAATCCAGTCAGGATAGCAGCAACGAGCAGCAATCCCGCGCATACCAGGTCAAATCGCTTTTGCGCACCGGCATGGGCCACGCAGCCGATCCCAAGGATCGCCGCCATCGCGAAAAGCGACCCCGTGTGATTCCGATTTGGAAATGGCCCGAAGCCGAACCATTCCGGCGTAAAGCGCAGACCAAATATGTACTCCTTTGAGATACTGCTTAACCCAAATGAAGCGAGGGAAACAGCCGCGGCCGCAACCACGAAGATCCACGCGACCTTCACTCTGTCCTCGCGTTCCACCGCCAACGCGCGCACCCAGGAAAACCACATCAATCCCACGAGGCCCGTCAGCCATCCGTCCAAGGCGCGGCCCGGTTCGGGATGATGTGTGTCCGGCAATCGCACCCCGTAATCCTGCATAATCGTGGTCCGCCACGCTGGCAGGCCAAACCAGTTTGCGGGCAGCAATTCCTTCAACACGAGGATCGTCACCAAGCCGAGCATTAGCCGGCTCACCCACACAGGCAGGTTCATCACCCGCGGAGGGTGCAAGGCCAGGCCAACTCCGAGCAGTATGATCAACGGGATTTGCACCGCTCGATCCACCGCACCGAAAGCAAGCAAGCCTCCCGTAACGATGAAAAAGAGCAGCAGCAGGCTCAATCGCACGTTCCAAGGTGCGGCGCCTCGTCTCTCCCGGGAGTTACGCCTTCTGGGCGTCAGGTCTTCGTCCATTTTGCTTTCGCTCTCGCGTATACGGGTCGAAAGCATTCGGCAAGCCGCTGCCACTCCGATAAGTTCGCCTGCGCCTTGGAGGCATGCAACGTCCATGGGCTCGAGCCGTTGTACCTAATCTGAATTTTGATCTCATCGATCGCCTCCCCTTCCTGCGTGAATCCCACCCGGCGCAACGCGGTGTCGAAGATTGGCCAGAACTCGTCCCCCGATCGGCAACGATCCAATTCCAGCTCGAGCAATTGCGCCTGCAATAAAGCGTAACGCACCTCACGTCGCCGCCCGAAGACACGATCCGCCTTCCGCCGCAGATCCTCCCACGTGCCGATCTGGTGAAAGAACCGCAGTGCAAAAAGCGCCAGCACAAACACGGCACTGATGGCGACGGGCAACGATCGTCCCTGACTCCAGATGACGCTCAACCCGAGCAAACTGAACACCACCGCGATCGCATAAAACGTGAACAAGATGCGTTCCTTCGTCAGTCCGAGATGCTCCAGCCGATGATGAAAATGTTCATCGTCTGCTCCAAAAATCGGGTACCCGCGCAGTGCACGGCGCAGCAGGGCAAAAGTGGTGTCGAGAATCGGAATGCCCAGCGCAATCACCGTCACCAGCATCGGGGCGGCAACGGAAGCCTTGTTCGAGCTGCTCAAAGACAGCGCGGCAATTGTGAATCCGATGAGGTACGCGCCGCCATCGCCCAGGTAGATCTTCGCCGGTGGAAAGTTGAAAACGAGAAACCCAAGCAGCGCACCCGCCATTGTGAACGCATAACCGGCCACCTCCAGCTGCGCATTGTGAATGGCCACCAGCCCCAGCGTCATCGACATCAGCAATCCGATTCCACCCGCAAGCCCGTCGAAACCGTCGATAAGGTTAACGAGGTTCGGCACGGCGATGAGCCAGAAGACTGTCACAAAGAAGCTCATCTGCCCAAGTTCCACACTCCAGCGCGCGCCTGGGTAGGTGATCCTGTCGATCGTGAGCCCCATGTAATAGACGACCGATGCGGCAATGATCTGTCCCACCAGTTTCTTCTTTGCGCCCAAGGGCTTTAAATCATCCCACAGACCGAGGCCATACATGAGAAGGCTGCCCACGAGGAGCGGTGCCCAATCGACCGCCGCTTTCGAGTCCAGGGCTATCGGAGCGGTCCACCAATTAATCGCCATTCCCACGAGCAGCGCCAGTACGATGGGTAGGCCGCCCAGCCGGGAAACCGGTACCTCCTGCCGTTTCCGCGTCTCATTGGGATCGTCCAAGCCAATGCCGCGACGCGACACCTTGAACATCCAAGGGATGAAAAAGACTGAGACGATCCAGCCAAGAACGAAGAACCAACAGGCTCGAATCATGGCTGCAGGTGGAGACAGAAGCGCATGGGCAGGCGTGAGACTAGCATGGGTGGTGCCAGTGGCGAAAGCGCACGCTGGCGGTAATCACTGACATCTCCAACAACTTCTCCCTCTCTTTAACGGCAGGTCGTACCAGGAAGAAATCAGGTGCTGACCTTTCGAGTTCGTTCGCGCATAAGCCTTCCAATCACGGTCGGCAATCCGGCCGTAATTCTCCTCACTCCCCGCACATGAGAACTCCCTGTGCCTTTCTCCCGGCGCTCGTCACCCTCATCACCTCTTCCATCGCGGCCGAAACCCCGACGCGCGTGACGGTCAATCCCTCGCAGCTCAAGCAGGTGTACCAAGGGTTGGGTTCCGGGGCGATCTTCTACGAAGGCCACATCACCAGTCTGGCGGCTCGGCAGAAGGACTCGCGTCAAAAGGAACTCTATGACGACCTCTTCGCCAAGGTCCCGACGCAGTACCTGCAGCTAATGATTCGTCACGATCACGAACCGCAGAACGACAATGCCGATCCGTGGACCCAGGCGTTCGATCCCGCCAACTTCAAATACTGCGAACACACGCTCGCGATTGCCAAGGCTGCCAGGGAACGTCAGCCCGCGATCCAGCTTTTCGCCACGCTCTACACGCCGCCAGCATGGATGAAGACAAACAATTCGGAAGGCGGAGGCGGCCAATCAAAAGCCACCATCAAGCCAAAGATGGAACTCGAAGTGGCCGAGTTTATCTGGGCTTTCCTCGCGCACATGGCGCGAAACGGAGCACCGATCCAATACCTCGCCATCGCCAACGAACCCGACTGGCCTCATGAGCAACCGGGCTACTACCTCACCGCCGAGGCAAATGCCTCACTCTTCAAGGTGGTGGCCGATTACCTGGTGAAGATGGGAACCACGCATCGTGATGTCCCAGTTCCCAAGCTCGTTGGTCCAAATACGCTCAGCGCTCCTGAAGCCGCCAAGAGTTACTTACCCGAACTCATGCGCAAGGCGGGCAATCAATTGGCCGTCATTGCCGCCCACGATTACGATATGCGTGGCGATCGCTGGGGAGATTTGCAAAAGGTCGCTCGTGGCCGCCCCGTTTGGCTCTCCGAATGGTGCTCGCGCGGAGAAGACGAATCTCCCGGTCAGATCAAAGCCGCCACGGAGTATGCATTCGCCATGCACGAAGCCTTCACTGGCGGTGCCAATGTCTTCATGGCATACAATTGGGCGTACCCGCCACGCAAGGGAGGCGAAGCACTCGTGCATATCGACTGGGGCAAAGATTACGAATTGAAAAAACCTTACTGGCTATTTCGCCAGTGGGCATCCCCACTCGGTCCCGGCATGCGGATCGCTGGCGCCGCCGCGCACGGACCCGATGCCTCCAAGGGCACCGAGCCTGGCATCAAACCCACCGCCTTCCTCTCGCCCGACAGCCGGAAACTCGTGGTACATGTCGTCAATACCCAGGACAAGGAGGCTCCCATTCTCCTCACCGTCTCGGGCGCCTTCGCCAGCGCAAATGCCGTCAAACGCCAACGCACTAGCGCCACCGAAGACATCGCCGACATCCCACCGTTAAAGCGCGAAACCCAAGGCTTTCCCGACACGCTCCCGTCCCGCTCCATGGTGACTTACATATTCGGCGACGCCGTTCGTTAACAAGCGTCCGCCCGGTTCAGGCAACAAATCCGGCGTCTAAACCGCTCTCCCCCGTGCCGCAGCCACATCCGCGGCAATCTGGCTTTTCAGCGTATCCAGCGAATCAAACTTTTGCTCGGGACGCAGAAACCGCCGGAAGGTCACCTCGAGATCCTCGCCATACAGGTCGCCCTCGAAATCAAACACGTGCACTTCGAGCAAGCGCTCGCCACTGGCATTCGCCACCGTCGGACGCACTCCAATGTTAGCCACGCCTCGCAGGCGCGTGCCGTTGCGTTGAATATCCACGGCATATACTCCGTTCGGAGGAAACTGTTCGTTATGCGCGGCGAGGTTCGCAGTCGGGAATCCGAGCTTTCGGCCGATTTGATCGCCGCGCACGACCGTCCCTAGCACCGCATATTCGCGCCCGAGAAACCGCGCTGCCTTGGCCAGGTCGCCATTCTCAATGGCGCGCCGAATTAATGTGCTGCTCGCGACTTCGCCATCGATCGAAACCGCTGGTACGCCCACCTCCTCGAATCCAAGTTTTCGGCCGACTTCAGCCATCAACGCCAGATTCCCGGCGCGATTCCTGCCGAAACACCACTCGTGTCCCACGCAGATTTCACGCAGTGGGCGCGCAGCCATCGCGAGGTCTCGCAGGAATTGATCTGGTTCCGTCTCCGCGAACTCTCGCGAGAAGGGCAGGATCACCAAATATTCCACCCCGAGCGAACGAATGAGCCGCTGTTTGTGAGGAGTTGAGGTGAGGATTCGCGGCGCCTTCTCGGGGCGCAGAATTCGCGCCGGATGCGGATCAAAAGTCGCCACCACCGCAGTTCCGCCGCCATTGCGCGCGTCATTCAACACCCGCTCGATCACTTCACGGTGCCCAAGGTGGACGCCATCGAATACACCAATCGCAAGGAAGATGGGCCCGGGCACAGCCGAGAGATCCTCAATGCGCGTCAGCGTGTTCATGACTTACGCGCCACGCATCCGCGACACCGTTGGCAGGTCGAGGATCCTGGCCGCAATCGCAGCGGTGTTTCCCGATTTCAATTCCTCCACGGTCACCGCGTGCTCCAGCGTGAATCTCCCGCTTTTCGTACGGCGAAGAGAGCGAAGGTGGGCTCCGCAACCAAGCACATGTCCAATGTCGTGAGCATACGTGCGAACGTAGAAGCCCTTGGAGCACACCACCCGAAAATCGATCTCAGGGAGCCGCACGTCCTTTACCTCGTAGCCGTAGACATGAACGAATCGCGGCTCGCGCTCTACCGTCTTGCCCTGCCGCGCCAGCTTGTAGAGCGGAACGCCCTCTTTCTTGATCGCGCTGACCATCGGAGGCGTCTGATAAAAGTCGCCTTTGAACTGGCCGAACGCCACCTCGATCTGCTCGCGCGTCAGCGCAGGTACTTCGCGCGTTTCCGTTACCTGTCCATCCGCATCCTGGCTGTCAGTCACTTCACCCAGGCGCATCGTTCCCACGTACTCCTTGTCCTCCGCCATCAGCAAATCCTGGATCTTCGTGCCTTTGCCGATCACTACGATGAGCAGACCCGTCGCAAGAGGGTCCAACGTTCCGCAGTGGCCGACCTTCTTGGTGTTGAGGACTCGGCGAGTGATGGCCACAACGTCGTGCGACGTCATGCCGGGCGCTTTGTCAATTAGGAGAACACCGTCGAGGGAGTCTTGGGTCATGCTGGAACTAGTTCTTTCGCAACTGCGGGTGCGTTTATCGCCGCGTCAATCGCAGCGACTACGCGTTCCTGGACTTCAGCGAGCGAACCTTTGATTCGCGCCCCAGCTGCTAGCATGTGGCCACCACCGCCAAATAACCCACACACTTTCGACACATCGACCCGCTCATCCTTGCTGCGCAGGCTCACCCGCACTTTCCCATCGCCCAGTTCCTCAAAAAACGCAGCCACCTGTACACCTTGGATCGCACGAATATGATCGATGAGCCCCTCGTTATCCTCTGGCAACACCCCGAGTTCCGCCGCCGTGGCTTGGCTCAGGCTGACGCTTCCGCAACGATCATCGCTGCTGAATTGCAGCGTGTTCAACAACGCGCGGAGCAACTCCAGCCGGCGCCGCGGATAGTTCTCATACATCTTCCGCGAAAGCTCTGCCACGTTCACGCCTGCCTTGATCAACTCCGCCGCTATCTCGTAAGTCTTTGCCGTCGTCCCGGAATACTGGAAACTCCCGGTATCGGTGCTGATCGCAACGAACAGATTGTCCGCCATCTCATACGTAAACGGGAGTCCACCCGCGCGAAACAGCTCGTATAATATCTGCCCGGTCGCAGGTGCGGTCGAATCAATGTGCACGAGATCCCCAAAGCGCGGATTTGTAATGTGGTGATCGATGTTGATCCATATCCCCGCGTGCTTCACCGCGGGCAGACATTTGCCCACCCGATCCTGCACACTCGTATCCAGCACAATGGCGACGTCGAATTCCTGCGCTTCGTCCGCTGGCGTCGTTACGATCTCGTTCCCCGGCAGATAGCGAAACTTCTCCAGCACGCCCTCTTCATTCCAAGCGGTCACGTCCTTGCCCAGCGCCTTCAGGCACAGCGCCATTGCAATGGTACAGCCCAGCGCGTCGCCGTCCGGGCGCACATGGCTCATCACGACAAAACGTTGCCGCGTTTGAAGTACGTCGGCGATTTTTTCCAGTGGAGTATTAGTTGGCATCCTCGTCAGATTCGTCCGTTTTCGGTTCCGGCGGCAGATTGAGCTCGTTCAAGATAGTTAGAATTCGATCTCCTCGCTCCCCGGTTTCATCGAGCTTGAAGTGAATCTGGGGCGTAAACTTGAGCACCACGCGCTTCGATAGCGCGCTCTGCAGTTCCTTTCGCGCCGCGTGCAATTTCGCCATCGAGGCAAACTGTTCCTCCTGCGTGCCAATCATTCCCATCCAGACCTTGGCGTGTTTCAAGTCCGGCGAAATATCCACCTCCTTCACCGTTACCAGCTTGGATGGCATCTGCACTTCTTTGCGGATAAGCGTATCAAGCTCCCGCTTGATGAGCTCGTTGACGCGGTCGAGACGATTCTTCACGGTCGATGGTGAGTTAAACGTTGAGAATGAACAGGAACTCCAGTGGTGGATCGAGGCTCAAAGCCGCTCGCGCGTCTCTCGGTACTCAAACCTCCACTCTCAACTGCCTTGGCTACAGCTTCTGCGCCACTTTCTCGAGCAGATAGCACTCGATGATGTCGCCCACCTCGTAATCGTTGAATTCGCCAAGCTTGATCCCGCACTCGAGCCCGTTGCGGACCTCTTTCACGTCATCCTGGAACCGGCGCAACGTGTGGAAGCCCCCGTCGTAGATCGGCATGCGGTCGCGCGTGACTCGCGCACGCGCCGTGCGCTGCATGCGGCCGTCGATGACCAGGCAACCCGCCACCGTGCCTTTGGTAAGATCGAATACCTTCTTGATCTCCGCGTGCCCAATGACCTGCTCGCGCGTTTCCGGCTCGAGCAGACC
>JGI10216J12902_100297710_pt1 | contig 10150 bp, 10 predicted proteins | sample KanNatreferecore_FD_12902 | JGI IMG/M metagenome (IMG submission 12902)
TGCGGCACCGGCACCGAGGACTACTTCGGCGGCGCGTGGAACTTCGACGTGCCCCACCTCGGCGGCTACACCGAGTTCAGTACGCCGTACCTCGGCATGCCGCAGGTGATCCGGCCGGACGGCCAGTACCAGAGCCAGCAGCGCTTCGGCATGTACCGCTTCCACCTGCCAGACCCGGTCCGCTTCAAGGAGAGCCTCCGCGCCGACATCCAGGCCCTCGGCTGGCGTTCCGGCGGCCGTTACCTGCCGCTCCAGGACGACCTCGCCTCGACCGCGTTCTTCTACTCGGCCAAAACCAGTACGACGCGACCCGAAGCACCGACCCACGACGTCATGGAGATCTGCTAACGCGGTATCGGCAGCGGCTTCTGTAGGGCCGCGCCGGTGAGGATCACGAGGGCCGAAGTCCAGGCCAGTGGCGCCTCGCCGGCCGGCTCCAGATCGCGATTCACCTTTTCTGGCAAGGCTCCGGTCCTGGTGCGATGCCGGTCGAGCCAGGACAGCAGCGCGGTTGCCGTCGCCCGATCCCCACGTGCCGCCGCACTCAGTGCGAACAACGCGGTCTGCGGAGTCCACGACACCCCATCCGCACGCCAGTCCTCCCCGGGTGTCACGCCGCCGTTGGGTTGCGTGAGTACGCCGCGAGCCCGGTCGATCGCCGTGGACACGACCTCCCGCGAAGGCGCGAACGGCGGACCGAGCACCGTGACGATCGCGTCCGCACCACCGCCCAGCTGAACCGGCTCGACCCCCGGCTCCACGAACGACGTCGCCCGCCCCGGAGTCCGCGGATAGTCCGGCCCGAACACCCGATCAGTTGCCTGAGACAACTTGTCTGCGGCGGCGCGCCAGCGGTCCGCCTCAACCAACCGGTTCTGCTGCGTAGCGATCAGAACCGCGGAACGCAGCCCGGTGAGTAGCGGGGCAACGGTGCCGAGCGTCACTTGCTTCTCCGGCCGCTCCCAGTAGTCGGACGACGGCCCGGGGAGCCCGTCCGGGGACAGCTCGGCGACGATCTGGTCAGCGGATTCGCGAACCATTTCCCAGTACTTCCCGCCGGCCCGGCAGAACCACGTTGCCCAGAGCACCCATCCGGATCCGTCGAGTTGCTGCGAGCGACCGTCGAGGACCTTCTCGCCGCCACCGGTGTAGCGCGCTTCCCATCGGCCGGTCGGGGGCTTGATCCCGTTGAGGAAGTCGAGCACCCTGCCCGCTTCGTCGTACTGGCCGATCGCGCAGCGGGCCGCGGCGACGAACGAGGCGTCCCGCGGCCAGACGAAGCGCCACGGGCCGTCCCAGCCGGCCAGAGTCGCGCCGTCCGGCAGGGTCAGCGCGTCGAGGTCGGCCACCGCATGCCTGAGCAGGTCACCGCCGTACGACGACAGCGACTGGACGGACTGCCGTGCCGGAGCACCCTCCGCGACCAGCCGGGGTTGGCGATTGCGGACCAGGTTATTCGCCGTACCGGCCGCCAGGAACGCCAGCAGGACGACGATCACGACGGCCGGAAACCACCGGACCCGCCGCCCACTGTCGTCCCGCATCGCCCCTCCCTACCCGCCCTTGCCACCTATTGTGCGAGGTGTTGCACCTCGGCCTCGATCTTGCGTCGTGGAGCGAGCTCGACCAGGTACATCGCCGACAGCACCAACGCGCCGCCGAGCAGCATTCTCCAGGTGACACTCTCGGACCCGAACATCACCGCGAAGGCGGACGCGAACACCGGCTCCATTGTCATCGCGATCGCCGCGCGTGTCGGGTTGAGGTGCGCCTGCGCCCACGTCTGCACGATCAGGGCGAGCGCCCCGGCGACCAAGGCCATGTAGATCACGCTCACCCAGTCGCCGCCGGTGCTCGGCACCGTGAAGCCACCGGGCAGCGCTCCGATGGCACAGACCACGGTGATCACGACCATCTGCAGCGACGACAGACCGAAGGCGTTCTTGGGCGTCGACCAGGCACCCAGACCGATGATGTGCAGGGCGTACAGGCCCGCGGATACGAGCGTCAGCAGTTCGCCCTTGCCCATACTGAGGCCGCGCAGCGACAGGACACCGAGACCGATAGTGGCGAGAAACACAGCCACCCAAGCCCAGCGACCGATGCGATGCCGCAGGATGACGGCGCCCAGTAGCGGCGTGAACACGACGTACATGCCGGTGACGAACCCGGACACGCTGGCCGAGGTGTGCTTCAGACCCTCGGTCTGCACCAGTTGCGCGATGCCGTAGGTGATGCCGAGGGCAACAGCTCGTCCGCGGTCCAGCCTGCTCAGCTTGGAGATCGCCGGCGGGTGTACGAGCACCAGCGCGACGGAGGCGATCAGGAAGCGCAACGCCAAGTAGTCGGCGACGTCCATCCTGGTGAGCAGATCCTTGGTCAGGAAGAACGTCGATCCCCACGCCGCCGCCACCGCGAGCAGGGCGAGTACGGCGATCCGCGGGTGATTCACGCCGGACATCTCATCAGACGCCCGGCGTAAGTACCAAAACGAGCTACAGCACTGTGATCACGACGGTGCTACCTGGTTGCGCCTTCTTGCCCGCACCGGGATTCTGCGCGGCGACGATGTTCAGCCCCAGGTTGAACGGCGCCTTCTCGACCTTCACGACGAAGCCCGCGTCGGTGAGGATCTTCTGCGCGTCCGCGGTGGTCTTCTTCTTGACGTTCGGTACGTCGACCAGCGGCGGACCCTTGGATACGACCAGCTGGACCTTGTCCTTGGCGTAGAGCGTGCCGCTGTTCGGGCTCTGGCTGATCACGTTGCCCTCGGGCACCTTCTCGTCGTACTGGTCGGTGCGACCGACGACGAAGCCGAGTTTGCGCAGGGCCTCTCTCGCGTCGCGGTACGACTTGCCGGTCAGGTCCGGGACGGTGATCGGCCGCTTTCCCTTGCTGACCGCGAAGTTGACCGCGGTCCCCGGCTTCACGACGGTATTGAATTTCGGGCTGATCGCGATCACCTGGCCCTGCGGCACGGTCTCGTCGTACTGCTCGTTGATCTGCCCGGTGATCAGCTTGATCGGGGAGAGCGCCTGCTGAGCCGCATCCAGTTGCAGACCGACCAGCTGCGGGACCCGGTAGCGCTCCGGACCCTTGGAGACGGTGAGACTGATCTCACCGTTCTTGCGGATCCGGTCTCCCGCGCTCGGGTCGGTGGCGATCACGTCACCCTTGCGCACGTCCTCGGAGTAGTCCTGGTTGGCCAGGACAGTTCGCAGGCCGGACTCCTCGGCTTTCGCTTCCGCCGCGGCCGGCGCCATGCTGACGAGATTCGGCGTGGTGGTGTAGCGGTGGATGCCGTAGTACCAGGCCGCGGTGCCGACACCCAGCGCAGCGGCGAGGATCACGAGCAGGGCGACCAGTCCACGGCCTCTACGCGACGCTTGCTGCTGCGGTGACGTTTTCGCCGGGGTGCCGGTCGGTCGTCCCTTGTCGACCGGTACGACGATCGTGTCGTGACGCAGGACGGGTTCTGCCGCTTCATCGGGAGCGCCGCGCGTGTAGCCGTCGTCGTACCCGCTGTCCTGACGGATCTGCTGGATCGGCACGGTCAGGTCGCCTGTGAGCTCCGGATCGTCCGGAAGCCCTTCGTCGAGTGCACTGCGCACCCGGTGCGCCTGCCGGCTGAACACCCGCGCGTCGGCCGGCCGCAGGTCTCGGTCCCTCGCCGTCGCGCGCTGCACGAGGGCATCGACGTACGGCGGGATGCTCGGCTGCTCCAATGACGGTGCCGGCACGTCGGCGTGGACATGCGCATAGGCAACCTGGATCGGCGTATCGCCGGAGTGTGGTTTGTTGCCGGTGAGCATCTCGTACAGCAGGATGCCCGCCGAGTACACGTCCGAGCGGGCGTCCGCGCTGCCGTCGGTGACGAGCTCGGGCGCCAGGTAGGACACGGTGCCCATCAGCAGGCCCTGGGTCGCGGTGTTGCCGGTCGCGCTGACCGCACGGGCCAGACCGAAGTCGGCGACCTTCACGGTGCCTTTGTCGGAGATCAGAACGTTCTCGGGCTTGATGTCGCGGTGCACGATGCCCGCGTCGTGGGCGGCCGAGAGCGCGGAGAGGATCGGGGCGAGCAGGTCGAGCGCGCGAGCGGGGGAGAGCGGCGCCTGCTCACGGATGACGTCGCGCAGCGTGCGGCCGGGCACGTACTCCATCGCGAGGAACAAGGTGCCGTCGTCGTCGCCCTGGTCGAACACTGCCACCACGTTCGGGTTCGAGAGGCGAGCGGCCGCGCGGGCCTCGGCCACGAACCGGCGGGTGAACTGGGCGTCGTCCCCGAGCCCGTCGTGCATCACCTTGAGCGCGACGGTCCGGTCCAGCCGCATGTCGAGTGCCTGGTAGACGGTGGCCATCCCGCCCTTGGCGACGCGCGCGCCCACGCGGTACCGTCCGTCGAGCACTCGCCCGACGAGGCGGTCGCTGACCTGCGTGTCCACGTCGTCCGTCACTTGCGGTGAGCCGCCTCTCAAAGCCGTTCTGCTCTGAGAGTGTAGATAACGGCTCAGCGTGACCGTGCCAGGCGCACCGCAGCACTCGCTACTACAGCAAGTAGTCGGTCGCCTACCGCAGCGGATCCCAGCCGCGTTCGAGCTGTGCCTGGATGCGGAGCACGTTCTTCACATAGAGCTTCGTATCCGGGTACATACCGTTCTTCTTCACTCCGCCGAGGCCCTGGTAATACCCCGCGACGGCGATGTCCAGCCGCGCCGCCTTGGTCAGCCGGCTGAGCAGGACGACGCCCGCGGTCACGTTGTCGTGCGCCTTGAGCAGGTCCAGTTCCCGGCCGACGATCTCGGACGCGAACCGGCCGGTCGACGGGATCACCTGCATCGCGCCGACGGCGTTGGCGGGGGAGACGACCCGCTGCTTCCAGCCGGACTCCTGCCAGCTCACCGCGAGGGCGAGCTCCGGGTCGACGCCGTACTTCTTGGAGGTGCTGATGATCAGCTTGCGCAACTGGGCGCGGGTGGGCTGCTTGCGCTTCTTCAGGATCGCTCGGTTGCGGTCGGCCTGCGCAACCACGTGGTCGGCGTACGTGCGGCCGGCGAAGGTGTTGTTCGTCTTCTTGGCGGGCTTGGGCTTCGGGTGGATCTTGACCGGCACCTGGAGTGTTTTGCCGGCGTAGATCGGGTCGCTCGCGCGCAGCCCGTTGGCGGCGAGCAGGTTCGCCTGGGAGCACTTGTAGCGGTGCGCGATCGTCGAGATGGTGTCGCCGCGCTTGACGACGTACGTGACCCGGCCGAGCTGAGAACGCTTCGCCGGCCGGGCGGTCGTTGCGTTGCCCGGGACCTTGAGGACCTCGCCGGCGTAGATCGCGTTGCCGTTGCCGGGCAGTTTGTTCAGCTCGACCAGCGTCCTGACGGTGGTGCCGTAGCGGCCGGCGATGTGGCTGAGGGTGTCACCCTGCTTCACCTTGTAGGCGCCGAAGCCCGGCGAGCCGGCGGTGATCACGGCCGCGGTCAGCACTGGTACGGCCAGCCCGGACAGAACTCGTACGACGGTACGCATACCTTCAACTCCCCGTGTGAACGTCACTTGACCGTAAGTGCTGATACGGATGTGACAACAGGGGCTACTGGGGTCTTTGTTACGCCTGTAATGAATTGTTAACAATTCAAGGCTGAACTACATTGATGTGGTTCACAAGCCGAGGTTGCTCAGGGCAACTGGCAGGCTCAGTGGCCGGAGTGCTCGAACCTGCTGCCCAGGAAGGGTTTCCCGAGCTCCGGCAAATTACCGGTACGCACGGTGTCCGCGAGCAGCTGTGCCGTGATCGGCGTCAGCAGCACCCCGTTGCGATAGTGCCCAGTTGCCCACAGCAACCGATCCAGACCGGACGGTCCGAGGATCGGTGCGTTGTCCGGAGTGGCCGGTCGCAGTCCCGCGATCGTCTCGACGAATTCGAGTTCGTCCGTGATCGGCAGGACGGTCCGGGCATCACGCAGCAACGTGAACACACCGCCTGCGAGCACCCGCGTGTCGTAGCCCAGCTCCGTGCTCGTCGCGCCGACGACGAGCTCACCACCCGGCCGCGGCACCAGGTATACCGAGAAGCCACGGGCAGTCGCTCGGACGGTGTGCCGCAGCGCGGGCCGGTAGGCCTCCGGCACTCGCAGCCGCAGGACCTCACCCTTCACCGGCCGAACCGGCGGCCGCAGGTCGTGGGGTATGCCTTCCAACTGCGATGACCACGGTCCGGTCGCGACGATCACCTGCCCGGCGTGCACGGTGTCCCCGTTGTCGAGTTTTACGCCGACGGCCGTCGTACCGGAGGTGATGACGTGGGACACGCGTTCGCGGATGAGCAGGACGCCGGAGAGGTCGATGGCGCGGAGGAGCGCCTTGACTGCTTGCCTGTTGTCGACGGAGTGGTCGCCTGGTACCCAGACCGCACCCGAGACGCCGGTCGCGAGCAGCGGCTCGCGACGGCGGGCGTCGCGGCCGGACAGTTCCTCGACGTCGAGGCCGAGCCGACGCTGGTAGTCCGCGAGCCGGCGGAGAGCAGCCGCGTCGTCGACGTCGTACGCGAGGGACAGAGTGCCGGTCTGGTGCAGGCCGGCGGACAGTCCGGTCAGTTCTTCGAGCTCAGCGGCGAACGCGGGCCAGGCGTTGAGGCCTGCAAGGTTGAGTGCCAGCAGGTCGTCCTCGCCGAACTCGACCTCGGTGACCGGCGCAAGCATGCCCGCGGCAACACTGGAGGTCTGCAGGCCGGGCGTCGGGTCACATACCGTCACCTGGATACCGTCTGCAGCGAGCCGCCAGGCAGTCGCGAGACCGATCAGCCCGGCGCCGACCACCACCACTTCGGACGTGTGCTCAGGCATGCCACAAGCCTACGTCTGCGATGACATGGCAGGCTTTGGGGTGTGACCGACCACAGTGACCAGCTCGCCGACGCCCACCTGTACCTGTGCACGGATGCCCGCGAGAAGCAGGGTGATCTGGAGCAGTTCCTGGACGCAGCGCTGGCCGGTGGCGTGGACATCGTGCAGCTCCGCCAGAAGGAGATGGAGGCCGCGGACGAGCTGGCCGCGTTGGAGGTGTTCGCGGACGCCTGCAAGCGGCACGGCAAGCTGCTGGCGGTCAACGACCGAGCGGACATCGCGTTCGCCGCGGGAGCCGACGTACTGCATCTGGGGCAGCGTGACCTCCCGGTCCACGCGGCCCGCGCGATCACCGGACCCGGTCCGATCATCGGCCGGTCCACGCACTCGTTCAGCCAGGTGAACGCCGCGGTGGCCGAGCAGGGCTCCGACTACTTCTGTGTCGGTCCGACCTGGGAGACGCCGACGAAGCCGGGTCGCCAGGCCGCGGGGCTCGGGCTGGTCTCGTACGCCGCCAGCCGTCAGCAGCCGAAGCCGTGGTTCGCGATCGGCGGTATCGACCTCGAGCGGCTGGACGAGGTACTCGAGGCGGGTGCCACCCGGGTGGTCGTCGTACGCGCGATCACCGACGCGGACGACCCCCGCGCGGCGGCAGCGGAGTTCAGCCGGCGGTTGCGGGAGGCCGGGTGATCAACAACCCGAAGACCGCGCGGATCGTCGCGGTCGTCGTGATCGCCATGCTGGTGATCACGCTGGCAGCGTCGTTGTTCGGGTGTGCCGCGGACCAGAAGGCGGCGTCGAACGACGTCGACCCGGACAGCGGTCTGAAGATCGTCGCGGTGGCGGACCTGCCGGCGGAGGCGCGGGACACGCTGAAGCTGATCGACCAGGGCGGACCGTTTCCGTACAGCCGCGACGGAGTGGTGTTCGGCAACCTGGAGAAGATCCTGCCGAAGCACGACCGCGGCTACTACCACGAGTACACCGTGAGGACGCCGGGCGAGAAGGACCGTGGTGCCCGCCGGATCATCGCCGGCTACGGCGGCGAGCGCTACTACACGGATGATCACTACCAGTCGTTCCGCCGGATCGCGGAGGGAACCTCATGACCGATCTCCAGACGCTGTTGGCGAAGGGTCTGCGTCCGGGCGTGTACCGGTGGCAGTCCGACCGTACGACGGACGACGTACGGGCCGACGTGGTTGCGGCGGGCTGGGAGTTCGTCCTGCTCGACACCAGTGAGATCCATGACAAGACCGGGTTCCTCGACCTGTGTGCGACCGCCTTCGACCTGCCGCGCTGGTTCGGCCGGAACTGGGACGCCCTCGCCGATTCACTCAGCGACCGGTCGACGGGTGAGCCCGAGATCGTCCTGTGGGCCGGCCTGCGCCACCTGCTCGAGCACGACCACGACACCGTCGACGTCGCCCTGCAGATCTTCACCGAGGACACCACGGCCTCCGGTCAGCTACGAGTCATCGTCCACGAGCCGCTCGACGCCAAGACGCCGGACCTGCTGAGTTCACTGCCGGTCCTCTAGCCGGGCTGCGAGGGCGTGCAGGTCGGGGACGAACCACAGCGACCGCCCGCGGTTGCTCTCCCTGACCCAATCGGCCAGCGACGTACTCTCGGCCACCTGCTGCGCGATGTCGCCCACCACCGCCAGCCCCATCCGGTACGTGACGAACTTCTGCGTGATCCCTCCGGCGCGCCCGGTCCGCAACTCGAAGAACTCGTCGCCGAGCTGCTCCGGCGTGACGGCCACCCACTCGGCCTGATGTCCGTAGTGCGCGTCGACGATGAGCTGTACGGCGTCGCGATCGTCCGCCACTTTGGCATCGCTCACGAACACTCGTACCCCACCCAGCTCCTTCAGCATGCCCTCAAAATACCTTAAATGCCGCTATTCGCCTATTTATAGGGAACTCTAAGGAAGCTGTCGTACTCTGGTGGTTCCGACGAGGAAGGATGCGGATGCCGCAGGAGCTGTACTCGGTCGAGCAGGTGGCGAACCGGCTCGGTCTGCATGTCCGGACCATCCGCAACTACGTGCGCGACGGCCGGCTGAAGGCGGTCCGGATCGGGAAGCAGTACCGCATCGCGCGCGAGGATCTCGAGGAGTTCACCGGCACGACCGCGGCCGCGCTCGAGGTCGACGAGTCGTCACGTCACGTCGAGGCGTCGAGCATCGTGCACATCGACGCGATCGACCGCGCCGGCGCCGACCGGATCAGCACGCACGTGATGGGTTCGCTCAATCAGGCCGGCATCGGCCGGCTCCGGGCCGAGGTGATGTACGACGAGGAGCGCGCCGTACTGAAGGTCATCATCCTCGGCGACCTCGCCTCCACCGCCGAACTCCTCCGCCTGATCAACCTGATGACGACCCCTTAGACGACCCGCGAGGTGGCGGCGATCGCGAGGTCGGAGAGGGCTTTGCGGGCGGTGTCGTCGGCCAAGGGGGCGCGGTCGAGGGCGTCGAGGGCGTCCTCGGTGCGTTCGGTGATGAGGTCCTCGCAGGCCTGGACCGCGCGGGAGTCCTGCAGGATCTCGCGCAGCAACTGGATCTCGTCGTCGTCCAGATCCGGCCGCCCGAACAGCCGGTCGAACTCGGCCAGCTGGACCTCCGACGCATGGTCGACCGCGTACGCGACCAGCACCGTCCGCTTGCCCTCACGCAGATCGTCGCCGGCCGGCTTCCCGGTCAGCGCCGGATCGCCGAACACCCCGAGCAGATCGTCGCGCAACTGGAACGCCTCACCCACCGGCAGCCCGTACGCCGACAACGTCTCGATCAACTGTTGGTCGCCGCCGGCCAGCGCGGCCCCGACGTGCAACGGCCGCTCGACGGTGTACGTCGCCGACTTGAACCGCAGCACCCGCAAGGCCAGGTCCATGTCCGACTCACCACTGGCCTGGGCGACCAGGTCCAGGTACTGCCCGGCCGTGACCTCGACCCGCACGGCATCGAAGAACTGCTCCGCCCGGGCCAGTGCGGCGGCGTCGAAGCCGGATGTGTGCAGCAGTTCGTCCGCCCAGATCAGGCACAGGTCGCCCAGGAGGATCGCCGCACCGATCCCGAACCGCTCGGCGTCCCCGCCGCGACCGGACGACTCCGAGCGCGCGCGCTGCAGGGCCTCGAACCGGCGGTGGGCGGCCGGCGCACCCCGTCGTACGTCGGAGGAGTCCATGACGTCGTCGTGCACCAGTGCGCTGACGTGCAGCATCTCCAGGCTGGCCGCGGCCGTCAGGATCGGCAGCGCCGGGTCCCCGCCGGCGGCCCGGAAACCCCAGTAGCAGAAGGACGGGCGGAGCCGCTT
>JGI10216J12902_100378669_pt1 | contig 10149 bp, 10 predicted proteins | sample KanNatreferecore_FD_12902 | JGI IMG/M metagenome (IMG submission 12902)
TCGACCAGTTCAGCCGGGGCCGGCGGTTCGGCGGGTGGTTCAATGAGCGGCTCAGCCGGAACAATTCCTGGCGCGCAAACGTCCGGCACCAGCGGCCTGGACGTGAACATTCAGGGAACGAGCGACACCGACCAGATCCTGGTCACCAAAGTGACCGAGGAACTTCGCGCGGACACCGGCATCTCAGCGGTCCTGCCGATGATCAAAATCTCGCTCAACAGCGGGAAGGCGACGGTTAGTGGAAACGTGCAAAGCCAGTCGCAGAAACAGCAGGTCGAATCCGCGCTCAAGCGGATCACCGGCGTGACGAGCGTGGACAATCAGTTGCAGGTCGGCGCTGATGCGTCCGCTCCTCCCCGATAACGGGCGGCTATGACGAGATCAACGAACGTTTGGGAAGCGGCAGCGGTGGTTGCGTTAATCGCAGCCACCGCTGTTTTTGCGGATGGCCCGGAACCGATGCCCGCGACGGGCCGGACCGGCGCCGGCGATGAGCAAAGCATCGGGCACGTCGAAAAAGCGACGCGCCTGATCGGCGAGGAAATTCGGAACAACCGCGACCGCACGATTGGCAGGGTGGAGGAGATTGTCTTTGACCTGGCGTCGGGCCGGGTGTTGTACGCAGCCGTTTCCGCTGGTGATTTTACCGGGATGACAGGCCGGGTGGCGGCGATTCCCGCGGGTGCTTTCAAGCGGCCGAGCGGCCAGTGGCGGGTCGATGCGGACAAGCAGAAGCTGCTGGATGCGCCGCAGTATTCGAACGCGGCGGACCGCCAGCCGGAAATGCGTGGCCGGGATTTTATCCGGAAGGTTCACGAACACTTCGAACAAAACGTCTGGTGGGAAGGCGAAGACAGCGCGGGGCAATTCGCGAACGCGCGCAAAGCCGGCGGACTGAAGGGGACGGAGGTCGTGGACAGGTCGGGCCGGAAGATCGGGGACATCGAGGAAGTGCTCATCGACCTGGCGGCCGGGCGGGTGGTGTTCGTGGTTCTTTCGCCGGACCGGGCCGCGGGCCTGGGAAGCGGTCAACTTTATGCGTTGCCGCCGGGCACGCTGGCGGCCGGCGGGAAAAACCTCGTGGCGACGATCGATCAAAAGAAGCTCGCGTCGGCGCCGCATTTTCCGGGAGACAAATGGCCGGATCTTTCCGAACCGGGACTGGCTTCCCGCATTTACCGGCATTACGGCAGGCAGGCTTACTTTGACCAGCGACTGCAGCCGACGTCGGAGGACCGGGGAGATTCGAAGGGACGGATCTATCACGAACCGGGAGAGCCCTGATCAAGTGTTGGCGGTTCTCGGGACTTCGGTTTCGATCCCCGCGATGCTTCGGGAACGGCGATCGGCCGTAAGGCAGGTTGTCGTTTTTTTGTTATGCCCGAAACCGCGAATGCCGAAGTGATCGTTGTGGGCGGAGGATTAGCCGGGTTGTCCGCGGCGATCTATCTCGGCCGCGCGAAACGCGACACGCTGCTGATCGATTCGGGCCGCTCCATGGCGCGCTGGGAGCCGGACGTTCAGAACTACCTGGGTTTTCCCGAAGGCATCGCGGGCGATGAGCTGCTGCGCCGTGCGCGGCGGCAGGCCCGCCGGTATCATGTGAAATTTGCGCGCGATGAGATCGCAGCCGCGGCGAGGCGCAAAGACGGGTTCCGGCTGCGCGGCAAAAAGGGTTCGTATCTCGGCCGGCGGCTGCTGCTGGCGACCGGCATTTTTCATATCCCGCCGGACATTCCGGGCCTGAAGCCGTGCCTCGGGCGCAGCATGTTCTTTTGCAAAGATTGCGACGGATACCGGGTTCAAGGCCGAAGCATCGCGATTTATGGCTGGACCAACGAGACGGTGGCGTATGCGCTCGCGATGCTGTTTTACTCGTCTTGCGTGGCGATTGTGACCGACGGGCGGCCGCCCCGCTGGGATCGCGCGCACGCCCGGTGGATCCGGGAGTATGAAATTCCGGTTTACAGAAAACGAATCTTCGGCGCGCGCCGGAACGGGACGGCGTTGAAGGCGCTGAATTTCGAGGGGGGCATGGAGGCCAGGGTCGACGCGCTCTTCACAACGCGCGGAGACATTTACCTGAACAAACTCGCCAAAGGACTGGGCGCAAAGATCAACCGCGAGGGAGAAATTGTGGTCGACTTCGACATGCGCACGACCGTGCCAGGTCTTTACGCCGCCGGCTGCGTCACGCCGGCGAATTGCCAGATGATTATCGCCGCCGGACAGGGCGCGACCGCTGCGCAGGGGATCAACCGCGATTTGTTGGAAGAAAGCCTGGCGACGCATTCGTTGCGGCGGTTTCGCGGGCGGCAACTGCGTTCGGCGCGGGTGCGGCCGGTGGTGCGGCGCAAATGAAGCGGTGCTGTCGCTTTGCCGCCGCACTCCATAATTTTCGACTAGGCCGCGTCCAGGGGAACACCGGCGGCGCACAGCGGACATTCGGCCTGCGTCCACAAAACGTTGGGAAGCTGCGCGATGAATTCCACGGGGAGATGATGCTGGCTGGAGAATTGCGACCAGGCGGCGCCGAGCACGAGCAGCGAGCCCACGGCGACGGGCTTTGCGCCGCACGCCTGGAGTTGAGCGAGGGTCGCGGTGAGCGCGGACCCGGCATTGATGGCGTCGTCGACGAGCGCGACCCTTTTGCGGTCGAGGTTTCGGCGAAGGTTCCGGGGCAGGGTGTAATCGACGGACGCGCTGCCGGAATTTTTTGAACGTTCGGTATGGAAGAACTCGAGGTCCAGGGTGGACGCGAGGGTCTGGGCGAGAAAAGCGCCGCCGCTGAGCGGGCCGCAAATGGCTTCCGGGTGATGGAGGTTGAGCCGGCGGGCCAGTTCGCTGGTGAACGGGCGGAGGTTCGCCGGCTTGAGAAACAGCGCGTCGAGATCGAGCCACAAATTGCCGTGGTGACCGGATTCCATCCGGAAATGTCCCTGGCGAACGGCGAGCAGATTCAGAAGGGCCTGTTGCATCGGCTGATCACGCAAGCTGAGCGGGGCAGGAATGGAAGTCAAGAATCGGGTGTTCGACCAGGCGGACCGGTCGTTCGGGAATAGTTTGAATGGTATAAAAGAAAGGGGCAGCGCCAGGGCGCTGCCCTTTTTCTTTTGGGGGCTGATTATTTACCAGCAACCGCGGTGATGCTGGTGCCGGTGCCCGCAGCGCGGTCCCCGCCAGTGATGGCCGTAGCCGTGGTGATGGCCGTGGCCGCGAGGCCGATAGTGGTGGCGGTCGCTGAAGTTAAAATGAAAGCCCACGTCCGGCGGACCGGCGAAGACGGGTGGTGCCGGAACATACACGGGCGGCGGCGGCGCGTAGTACGCGGGGGGCGGGGCGTAGTGGCCGTGGTGAGCCGGGGCGCTGATGATCACCTCGGGTGGAAGGGGCACTTCGAACCCGAGATGAAGATTCACTCCGGCCCGGGCGGCCGACGCGGCTCCCAGCAACACAGCGGAAAGGAAAAATAGCTTTTTCATATATAAGAATAGACGGGGAGCAGGCGGACCTATTCGGAAGGAATAAAATTTTATTCCCCGCAATTGAAAGGGTGCCTGTTGACAACCGATGCCGGGGCGGCTCGGGAAAAGACCCCATTCAATTCGGCCCCGATCCGGCGGAGTTTCTGGCAGCCACTCGCCGATACGACAGTCGATGAATAAAAGCAGCAACTCAACGCGGACCCGGCCGCGAAAGCAAACCACCGGCAATTTCCAGAAATTTGCCCGTGCGGCGGCGCGCTGGACCGGCCGGCCGGCCGCATTTGGGATCGCGGTGCTGGTGATCATCGTGTGGGCGGTGAGCGGCCCGTTGTTTCATTTCAGCGACACCTGGCAACTGGTGATCAACACGGGGACTACGATTGTCACTTTCCTCATGGTTTTCCTGATTCAGAACACGCAGAACCGGGACAGCGAAGCCGTGCAGTTGAAGCTCGACGAGCTTTTGCGGGCCACACCGGGAGCGCACAACGCGGTGCTGGACATCGAGGAGCTTTCCGAGAACGAACTGGATGAGATAAAAAGGTGTTACAGCGACCTGGCGAAGCGCGCGACCCAGGAGGTGCGCAGTGGAAAGTCGGACCTTGGGACGCCCGATGTGAAGCGCAAAGCGCACGCCGGGGCGCGGTAAGGAGCGCGCTGAAGCGTGAACTCCAACTAAGGGCACTACCCCATATCCGAGCCCGGGATGGAACGATAAATTTTTCTTGAACTTTATGCCTTCAGCACAAGCACAAACACAAGCAAAGGAACAATCTTATGGAAAATCGATCTGCCTCTGAAATTGAGCAGTCCACCGAAAAACTGCTTCAGGACCTCAAGGAAGTTGTCCGCGACGGGGAGGAATTATTGCGGGCGGGCGCGGAGGAGTTGAGCGAGCAGGGCTCGGCCGCGCGCGAGAAGCTCGCCGCGGCGCTGGAAACCGCCAGGGAAACACAACGCCGCCTTCAGGAACGCGCCGTCGCCGGAATGAAGATCGCCGACTCGTACATCCGGGAGAAGCCGTATCAATCGATCGGCATCGCGTTTGGTGTGGGTCTTTTGATTGGATTGCTCGCCACGCGCAAATAGATGATCACGGACACCTGCAATGACACTCCATCGGTTGGCCGCCTGGCGCGAAAGACCCTCGGCACCACGCTGGGCGCCCTGGAGAATCGCCTCGAGTTGTTCATGGTCGAGATGCAGGAGGAGAAAGGCCGGATCCTCGGTGTGGTCCTCGCCGGCATCGGCGCCCTGTTTCTGGCGATGATGACGGTGTTGTTGCTGACAGCCACGATCATCTTTCTGGTCCCGCCGGAATCCCGGCTCTGGGCGGCCATCGGCTTCACCGTGTTTTATCTCGTCGGGACGATCGCGGCGATCTTCAGTTTGAAATCGCTGCTGAAGCGCGTTCCGTTTTCGGAATCGCTTGGCCAGATCCGGAAGGACCGCGAAATCCTGGACGTGTTCAAATGAGCGAACTTCAACAAAGAAAAAAACTGCTGGTCGCCGAGGCGGAGGTGTATCGCGAGATGCTCAAGCTGGAGTTCCAGACGTTCCGGTTGTACGGCATTCACACGAAACGGAGGATTTCATCGATCAAGACGTACACGCCGCTGCTGTTGACGGGCGTGCCGCTGTTACGGGCGTTATTCAGCCGGAGGCGGCGCTCCACGTGGAAACAGTTGAGCACGATGTTTTATCTCGGCTGGCAGGCGTACAACCGCTTCGGGCCGTTGCTGCGCAGGACGGTTTTTCAGCGACCGAGCCGGACCGCGGCGGAGGAATATCTTTCGAAAAGGATTTAACATAAGCGGAGGAGCAATTTTATGGCAGTGAAACGGCATTTGCGGGGCACGAGTGCAAAACGGCAGCGCCAGTATGAGCACATCAAGAAATCCGCCCTGCGTTCGGGCCGGTATGGCAAGCGCGCGAAGGAAGTGGCTGCGCGCACGGTGATGAAGCAGAAGAGCCGGAGCCGGCGAACGTAAATTTGCGAACGTAAATTTGCGAACGTAAATTTGCGGACGGGTTTTGGGGAACACACCCCATGGGCGCTTTTTATCAGCGGCACGTAGCTTACGGGGAGGTTTATTCCAGCGAAGTAAGAGAACAGTCAAACAGTGAATGCACTAAAAACCGAAGGGAAGAAGAGAAATATGAAAATGACCAAACTGACGGCGATAACCGCCGCGATGATGTTAGGCGCCGGTGCAGCCATGGCGCAGCCTGTGGTAACGCAAACCGAGACGGTCCACGTCTGGAGCGAGCCGGGTACGTGGTGGGAGAACCATTTTGTTTACGTCACGACCGACCTGTATACCGCCTACGAGCTGAGTCTCGACGGCTTTTGGAGCTGGACGGCGGCGGAGCGGAACATCGATGAGATTTTCGACACGGACATTCGCGGCGGACGTGGCGGCATCGGCGCGGGGTTGAATTATTTTATTACGCGCGAGCTTGGTATCAGCGCCGACTTCAACGCCGTCGACAATCGCGGCAACTTCGTCGATTACTTTTCGGCCAGCGGCATTCTGCGCTTCCCGATCGATCCCACGGGGCTGGCGCCGTACATCTTCGGCGGGGGCGGACGCTGGACCGAGCCCGTATGGCAAAACTCGTTGCACGCGGGCGTGGGGCTGGAGTACCGATTCAATCCGATCACCGGCCTTTTTGCGGATGCGCGTTATATCTGGAACGACAAAACCACGGACGCCCTGATCATTCGAACGGGCCTGCGGTTTGTGTTCTGAAGACAGATTGGTGAGAGAACAATGCGCCGGGGGAAGTTCCTCCGGCGTTTTTGTTTGGAGCGCGGAGTTCCGTTACATCACGCGGATCACTGAATAGATCCGCGGGGTGTGTTTTCGTCCGCCTTTGCCGTCCTTCCACGAGAGGGTGTCTTTCTTTGCTTTGACGTTGTTTTTGACGAAGGTCCAGGCGGCGTCGGTTTCGTTGGTTTTGCAGGCGACGCGGTAAATGCCCTGGGCGAGGGTGGGCCAGGTGACGATGGCGTTTGCTTCGTTGAGGGTGACGGAGGTGAGGGTGACGGTGTTGGCGGAGATGTTGACGTTGGCGTTCGGGGAGGAGCCGATTTCGTAGCTCGGGTCCTCCGCGAGCGCCAGCGTCAGGTTTTGTTCGCTGGCGATGTTCGTTGTCATCATTGGGTTGATTGGCAACGTCACGGACTCGGCCCCGGCCGGGATCGTCGCCGATGGCGACGTCCCGGACAGGGCACCCTCAAGTTCGGGAGGCACCGCGTAATCGGTGCCGCCGGCGGCCGTGCCGCTGAGGGTGTATTTGACAGTCAGGGGAGTGCTGAGATCTCCGGTCCGCATCAGCGTCAGTGAACCGCTCGCCAGCGCGGTGCGCGAGGCGTCGGTCGACGTGACGTTGACGGCGGTGGTCGTGCTGACGTTCGGGTTCGACAATCCGGCGGCGTCCCAAGTGGCGCGCCCGTTGTAGAGCGTGAACGCCATGCCGGAAACGGTCTTGCCTTCGAGGCCGACCTGGCTGGCGGGCACTTTCAATTGCACCCACTGGCCGGTGGCGGGCAGCGGACCCACATAGCGGCGGCTTTCGGTGCCGTTGTTTCCGAAGTTGATGCTGTTCGCGCCCCAATACGCGCGATGTTCCCACGAACTGCCGTCATTCCATTGCAACATCACTTCGGTCGGCGGATTTGCCGGGTCGAGGTAGACCCAGACGTAGAGTTCGCTTCCGGTGCCGACCTGCATGGTGGCGGTGGCGCCGGTGAAGTAATGCTGATGGGTGCCGGCCGCGATCGCGGATTGATGTGCGAGCGAGCCGGAGTACGGAGTCGGGCTGCTGCTCGTCCAGTTCCACACGTCGCCTCCATTGGCGGTCGGCGCGGCGCCGGCCGGGATGGAGTCATTGACCCAGACCAGGTTGGCGGAGTTGGCGTTGAACGTGGTGGCAGCGAACACGCGGCGGCCGTCCGGCAGCTGCGCTTCAGCTTCGATCCATTGCGTGCCGTTGTTCACGGGAGTGAAGGTGAACGTCGGACCGTAGGCCGGTTCGGCGTCGCGGGTTTCCCACGTGATCCGGGCGCCGGTCAGGTCGACACCGGAAGCCTGGAGACGGAACGTGGCCGGTGAGCCGACGGGCAGGGTGCCGGAGGGGCCGATGATGGTTCCCGGGACGGATTTCCACGGCTGTGTTTTCAGCGACGTCTGGCCCGCGAGATACGCGAGGGCGCCGAGGCTGCGAGCGGAATTGAGCACGACGAATTCCGTCGTGACGTTCCAGCTGTCACCCCAGCGATCGTAGAACGGATACTGGCCCGTGCCGCTGTCGGCCGGGAAGTTCAGGTTCTGGAGGGCATTGCCGTACCACCAGAGGTTGGCGAAGCCCCATTGGATGTTACCGGAGGGGATGCCCGAGGGCGGGAGCGCGTGACGATCGTTCAACGCATATTGATGGACGATGTCGCGGTTGCGTTTCCAGCCGAGGCCGGTGACGTAACTGACGTTGATCGGATTGCAACCGCCTTCGTAGTTCATGTTCGCGACGAGGGCCGTCAGGTAATCCGCTTTCGGATTCAACTGATGAGCCACGGCGACGTCGTAGGCCTGGTCGGTGGAGAAATACCAGCCGGCACCCTGAACGCGTTTGGTCGGTTCCGGGAAGCTGGTGCCGTAAGCGCTCTGCTTCGACCACTTCACGTTGTCGTCGCCGCAGAGGACGATCTGCGTTTCGCACTTCGAGAGGAAAGTCGCATTGAGCTGGCTCGCGGCGACGCGTCCGCTCTTCGCCGCGAAGGCGTAGCTGCGGATGGCATGTCCATAGCACTGGCACATGCGCCACCAGCCCCAGCGCATCGTGGCGCCGCTGGACGGATCCATCCATGCCAGCAGCTGCTGGTGAGCGGTCTGGTCGCCTGTCGCGAGATACATTTCGCACGCGGCCCAGGCGAATTCGTCGTTGTCGACGAAGGTGTCGCCATAGTGGGTGATCCTCTGGTAAGCGCCATTTTTGCCGTAGCGATTGATGGCGTTTTGCAGGAACTGCCAGCCGAGCCGGGCTTTGGCCAGGTAATTGGCGGCGGCCTGCGGATAGTGTTGTTTCATCAGCGGCGACGAAGCGCATTGGGCGAGCGCGGCCACGGAGGCGGCGGTCACGGACGTGGTCTTCGGATAAACGATCTGGGGATCGCCGTTGTCCGGGGTCACGTTGCCTTCGTATTCGCGGTCGCGCGGATAGACGAGGAAATAGAACCCGCCGTCGGCGTCCTGCATCTTGGCGAGGAAGTCAGCTTCCCATTTCGCCTCCTGCAACACGTCGCTGATGCCGTCGCCGCTCTCGGGGATGCCGAGGTTATCGAGGGCCGAGACGCCGGCGAGTGAATCGGCGGCGAACAGGAGGTAATGAATCATGCTGGCGCTGTTGTTCACGTATTTGCTGTAGTCACCCGCGTCGTGGTGGCCGCCCGACACGTCGATCGGGTTTGTGTTCACGAACGGGAACAATTGCGCGGACGGGCTGTTCAGCTTGGGCGCGGTCTGGACCGGGTTGTCCGCGTTCCCCTGCAGCGAGTAATTCGCGATGGTGGACCAGACGAACGGATAAGCCGCCTGGGTGGTTGGGATGGTGGCGGGCGCCATATGGCAATTTCCATGTTCGTGGCGTGTGTAAGGCAGTTTGTTATCGCCGCCGCAGCGCTGGTGGTAAAGGCCGAGCGCGTAGGCCCGGGCGAAGTTGATCGCCACGCCTTCGGTGATATAGAACGGCGCGGATGCGCCCAGTCCGGGGACGACCAGCCGATATTGGCCGGGCGTGTTGAATCCGGTGAAGTCAGCTTCGTAGACTTTCTGGTACGGGACCGGAGAATAATTCCAGCCGGTATCGAGCCGCTGAACCAGCGAGCCCTGGTAGACGTGATTGCCGGTGACGGCGTCGACGATTCGGAAGCCGGACGAGGCCGGGACGTTGATTTCGCCGAAGTTACCGGCGAAGTAACCGACCATGGCTTTCTTGGCATAGTTCGGCATGTACCCTTCCTGGTTCACGTGGATGGCCGGGCTGAACCGGAGCGGGTCTACTTTCGTGACGAACTGCTTGCTTGAGTTCCAGAGCGAACCGTTCGGGTTGGTGACCTGGACGGTCTGATTGTCCGAGACCGGCGTGCTGAGCTGGAGATAGAGCGAATTTTCAATTCGCAGATCGTACTGGTCAAGCGGCGCGTACAGGGCGCGGCGTTTGAAGCCGACGGACTGGACGCCGATGGTCTGGCCGTTGGCCGTAACCACGAAAGCGCCGGCGGGTGGGGCGATGAACTGGAAATTGTTCACGAGGTTCCACTCGGTCACCTGGGCCGGGTCGGCCGCCTTGGTGTTGACCAGCTTCAGTTCGAGAAGCGTCGGTGTCAGCACGCGCAGGGCGTAATCGCCGGCTTTGGCGATCGCGGGGGTGAGCCCGTCGATGATGCTGGAGCCGATCAGATTGCTGGCGCCGTTGAGCACGTTCGTGAGCGGAGGAGTATTAGTAGCCGCCGGTGGTGTACTGTTCGTTGCCGGCGGTGGGTTGGTGTTAACCACCGGCGGCGGATTAGTGCCGACAACGATATTCGTATTGGTGGCCGGGGGAGGCGGCGTGGGTGCGATGACGAGGTTGGTGACTGTCGAAGCCTTGCCGGCGTTGTCCC
>JGI10216J12902_100240313_pt1 | contig 10148 bp, 7 predicted proteins | sample KanNatreferecore_FD_12902 | JGI IMG/M metagenome (IMG submission 12902)
CGCTCGACGGGTGCACCTGCAGCGACAGCGGCTCGGCGGCGGCCAGCAGCTTCATCAGGAACGGCAACGTGTCGTCGAAGCGCTCGGCGACGTCGGGGCCCAGCGTGCCCTTCGGGTCGGCGGCGATCACCGCATCGAGCGGACCCTCGGTGGTCTCGGACGGCGCCCCGCCGTGCGCTCCGAGCCAGAGCTCGGCCATCGGCGTGGCGGAATCGGGGAGGCCCTGGAGTCGCGCGATGTGGGTCTGTGACCCCCATGCGTAGTCACGGACCGTGTTGGCCAGCCTCCACACCCCGGGTTCCTCCTCCGCGTCGACCCGGCAAACCCTAGGTCACGACCGGTGCAGACTCGGCCCGATGTGGGTAGAGTTCCCAGCAATGACTGTCGGGGGACAGGCACGCCCCCCAAATCCTGGGAGACTCACATGAAGGCCCTGACCGGACTGCTGGCTTCGCTCGTGCTCGCGCTGGGGCTCCTTGTTGCCCCGGGGTCGACGGTGGCTGCCAACGCCGCCGCCTGCACCTACGCGCCGACCGTGCACCCGAGCATCGCTCTGGCACGCGTCGGCCCCGCCAAGTTCAGCTTCCAGCTGAACGCCGGCAACAGGCACCCGAACGCCTGGGTGACCATCAAGGTCTACCGGACCAACACCGGGCGCCTGGTCAAGACCCTGAACCGCTGGTACGCCGGTGAGACCCCGCGCGTCTTCTGGATCGGCCCCCTCTCGCGCGGCAGGTACACCGCCCGCTTCATCGCGAACCCGCCGGCCTGCAAGTACTTCACCGCCCGCGCCTCGATCACCTTCTTCAGGGCCTGATCCAGGTTCCTGCTAGCGCACACACGGTCTCCACTGGCTCGCCCGGGGAGACCGTGTTGCTGTCGGGTGGAGTTGACGTGCGGAGGCGCCTGGTCGGGGGCTTGCTGGTTGCCGTCCTGGTGGGCGTCATGGGGGTCGAAGGCTGGACGATCCTGCGCGCCCGCACGGCACTCCTCGACGCACGGACGCACACGGCCCAACTCCGCGCTGCCCTCGAGGGGAACGACCTGCCGGCTGCCCGCACTGCCCTGGAGGCGCTGCAGGCGGACGCGACCGATGCCGCGAACGCGACGGGTGGCCTGCGCTGGTCGGCGATCACCTGGGTCCCCAGGCTCGGCGACGACCTCGACGCCGTACGCCGTCTGGCAACCGCCCTGCACACCGTTGCGTACGACGGGCTTCCCGGCCTCGTCGATGCCGCGGACGAGCTCGACGGGGGCTCGCTGACGCCGCACCCGGGACAGATCGACGTCGCTGCGCTCACCGGTCTGAGGGCCCCGGTGGCAGCGGCCGTGACCGCTTTCGACTCGGCCGGCGCCGAACTTGCCGCCGTCGACCCGTTGCAGCTCGCGGGGGGGTTCGCGGAGCAGTTCTCCTCTGCGGTGGACGATCTGGCTTCGGCAAGTTCCGCACTCGACTCCGCCAGGCGTTCGGTCGAGGCACTCCCGTCGATGCTGGGGGCCGACGGGACCCGCAAGTGGTTGCTGATCTTCCAGAACAACGCCGAGCTCCGCGCCACCGGTGGGTTGCCGGGAGCGATGACCGTGCTCACGGCCTCCGGCGGCAAGGTCACCATGGGAGTGCAGCAGCCGTCGCTGTTCGAGGTGGCTGCGCGCCCCATCCTTCCGCTGACCCGGTTCGAGAGCGTCTACCACGGGCCGCAGCTGGGCACCTACTTCCAGGACGCCAACCTCACCCCCGACTTCCCTCGTGCCGCCGAGCTGTGGCGCGCCTGGTGGCAGCGCGACCTCGGCGAGCGGATCGACGGCGTGATCGCCTTGGACCCGGTCGCGCTGTCCTACCTGCTCGATGCGACCGGACCGATGCCCAGCTCGCTCGGCACCGTGACCGCCGACAACGCGATCCGGATGCTCTTGCACGAGCCGTACCTCCGGCTGGATCCGGCGGCCCAGGATGCCTACTTCGCCGAGATGTCCCGGCAGGTCTTCGATCGGCTCACCAGCGGTGCGGTGTCGACCACGGGCCTGCTGACTGCACTGAGTCGGGCGGCATCCGAGCGCCGGTTGCTGGTGCATTCCTTCTCCCGCGCCGAGCAGGACGCGCTCGACGGGACCGCGGTTGCCGGCTCGTTGTGGGACACGGAGCCAGGAGCCCCGCGCATCGACATCGGCATCAACGACGCGACCGCGTCGAAGATGCAGTACTTCCTGCGGTACGACGTCGCCGCCCGGGCGACCTGTGTCGACGGACGCCAGCACTACGACGTGACCCTCGACGTACGTTCCGTCGCGCCGGCGACGGCCGCTCAGCTGCCCTACTCGGTGACCGGCGGGGGCCAGTCCGCGACGCCCGCAGGCAGCCAGTTCCTGGCGTTCGACATCTACGGGCCACCCGGAGGCACCGTGGGTGCGTTCCAGATCGACGGCGAAGAGGTCGTGCTGTTCCGGGCGAAGGGCGGCGCGCGCATCGTCGTACAGCTGCCGGTCGAGCTGCGACCCGGCGAGCGACAGGTCGTCACCTGGTCGATGGTCGCCGCCGAGGCGGACCATGGGAGGACCTCGCTCAATGTCACGCCGGGGGTCGAGTCCGGCAGTCGTTCGCTGATGTTGCCCGGGGCGTGTGCCTCATGATCTCCGTTGTCCGCCGCCCGGCGCCGCATCGTGGTGTCGTCCCACGGAAATCGGCCTACTGTGTGAATGTGTCACCGTCGGTGTCAGAAGATTGCCGGCTGGCGCCTGCCCCGGTCGCCTATCGTTCAGGGCGGAGGTCGAGGGGAGGGGCATGAAACAGAGCGATTTCGTCGTGGCCGCGCGTCGCAATCGGGGCCTCGTGATGGGACTCTTCGACGTGCTCGCGATCGCGGGCACGTACGCCGCCTTCACCCGCCTCCGCTACTGGGGGCTGACGCCCCCGTGGAGCGCGGTGCTCAGCCTCGTCGCCGTCGCCGCCCTGACCCATGTCGTGCTCGCGGTGGCCCTGAAGCTCTATCGCGGCCGGCTGCTGGTCGGCAGCAACGACGAGACGATCTACCTGGGCTTCGTGGCCTTCGCCTCCTGCGGAACGGCCCAGCTCACCAACGTCCTGTCCGGGCCCGAGCTGGTCGGCCGGACCGTGCCCTTCGGGGCCGCGGCGTCAGCACTGGTCGTCATGCTCTTCGCGCGAGCCCAGTGGCGGCGCTACGTCACGGGCGTCGACTACGTCGCCTCCCAGGACGCCGCGCGCACGCTCGTCGTCGGCGCCGGCGAGGCCGGTCAGCAGTTGCTGCGCTCGATGCGCACGACCCCCGGGTCGCCGTACGTTCCGATCGGCTTGCTCGACGACGACCCGTGGCGCCGGCACCTCGAGATCGACGGCGTCAAGGTGAAGGGCACGCTCGCCGAGCTCGAGAGCGTCTGTGCGCGGCTGCGGCCCGAGGTGATCGTGGTGGCGATCCCGAGCGCGGGCAAGGAGCTGTTGACCGACCTCTCCGCGCGGGCCAGGGCACTCGAGATCCCGCTCAAGGTGCTGCCGGCGGTGGTCGAGCTGTTCGACAAGCGCGTCACGATCCGCGATGTCCGCGACATCCACATCGCCGACCTGCTGGGTCGGGGCCAGGTCGACACCGACGTGCGCTCGATCGGCCATTTCCTGCGCGGCAAGCGAGTGCTGGTCACCGGCGCCGGAGGTTCGATCGGCAGCGAGCTGTGCCGGCAGATCACCCAGTGGGAGCCGGGCGAGCTGATGATGCTCGACCGCGACGAGTCGGCGCTGCACGGCGTACAGCTCAGCATCAGCGGGCACGGGCTGCTCGACACGAGCGACGTCATCCTCTGCGACATCCGCGACGCCGCCGCCCTGCGGACGATCTTCGAGGACCGCCGACCCGAGGTCGTCTTCCACGCGGCCGCGCTCAAGCACCTGCCGATGCTGGAGCAGTACCCCCTCGAGGCCGTGAAGACCAACGTCCACGGCACCATCCATGTGCTCGAGGCCGCGGAGGCCGTCGGCGTCCAGCGCTTCGTGAACATCTCGACCGACAAGGCCGCCGACCCGACGAGCGTCCTGGGCCTGTCAAAGCGCGTTGCCGAGCGCGTCACCGCCGACGTGGCCCGCGAGGCGCTCGGCACCTACATCAGCGTGCGCTTCGGCAACGTGCTGGGCTCGCGCGGCTCCGTGCTGACGGCCTGGGCCGCCCAGATCGCCGGCGGCGGCCCGGTGACTGTGACGCACCCCGACGCCACCCGCTACTTCATGACCATCCAGGAGGCCTGCGAGCTGGTCCTCCAGGCCGGCGCCATCGGCCGCGACGGCGAGGTGCTGATCCTCGACATGGGCAAGCCCGTCCGCATCGACGACGTGGCCCGCCAGCTCATCGCCCAGTCCGGCGACGACATCGAGATCGTCTACACCGGCCTCCGCGAGGGGGAGAAGCTCGACGAGACCCTCATCGCGGGCGGCGAGACCGGGGCCCGTCCCTTCCACGACCTGATCAGTCACGTGGTCGTCCCACACCTCGATCGCCTGGCGGTGACCTCGCTGGACGACGGTCTGGATCGGGTCAAGGTCAAGGTGGCGCTGGAGAACTGGTCTGAGGTCGAGGCGTCCGATAGCCCGAGCGAGCGGGACGGGTGGCCGAACGGTGCGGGGCACGATGAGCCGGGCGCATAGAGCTCGCCGACAGGGCGTCGGCTTCCCACCATGCTCTGGTTAGCGACCGCGACGGCCGTCGTCTCTGGCATCTCGGTCGGACTCTCGATTCCGATCCTGCGGGCGAGGGTGCCAGACGTCCCCAACGAGCGGTCGAGCCACGAACAAGCGACCCCCCGAGGGGGAGGGCTCGGTGTGCTGGTGGGGGTCGTCTTCTGCCTGGGAGTCGGGGCGTTCGCACGTGATGGCCAGTTGCCGGTGGGCCTTGTGGTCGGAGCGGTCGCACTGGCCGCGATCGGCTTCCTGGACGACGTTCGCTCGCTCCCGGTCCGTGTGCGGTTGGCCGGTCAGCTCGCGGCGGCGTCGTCCCTGGTGGTGGGGACCAGCACCGCCGGCCCACTGTCCGCCTGGCTGACGCTGGTCTCCGTCGTATTCATCGCTGGATTCACCAACGCGTTCAACTTCATGGACGGCATCAACGGCATCTCGGGTGTGGCTGCCTGCATCAGCGGCATCTGGTACGCCGCCTGGGGTGCCACCGCTGGAAACTCGCTGCTCGTCGTCGTCGGGGTGGGCATCGCCGCGTCGGCTGCTGGATTCCTGCTGTGGAACGTCGGCGGCAGGATCTTCCTCGGAGACGTCGGCAGCTACGTGCTGGGAGGCTTGCTGGCTTTCTGCTGCCTGCTGGGCTGGCGAGCGGGAGACATGTCCTGGTGGGTGGCTGGCGCGCCGCTCGTCATCTACGTCGTGGACACGACGTGGACGATGGGCCGGCGTGCCCTCACCGGGCACCAGATCGGAGTGGCCCATCGCGACCACGTGTACCAACAGCTGACGGCCCGTGGGGAGTCCCACCTCAAGACCTCCCTGATGGTGGGCGCCTTCATTACCTTCTGCTGTGGTGCGGCGTGGCTGGGGCGATCTGCGGAGGTCGCGACCTTGGCCGCGTGGACTGTCGCCGCGGCCACCTACGTTGCTCTTCCGCGGTTGCTGGACAGGGCTGTCGGTGAGCGTGCATGAAGGTTCTGGTGATCGGTCGCGGCTTCATCGGCCAGGCTGTCCGCGCTGAGCTGGACGTTCGAGGTCATGACGTGACACTGGCCGCTGCTCCGAGACTCGCCACGAAGGCGCGGACGAGCAAGGCGCTCCGGGTCGAGGCAAGGACTGAGGCGCGGGGGCTCGAGATTCCCGGACTCGACGCGGTTGACGTGGTGATCAACTGTGCCGGCCTGGCCTCACCCAGGGTCGCGATGTCGGATGAATTGATCGGAGCCAATGCCCTCCTTCCGGCCGTGTTGGCCGAGGCGATCCGCATCAGTGGCAACCCGTGCCGGTTGATCCACATCAGCAGCGCGGCGGTCCAGGGGGATGGCGTCATCGATGAGTCGGCACGCGTGGCGCCGTTCAGTCCCTATTCGCTCAGCAAGTCGATCGGCGAGGAGTGCCTGCGAGGGCTCGAGAACGTGACGGTCTTCCGCCCGACCTCTGTTCACGGCCCCGGCCGGGAGTTGACGGCGTCACTGACCCGGTTTGCCCGATCGCGCCTGGCGAGCGTGGCCGGGCGAGGCGACCAGCCGAGTCCGGTGGTCTGGATCGACGACGTTGCGGATGCCGTGGCCTTCCTGGTCGAGCACCCTGCCGGTCCTCCGATTGTGCTCCAGCCGAACGCGGGCAACACCTGTGCGAGCGTCCTGCGCAGGCTCGGCGACAAGGAGCCGACCCACATCCCGCTCGGCATCGTCCGCCTGGTTGTCGCGGTGCTGAAACTTGTCGACCACATCGTCCCGCGCCTCAGGCCGACCCGCAGGCGTCTGGAGGTCCTGTGGTTCGGGCAGCAGCAGGAATCCGGATGGCTGGAGCGCCAGGGGTGGACGCCCAAGGCATCTGTGGATCTGTCGAACGCGGTGGACCGGCGAACACGCGTCCTCTTCGTCTACACGGTCGAGCCGAGTCTGCGCACGGCCGTGTTCGGCCAGATCGAATACCTGTCGGCACGCGGATTCGACGTTCACGCCGTGTGTGCGGATGACGACTTCGCTCGGTCATGGGTCGAGGCCCAAGGTGGAACCTTCCACCCGATCGCGTTGCGGCGATCCCCCAAGGCCCTGATCGCGGACCTGCTCGCCTTGAGGGCGCTGGTCCGGCTCATGCGTTCCATCCGGCCGGATCTCGTGGTGTCCGGATCGCCGAAGGCCGGCCTCCTGGGTTCGCTGAGCGCCAGGCGCCTGGGGATTCCGTCCATCTATGCCCTGCAGGGATTGCGGCTTGAAGGCGCGGCCGGCACGGGCCGGGGGCTCCTCGTGCTCCTGGAGCGGCTGACCTGCAGTACCGCCGGCCGGGTGGTTGCCGTAGGTGGACAGCTCAGGGAGGCCGCCATCGCAGCCGGAGTGGTGCGGGCGGAACGTGTCGACATCGTGGGCCGAGGATCCGCCAACGGGGTCGATGTCGTTCGCTTCGCCGGGAACACGCCTCGTCCCGTTCGCGCACCCGGCGACGTGACCTTCGGCTTCGTCGGGCGGATCACTCCCGACAAGGGGATCGCAGACCTCATCGAGGCCTGGCCGCTGGTCGTGCGTGCGTCTGGGGGCCGGGCGAAACTGGTGGTTGTGGGGGCCCCGGATCGGCAGGACCCTGCGGACCACGCTTTGGCCCAAGGCTTGGTGGATGTCGGTGCTGATTGCCACGGCTGGGTGGCGGACCCGGCTCCACACATCGCCGAGATGGACGTCCTCGTCCTGCCCTCCCGACGCGAGGGACTTCCGACAGTCGTGCTGGAGGCCGGTGCGGCCGGCGTTCCTGCGGTCATGACCGATTGCACGGGCGCACGTGACTGCGTCAAGGACGGAGTAACTGGGGTGATCGTCCCCATGGGTGATGCGGATCAGCTGGCCTCCGCGATGACATCGATGCTCGCGGACGGGCGCCGCGAGGCGATGGGCATCGCCGCCGCCCAGTTCGTGTCCACCAACTTCGACCGGAACATCGTCTGGTCCTCCTACGAGGCCTACTACCGGAGCGCGCTGGGGCTGCCCAACGTCGAATCGCCCGAGCCGGGCAGGCGAGCTTCCGACGGGGTGGAATCTCCGTGAGGCTTGTGAAGGAAAGCGAAGGCCCTGAGCCGGACGTCTGCGTGGTCATGCCGGTGGGTCGGGTCGATGCATACCTGCTGCCAGCGATCCGTTCGATCCTCGACCAGACTGGCGTGGCCACCCAGCTGATCATCGCCTTTGACGGTGTGGACCCGGAGTTGCCAGATGCTGTCCAGTCGGACCCTCGGGTGACCGTGCTTCACTCACCGGTAGGGCAGGGAATCGCCAGGACGCTCAACAGTGCGCTCGCGCATGCCGGTTCCGACGTCGTGGCGCGGATGGATTCCGACGATCTGGCCCTGCCCGGGCGACTCGAACGTCAGATCGCCTACCTGCGCCGGCATCCAGAGGTGGGGGCTGTCGGTAGCTACGCGTCGGTGATCGACGGCAACGGGGCGAATCTCGGCGTCCTGCGTGGGCCAAGCAGTCCGTTCCTGATGCGGCTGAGTCTTCAGTTCCGCAATCCCGTCGTCCATCCGTCGGTCATGTTCCGGAGATCGGTAGTGGCCCGTGTGGGTGGCTACCGCGAGGAAGCCGAAGGCGTGGAAGACCACGATCTTTGGCTGAGGATGAGTCGAGTCGCGGACGTAACCGTCCTGCCCAGTGTTCTCCTGGAGTACCGGCGGCACGGGGGACAGGTCACCGTTCGTCGCGTCTCAGAGGCTCAGTACCGGGTTCTGCTGGAGGCGAAACTGGCGGGGCGCAGCGGTCTCTCCGCCTTCCGGGTGCGGACCTCTCATGGCCTGATGATGGTCGCACGTCGCCGGCTGGGAAAGGTCGAGTCGCCCCAGCGGGCCGCAGCCACGGATCGGAGCGGCTGACCGGTGCGGGGCACGTGGGGCGGCTGGCGCCTGCATGGGATCGCTCGGACCGCCCTGACGATTTCGGTGAGCAATGCGCTGGCAAGAGGCATCGGCTTGGCGGCGAGCCTCTGCCTGGCCTTCCTGATCAGCGTCACGGACTTTGGCGTCTTCGCGCTGCTGGCGGCGACGGCTGCGTTCGTGGGGTCCTTGGCGCAACTTGGATTCGCCCCCCTGATCACCCAGAGGATCGCGCAGTCTGACGAGGTCGCTACCCAGAGGTTTGTGGCAGCCCGGGCCTTGTTGGCAGCGGCGGCCCTGTCACTGCTGGGCGCGTTGATCCTCGTGGTCTTGTTCGACCCAGGGTTCGGAGCGCTCCCGCACGTGTTGCCGCTGACGCGGGCACAGTTGCTCGTAGTGGCAGCATGGTCGGGCTTCCTGGCGTTGAATCCACTCGCGTCTTCCGTGTTCGCCGGACACCACGACTTTGCCTGGGTGAACGGGCTCGGCGTGCTGCGGGCCATCTCGGTCTCGGTGGCCAGCCTTGGCCTGGCCTGGCTGTTTGATTCACCCTTGGCCGCATGCGTCGGTGCGCTGGCCGGTGAGGTCGTCGTCGCGGCACTCGCAGTGGGCACGCTCTACCGGCGCGGGTGGATCGGGCGCTGGGCTGGCAACGAGGCGGAACCGGGCGGGTTTCTTGGCGCGTCCTTCGTGGCAGGGCTTGCCTCCCTGTCGATCCAGGGCGCGATGTGGGTGTGCCAGGTGCTCTTGCTGAACTCACCGGGCGGGCTCGCCGAGAACGGCTACTTCCTCCTGGCCAGCCGCCTTGCCCTTGTCGTCACCTTCTTGCCCAATGCGATCAGCTCAGCTGCGCTGCCGCACCTTTCGGCGATCTCTCCTCAGGAGGGACTGCGAACCCAGAGGCGGCTCACCCTCGCGACGGTGCTGTTGAGCATGCTGCTGAGCACGCCGGTGATCATCGGTGCGCCGCTGGCAACCGCGTGGTTTGGTTCCGGATATGAGGCTGCCGGGTATCCCGTGGCGGTCATGGCGGCCGCGGCGATTGCCGTGGCCGCAAACAACATGCTGAGCGCCACAGCCGTCGCATGGCGGCGAGTTCGCCTGTGGGTCGCGAGCGACGTGGTGCTTGCTCTGGCGATCGCCGTATCCGGAATTCTGCTGATCCCGAGCCACGGCGCGATCGGCGCCGCCATCAGCTACGCGATCGGCTACTCGCTCTCGGCTGCCATCCTCCTTCCGTTGGTCTCGAAGTCGCGAAGGGGAGGATAGGTGTGCGAGTCCTGATTGCCGGCGGCGTGTTCCGGCTGTCGAACAGGGAACTTCAGGATCGGCAACCAGCGCCCGAAGTGGTGCTTGCCGCAGGCCTGAGAGCGCGGGGAATCGACGTCACCACCTCGCCGCTGGAGGCACTGGGCAAGATCGCGGTCAGCCGGTCGTTCGACCTTGTCCATGTCCACCACCTGTCGAAGGCCGCGGTCGCCGCCGGGCTCTCACCGCTGGCCGCACCAATGGTCTTCACCCCGCACAGCAGTCAGGTTCCACCGCGCCTTGCGGAGCGGCTGGGTGAGCGAACGGTGATGCGACTGGCGGCCGCCTGTGTCTGCCTGTCCGATG
>JGI10216J12902_100539140_pt1 | contig 10144 bp, 9 predicted proteins | sample KanNatreferecore_FD_12902 | JGI IMG/M metagenome (IMG submission 12902)
GGCTTGTCGAGGTACCCGGCGAAGCCGGCCGCCTCGAGCCAGTCGCCGTGCTCCTCGAGCGACAGCGCGCTCATCGCCACGATCGGGATCCGTGGCGTCCCGTCATCGCCCTGGAGCCTCCGTACGACCTCGACTCCGGGCATGTCGGGAAGCCTGAGGTCCAGCAGGATCAGGTCCGGCGCGTGTTCGGTCGCACGTGCGATCCCTTCCGCGGCGGTCGCCGCATCCACCGTCCGGAACCCGGCCGCTTCCAGGACGTCGCATGCGAGCTTCCGGTTCATGGCGTTGTCGTCGATGACAAGCACGGTCGTCATGGGCGTATCCTCGGGCCGTGCCGATCCGGCTCGTGATCGCCGAGGACCACTACCTCGTACGCGAGGGGGTTCGAGGGCTGCTCGATTCGCAGCCAGACCTTGAAGTCGCGGCGGTGTGTGGAGATCTCGACTCGCTGCTCGCTGCCGTGGACGCGGAGCAGCCGAACGTCGTCGTCACGGACATCCGCATGCCTCCCACCAATACCGACGAAGGGATCCGAGCGGCCGAGCTGCTGCGTGGGTCGGCCCCCGACGTCGGCGTCGTCGTGCTCAGCCAATATGCGACCCCGAGCTACGCGCTCGCCCTGCTGGAGAGCGGCAGCGCGGGGCGTTCCTATCTGCTGAAAGACCGCGTCGGAGATGTGGAGCAGCTTGCGTCTGCGGTCCGAGCCGTAGCGGAGGGTGGGTCGGTGATCGACCCGAAGGTGGTCGAGGCTCTGGTCGCAGCGAATGCCCGGAGCGAAGCGTCGCCGCTCAGCCAGCTGACGCCGCGCGAGCTGGAGGTGTTGCGCGAGATGGCGGCCGGCAAGAGCAACGCGGCGATCGGGGAGACCCTCTTCCTCACCGAGGGTTCCGTGGAGAAGGTGATCCATTCCATCTTCCAGAAGCTCGAACTCACGTGGGAGGCGTCGACCCACAAGCGCGTGAAGGCCGTGGTCCTCTACCTCGCCGCAGGCGATGAGCCTCATCCTGACAGCGGCACCGAGCCGACCAGTCGGGTCCCGTGACCGGGCTCCGAACCGAGGCTGAGCCGACCGCCCAACGCCTCGACGCGATCGAGGAGCCCGAGCCCGTCCGCAACGAGATCGCCGCCTGCCTCGATCTCGAATCCCAGCGTTCGCTCGTCGGCCCGCACGACGATCGTCACCGGTGCACTTGACGGGCCTTGTTCGAGCACTCGGAGGAAGCAGAAGTAGACCGCGCTCGCGATCTCGGGTGGGATCGGCCGCCCCACCTCGACGCTGATCCGGGAAGGGATGTCCGCACTCGCCGCCGCCGAGCGCAGCGCCGGGAGCAACCCGCCCGCCTCGAGCAGGGGAGGGGCGAGGCGATGCGCGAGCCTCCTTGCGTCCTCCAGAGCCTGCTGCACCGCCCTTCCCATCTCGGCCAGGAGACGCTTCGCGACCGTGGGGTCGGCGTCCATCGAGACGGCTGCGAGCTGGAGGCCGGCGGCGAGTCCGACCAGGTGTTGCTGGACCTCGTCGTGGAGCGTGCGCTCGACGGTGCGGCGATCGGCGTCATCGGCCACGGCGAGTCGCCGTCGCGACGCCCGCAGTTCGTCGACCTCGCGGCGCAATTCGTCGAGCTGCCCCTCCGCGTGGGTCTCCCGCTCCCTCAGGTCCACCCTCTCCTTCGCCGCGAGTGCTCGACGAGGTGCCATCTCCCGACAGGGCACCATCGAGAGGCTCGCCACCCACCGGGTGGGGGGACAGCCTCCCCAGACCTGCCCGCTACCACCGTAGTCCAGGAGCACGGCCCTTCATAGGCTCGCTGCGTCGGCGCCGACGACGGCGCTGAGGGAGGGGATCATCATGGAACGGACGCACAAGAGCAAACGCTTGCGTGGGGCGGTCGCTGCGGCAGGAGCGCTCGCGGTCGCGGCCTCGCTCGGCCTCGCTGCGGTCGCGGTCGCGACCCCGTCGACGGGGACGGTCAGTCCGGTGATCATCGGCGTGGGGTCTATGTCGAAGGGGATGGGGTTCAACGCCCGGCCGGGCACGAACACGATCGTGGCCGACTTCACCGTCGGCCCGAACTCCTCGACCGGCTGGCACAGCCACCCCGGCAAGACCCTGGTCACGGTGCAGTCCGGGACCTTCACCGTCTATCACGACAACTGCCGGGCGCACACGTACGGTCCCGGCGACGCGTTCGTCGAGCTCCCGTCGAGCGTGCACGTGGGCCGCAATGAGACCGGTGGCACGGTCAAGCTCGGTGTCGTCTTCTTCGGCGTGCCGATCGGTGGCAGTCCGCGGATCGATCACCCGCAGCCGTCCGGGTGCGACGTCACCTGACGACCGAGCGAGGGTTTCACGGGACACGGGGCCCGGGCGCACAGCCCGGGCCTTCGTCCTGTCGTGAGGAGGAGTGTGCGACACGTTCGCCCGTCGAGCGGCTGGCCTCCCACGTCACGGGGGGCAGCCTCCCGACGACTCGCCTGCCAGCAGCGTGGTCCCGGCCGAGGCGCCTCCCTAGCGTCGTCCGAAAGCGTCGACAACGACGCGGAGGAGGGAGGCATCATGCAGCGCACCTACACGCAACGGACCAGCAGGCCGTTGCCGATCCGTTCGCAGCTCCTGTTGCTCGCGACCGCCGCGCTCTTGGTGGTGACGGGTCTCGCCACGCCATCGAGGGCGGCGATCACGCACCAGGCAGCGGCCACGCAGAACACGGCGATCGCGTGGAACGAGATCGCCTCCACGGCGATCATGGCCACCGCGGCACAGCCGCCACACGTGGCCCTGCTGAGCATGGCGATGGTGCAGGGAGCCGTGTACGACGCGGTGAACGCGATCGATGGCGGGCATCGGGCCTACCTGGTCAAGCCGTCGGCGAACCCGAACGCCTCGATGGACGCAGCGGCCGCGACCGCCGCGTTCCGCGTGCTGATCGGATTCCCCACTCGCACGCCCCCGCTGGCGGGAGTGGTCCCGGCGACGCAACTCGCGACGCTTCAGGCGCTGTACGACAGCTCGCTCGCGAGCCTGCCTGACGGAGCCGCGAAGACGAGCGGGATCGCGATCGGCGAGGCCACGGCCTCCGCGATGCTGATCGCCAGGCAGGGCGACGGCCGAGGTGGGTCGTTCACGTTCGTGCCCGGCTCCGACCCCGGCGACTGGCGGCCCGGACCTCCGCAGGGACCGAGCGGGATCGTTGCGGCCGACCCGGCACCCTGGGTCGGCTTCGTCCGGCCGTTCCTCGTCCCGAACGTGAACATGCTGCGGTCCGATGGTCCGAAGGACCTCACGAGCGCGGCGTACACGCGGGACTTCCGTGAGGTGAAGCGCGTCGGCTCGCTCAACAGCACCGTGCGAACCCCTGACCAGACGGCGGCTGCGATCTTCTGGCAGGACAACGGGGCGGCGATCTGGAACCGCGTCTTCCGTTCTCTGGCGCTGAATCGTGGTCTCGACATCGTCGAGAGCTCGCGATTCTTCGCGATGACGGGACTCGCTGGAGCGGATGGCGCGATCGGTTGCTGGAACGACAAGGCCTATTGGAGCTTCTGGCGTCCGATCACCGCGATCCGTGAGGCGGCGGGAGACGGCAATCCGAACACCACGGCCGACCCCAGCTGGGTGCCGCTGTTCGACCCCACGGTGCCGGTCTCGGGTGCTCCACTCGTGACCCCCGGCTTCCCCGACCACCCGTCCGGTCACTCCTGCGTCAGTGGAGCCATCGTCTCCGCGATGCAGGACTTCTTCGGCACCGATGAGATCGCGTTCACGGCGACGAGCAACAAGTGCTTGCCCGCGCCGTGCCCGGCCAGGAACTTCAGTCGGTTCTCGGATGCGCTCAAGGAGGTCATCGGCGCTCGGGTGTGGAGCGGTATCCACTTCCGGACCGCGGATCGCCAGGGTGCCAAGCTGGGCAAGAAGGTCGCGGCGTACATGGACGGGCACTACTTCCAGCCCACCTACTGCGCGAAGGATGGACGGCGGGCTCGTCTCTGAACCCATACCGTCTTCCAGAAGGTCGAGCGGTGGGCTCGCGTTCTGCGCGAGCCCACCGCTTCGTCCGTGCACCGATGGCGATCGACCCCGGTTGCGCTTGCCCCGAAGGGGGAGCATCGTTGCTCGCCGATGTTGACACTCACACGGGCGCAGATCCTGGGTTTCCGGCGGCACGTCGGTGCGCTCGATGCACGGCTCCCTCGCGGGCGGAGCTCGCTCCGTCGGGCGGCTTGGGCCGGATTGAAGGACAGCATGCCGCGGGCCGCGCTTCTGTCGATCCACGCCCGGGTCGAAGGGACCGAACCGTCAACCTGGGAGGACCCATCGCTCGCGCAGCTGTGGGGGCCGCATCACCACGCGTACGTGGTGCCCGCCCGCGATCTCGCGGTGTTCTCGCTCGGCAGGCTGCCGGACGACCCGGCCGGCCGGCAGGTCGCCGAGGATCTGGCCGCCCGGCTCCACGCACACCTCGGTGACTCGTCGATGACCTACGGCGAGGCGGGACGTGCGCTCGGGGAACCTCCCAACCGACTCCGCTACGCGGCGCCGACCGGCACGGTCGTGATCCGGTGGGACGGAGCGCGCCAGCCGACCATCCGGAGCGTTCCGAGGCCGGACGTCGACCCGGGGACCGCTCGCCTCGAGCTCGCGCGCCGGTTCCTCCACGTCTTCGGTCCCACCACACCCGAGGCGTTCTCCGGATGGTCGGCGATCCCGGTGCGTCGTGCCGGCGAGACGTTCGATGCGCTGCAGAGGTCGCTGATCCCGGTCAGCACGCCGGTCGGCGATGGCTGGATCCTCGTCCGCGACGAGCCGACGTTCCGCGCCGCCCCGGGGTCCGTGGCGCTGGCCCGGCTCCTGCCGAGCGGTGACGCCTATTTCCTGCTCCAGGGCATCGATCGCGAGCTCCTGGTCTCCGACGCCGATCGTCGCCGTGAGCTCTGGACGCCGCGCGTGTGGCCCGGCGCTCTCTTGGTCGAGGGCGAGGTCGTCGGGGTGTGGCGACGGGCGCAGGGGACGGTGAACGTGCACGCGTGGCGTCGCCTCTCGCGTGCGGTCCGCGACGCGGTCGATGAGGAAGCGGCATCCTTGCCGCTTCCTGGCGTGGTGCGGCGGATCGTCGTTCGATGGGAAGCCTGACACCACTCAGGCAGGCAGGAGCAGGTCGAGATCCAGCCAGCGTGCGAGGTCCTTCAGCTCTCGGCGTACGTCCGCCGCCGCTGCCCTGTTGAACGATCCGTCTTCATGGATCGCATCGACCCGGAACACGCCGGCGTCGCGGTCCGCGGTCGCGTCGACCTTGCCGATCAGCCGGTCGCCGCGCAGGATCGGCAGCGCGTAGTAGCCCCATCGTCGTGCGCCCGCGGGCTTGTACATCTCGAGCTGATAGTCGAAGTCGAACAGCGCCAGGGTGCGTTTGCGGTCGTGCACGAGCCGGTCGAACGGCGACAACAGGGCCGTGCGCCCTGAGAACCGATCGCCGAGCAGCGAGGGGTCGACGCGCCATTCACCCTTGACGCCCTCGACGACGGCGGGCTCTCCGGCCTCGCCGACGTCGTTCGGTTCCACCGGGCTCTGCGGCGCTCGCGCTCGAGCGATGCCGAGGGCGCGCAGCCTTCGCTCGTTCCGGGTGCGACGTGCCTGATCCGCCGGAACGATCGGATCGTCGGGGTAGATGCGCGACGCCAGATCCCAGAGCCGCTCTCGCCCGTGTCGCCCAGCCACGGCCACCTCGCCTCGCGCCACCATGAAGTCGAGGAGCTTCTCGACGTTGCGGTTGCCGGTCCACCCGGTGGATTCCCACGGCTTCGCGCATGTGTCGGGGAGCTCACGCATCGCGAGCGGTCCAGAGGACTTCAGGCGACGCAGGATGTCCCGTCTGGCGGCGTCGTTGGCATCCACCCACTCACCTCGATGTCGCTGCCAATCTCGGAGCTCACCCTGTCCCGGCCAGTCCGCCATGTCGGCGCGGTAGAGCGAGAGATCCTCCGCCGGCCGGACGATCGCCTGCAGCTCGATGAGCGTTCGCTCCTCGAGGGCGCTGCGCAGCTCCGCCGTGCAGTACGACGAGCCGAGGCGGCTCCACGCGACGAGATCGGCGCTCGGGGCGACCGCGGCGATCGGGTCGAGCTGCAGCATGCCCAGGTGGCGTACCACCTCGAGCAAGTGGGTCGGTCGCTCTGCCTCGAGCAGCTGCGCGCGCACGGCGATCCGGCGCGCGTCGATGCGGGAGAGGCGATGGACGGTGCTCACCCTGCCGAGGGTAGGTGGTTTGATGGGCGTGGGTGGCAGGACCGGCCAGGATGCAGGCACGAGCGAAGGAGGGCGATCATGCAGTTCACCAGGAACGAGGTCGAGACGGTGACAGGACCGGCGGACTGGTTCACCGGGCAGGTGTTCATCGATACGGTCGCGGTGCCGTCTGATGGTTCGCGCGTGAACGTAAGCAGCGTCCATTTCACGCCGAAGGCTCGGACGGCCTGGCACACCCATCCGAACGGGCAAACGATCTACGTCACGGAAGGTGTCGGACGCGCGCAGGGTCGTGGCGGCCCGGTCCAGGTCATCCGGCCGGGCGACCGGGTCCACTTCGGACCCGAGGAGGAGCACTGGCACGGTGCCGCGGAGACTCGTTTCATGACCCACCTCTCGATCGTCGAGGTGGACGACGCGGGGAACCCCGCGACGTGGGGCCAACACGTCACCGACGAGGAGTACGGGGTCGAACCACTCACCGAGTGATCGGGCGGCGGGGCCGGACGGAAGAGGCACCCGTGATCCTGGCCACCAGGGAGGTCGAGGGTGTAACGCTCGCACCGAGTCTGTCCCGGAACCGTGGCAGTTGTCGCCTCGGAGTGATGTGCCTGTGACGCGAGCGTGACGGTCCGGTGGTCCCTCTTGTTCAGCTCCCAACAGCGGTTGAAGGTGCGTCGCACAGCCGAGCGGGAGGGGCGACGTGTTGACCACCACATCGAGCGCCGGACGCACGACGGCCGGGGACCGTCCGATCCGGCGTCCCCTGCGGGTGAAGATGATCCTCCCGTCGTTGGTCGAAGCGAATGCACCCGGGTATCGCCCGATCAAGTACGCGCTCTTCCCCCCGCTCGGGCTCGCGGGGCTGGCCGGCTACCTCGAGCCGGACGACGAGGTGGAACTGCTCGACGAGCATGTCCAAGCGCCGCTGGCGCTGGACGATCAGCCGGACCTGCTCGTGATGACCGTCTACATCACCTCGGCTCGACGAGCGTGGGAGATCGCGGACCGGTATCGAGCACGAGGCACGTACGTGTGCGTGGGGGGCTTGCACCCCACATCGCTGCCTGAGGAAGCGGCACTGCACGCCGACACCGTCGTCACCGGCCCCGGTGAGGGTGCGTGGCAGGCGTTCCTCGCCGACCTCCGCGCCGGGCGCCCGAAGCCGCGGTACGACGCCGGCTCCACCATGCGCTCGCTCGAGGGCATCCCACCCGTGCGTCGCGACCTGATCGAGCGTCAGCGATACCTGTGTCCCAACTCGATCGTGGTCTCCCGCGGCTGCCCGCACCACTGCGACTTCTGCTACAAGGACGCGTTCTACGAGGGCGGCCGGTCGTTCTACACGCAGACGGTCGACGCGGCGCTCGCCGAGATCGACCGCCTCCCCGGCAGGCACCTCTACTTCCTCGACGACCATCTCCTGGGCGACCGGCGCTTCGCCGAGGGATTGTTCGAGGGCATGCGGGGGATGGGCCGCCTGTTCCAGGGAGCCAGCACCGTGCAGGCGATCCTGCGCGGTGATCTGATCGAGCGCGCCGCGGCCGCCGGCATGCGCAGCGTCTTCGTCGGGTTCGAGACCCTGAATCCCGAGAACCTGCGCCGTCACGAGAAGCAGCAGAACCTGGGCCGTGACTACGACGAGGTGATCCGGCGTTGTCACGACCTCGGGGTCATGATCAACGGCAGCTTCGTGTTCGGCCTCGACGACGACCGACCCGATGTGTTCGAACGCACGGTGGAGTGGGGCGTCTCACGGAGTTTGGAGACCGCGACGTTCCACATCATGACGCCGTATCCGGGCACGGCGCTCCATCAACGCCTCGTTGCCGACGGGCGCATCGTCACCGACGACTGGGAGCGCTACGACACGCGGCACGTGGTGTTCACGCCGAAGCGGATGACGCCGGAGCAGCTCGAGGCGGGGTACTGGCGCGCCTACCGGGATTACTACCGCTGGTCGGCGATCTGGCAGGGCGCCGCCGGACAGCACACCGTGCAGGCCCGAGCTCGGCATCTCGCCTACGCCGGCGGCTGGAGGAAGTTCGAGCCGCTGTGGGATCTCGCGATCCGCAGTCGACACGTCAACGCGATGTTGCCGGCGTTGGAACGGACGCTCGATGCGTTCATCGGTGCGCGAGGAACGGCCGCGATCGGCCCACGGTGAGCGTTCGCGGGCGGACCGACGCCTCGATGGGCTAGTGTCTGCTCCGGCCCGAGGGCCATCGTCGAACAAAAGGGGACCACGTGATCGCAGCAGTGTCGTTCTTCTGGTGGTTGATCTTCTTCGTGCTCTGGGTCGTCTTCCTGACCATCACCATGTCGATCGCTCGCACCAAGGGCCACAGTGCGTTGCTGTGGGGTCTGCTCGCCTGCTTCCTCCCAGGGATCACGGTGATCATCGTGCTGCTGCTCCCGGTTCGCACCCAGGGTGACGCCGCTCCGTAGGTCCGAACGCTCCGCGCCCGATCAACGCGGCGCAATCATCTGCACGGCGGTCGGCGACCCAGGGGGGCCACCGGCCGTCGATGCGTACTCGGGCACGCCGACGCACGTGAACAACAATGCGTCGAGCGGTGCACCGAGAAGTGCGGGGATCTCGCTGTCGAGGAAGGTCATCCCGGTCGCACTCGCACCGAGCCCGTACGCGGCCAGGTGCAACCGTCCCTCGACCATGCCGGCCGCGAGTTGCGCCGCGCGGTAGGCGCGGTCGTCGATCGCGCCGACATCGGTGGCGCCGATCACCACGAACGCGGCATCGCGCCCCAGTCCCTGGTCGAGACACACGCGGAACAACTCCTCACGCAAGGTCCCGGGATGCACTGGGGCTGCCAGGTCCGGCCAACGGTAGACGCCTGGTTCGAGCCCATCGACGTCGTGGACCACCACGAAGTGCGGGACGGCGATGCCGCGAAGCGCTACGCCCATCGCCGTTCGGAGCACGATCGGCGGCAGACCTCGGGCGGGATCCATGCGCCGTTGCGACCCACGCGCGAGCACGACCGACTCGATCGTCTTCCTCCCGGTCATGGCGACCTCGACGGGAGCGCCCCGGTCCCACGGCGGACCGAGCGCGTCGTGGTCACCTGCATGCTGGGCCCTCGTGACGAGTGGGAACTCGCGCGGCGCCGCGTCGACGTCTCCGCCGGTGGGAGCCCCCGTCGCCTCGATCGCGGGTGTGCCCTCCGCCATCGCGATCACGGCCACGGGCCATTCGTGCACCCCGTCCGCGCCGACGAGATCGGCAACCGTGGCGTCCGGGAAGCGGGTGTGCAGCGACGCAGTGTGTCCGGCCGAATCGGCCACAGCGAGTAACTGGGCGAGCATCGTGCCCGCATCCCAGTACACGTGCCGGAACCCCCGCTCGCGGTAGCGCCAGCCGGTGCGCCAGGGGATGCCGGTGACGACGACGGTGGGCGCGGTGCCGCGCGGCGTCGGCCCCACCTGGACGAGCGCGTGGTCCTGGGGGTCGTACCAATGAACGCCCGGGGGCAATCCCGTCCCATCCGGGACGGCGACGTAGAGCTCGAGCGGGAAGCGACCGCCCGCCGATCCGGCGGCGCGGAAGAACCACGTCGCGTACGGGCGTTCGGTGGTGCGCACCACCCCCGCGGACAGATGCAGTAACCGTGAGAGATGCGGCAGGTCGAGCGGGGCGGGACCGACGCGGGCCGAGCCCGAAAGGACCGCGAGCGCGGGCGCCGTCGTGGGTGGCAGTTCGCGGGGGAGCGACACGCGGGGGAGGGCGGCCGCATAGCGCTTGGTGAACCACGGGAAGTGGTCCAGGTCGTTCACCTCGAAGTCCTGCACGATCAGCGGATCGTCGATCGGCTCGTCCCACTCACGGCCGGGTTCGTAGGACGTGAGCCGGTGGAGCGTCTGCGTTGCGGTTTCCACGGCGGG
>JGI10216J12902_101448663_pt1 | contig 10140 bp, 7 predicted proteins | sample KanNatreferecore_FD_12902 | JGI IMG/M metagenome (IMG submission 12902)
AAGGCACAAGGCACAAGGCACAAGGCACAAGGCAAAAGATTGGATCGCGATCGACGCGGAGTGCGGGCTCTTGGATCGCAGTCCCCACGAAAGTTGGTCTCGACGCGCACGCCCAACGCCGCGGCTGCTGTCCATCATTGCGATGTGGTGTCCGGTCACCCGCGTTGCCCCTTACATCACACGCCGCATGCTGGTGTGTGTCGAGGTACGAATAACGGCGTTGTGGTACCTCGGTTGCGTTACGCCTCCACGGAGGCAACATGTTCATCAACGTTTGTCTGATGTTGTTGATGTCAGTGGCGGCGGCGTCGGCGCAGACACTGTTTCAGGGGCGCATCGATGTCGTCGTTCAAGACGCGCAAGGTGGCGTCATCCCTGGTGCAACGGTCAATGTCACCGGACCTGCGCCGCAGCGGGGCGTCACCGACGATCGAGGCGAAGCACACTTCCTGAATCTGCCGCCGGGTACCTACACGGTGACCGCGGAGCTCCAGGGATTTCGGACCTACACCAACGACCGCGTCGCCGTCGCGTCAGGGTCGGGCACACCGCTTCGCATCACGATGCAGGTCAGCGGGGTTGCGGAAGCCGTGCAGGTGGCGGCGTCGGAACCGATCGTCGATCCTGCTCGACAGACCGTGACGACCAGCGTGTCGTACGACGAGCTGCAGCGAATCCCGTCGTCGCGCGACCCGTGGGTCGTGCTGCAGACCGTGCCCGGCATCATCGTCGATCGCGTCAATGTCGGCGGCGCCGAGTCGGGCCAGCAGTCCAACTACCTCGCCAAGGGGGCCGTGGGCTCCGACAACACCTGGAACGTCGACGGCATTCCGATCACCGACCTGGCAGCCACCGGCAGTTCGCCGACCTACTACGCGTTCGACATGGTGCAGGAAATGAGCGTCACCACCGGCGGCGCTTCAGCGACAAATCCCACCGCCGGCGCACAGCTGAACATGCAATTCAAGGGCGGGTCCGATCGCGTCTCGGGGACGGCGCACTACATCGGCGCGACCGAAGACCTGCAGAGCGACAACCTGCCGGACGATCTCGAGGCGCTTGCCGGCGACTCCGGCAAAGGTAATCGCATGAAGGAATTCAACGACGTCGGCTTCGACGTGGGCGGGCCAGTCATGCGCGGGCGCTGGTGGGCGTGGTTTGGATACGGCCGCACCGATGGCACGCTCTACACGCTGAACGGCGACCCCGATCGTACGCTGCTCGAAAACATCGCCTTCAAGACGACGGGCCAGATCACCGAGCGAATCCGTCCGGAGTTCCTGTACTTCCGTGGCAACAAGGTGAAGAACGGGCGCGGCGCCGGGCCGTTGCAGGCCCCCGAGGCCACCTGGGATCAGGAGGGGCCGACGCCGCTCTACAAGGGCCAGGTCAACATCGTGGCGCGTGACGACATGTTCATCAACGGCCGTGTCGGCTACGTCGGCAACAACTTTTCGTTCACGCCGCTGGGCGGCGACGCCTCGGCGTACCGCGACGCGGGCCGCGTCCGCCGCGGCAACTACTACGCCTACGCGACCGATCGCCCGGACTACAGCGCGCATGTCGACGGCAACTGGTTCCGCGATCGGCACGAGTTCACGTTTGGCGGAAGCCTGCGCAACACCCGAGACGACGAGCTGCTCGAATATCCGGGGAATGGTGTCGACAGCCTTCACAACGCCGACTTCGCCACGTCGCGGCAGATGCTGGCGACGATCTGGCGGCCGTTCTTTGCCGCGAGCCGCGTCACGACGCAGAGCCTCTATGTGGGCGACACGATGCGCTTCGGCCGGCTGACGGCAAACGCGGCGCTGCGCTTCGATCGCAGCGCGGCGTCAATGCTCGAAAGCGCGCAGAGTGCGCATCCGACATTTCCGTCGCTGTTGCCGGCAATTGTCGCGCCCGCCGAGAGCAACCTGATCGAGTACAGCCTGCTGTCACCGCGCATCGGCATGAGTTACACGCTGGACAGCAGCGGTCGAACGCTGCTGCGAGCCAGTTACGGCCTCTTCGGCAGCCAGCTCGGCTCGGGAACGGTGCAGGGCTTCTCCGCCGCGTCGCTCGCGATCCTCAGCTACTCGGCCACAGATCGGAACGGCAACAACATCGCCGATCCCGGAGAGCTCGACGAACTGGTCGGCTGGACCGGCGTCGACCCGGCCGATCCCGGGTCGGGCGTCAACTTCAATCGCGTCGATCCCGACCTGACGTCGCCGAAGACGCACGAACTGGTGATCGGCGTCGATCGGGAGGTCAGGGCCAATTTTGCCGTGAGCGCAAACGTCACCTGGCGGCGGTTCAACGACGTGATCTGGACGGGCACGGACCTGTCGAGCGGGAACACGGTCTATCCGCTGGTGGGTGTGACGCGCGACGACTACGTGCAGGAGGGGGTCGTGTCCGGCAGTGCGCCCGGCCTTGGCGACTACAGCCAGCCCTTCTACGCAGCAATCGAGTCGCAGCTGCCGCCGGGCAACGGTGGCGAGTATCGCAACCGACCTGGTTATCACCAGCAATATCTGGGCTTCGAAGTGCAGGCGACCAAGCGCCTTGCGGATCGCTGGATGGCGCGCGTCGGCTTCTCCACGAGCAGCCATCGCGAGTACCTGGATGATCCGGCGCTGGCGGTGCAGGATCCGACGTCGACGACGATCTTCCCGAACCTGGACGGGGCGCTCGTCGTGACGCCGTCGTTCGGCAGCGGCAAGAGCGAGATTTACCTGCTGACGCCGCGGTATCAGTTCCACGCCTCAGGCCTTTACCAGCTGCAATGGGGAGTGAACCTCGCTGCCAACTTCGTGGCACGTCAGGGGTTTGGCCAGCCGTTTTTCGCGACCACGGAAACCAGCGATGCGTCATCGCCGGAAAAGCGGGTGCTGCTGGTCGATCCCGACGAGTCGCGCCTGCCCGCCGTGATGGTGCTCGACATGCGCGTCGGCAAGACGTTCAACATCCGCGACAAGGAACTGGCGTTCGACTTGGATCTGTTCAACGTGTTGAATCACTCGACCGTGCTCGGACGTCAATACGATGTGACGGCGACCGGCTCGACCGGCTTCAACCAGCCGCTCGAAATCATGAATCCTCGACTGGCGCGGATCGGAGTACGGTTCCGTTTCTAGTCGGCGAGGGACGCGTCCGTTCACAGCGGAATCACGGCGCTGGAGCCGGGGCAGTCAGCCCCGGCTCCAGGCCGGCGAGTGGCGCGGCGAGAATCGTGGTTGCCGTGAACATCAGCCGACGGATGCCGGTGACGGCCATGCCGGTTCAGTGACGGCGCAGTTTGCGCCCCGCCCCCTCAGTTGCCGATTACTCGACCGCCGGTGAGGAAGCGCTGATAGTGCTTGTAGTCGGTCATTGTTCGCAGCCGCGGGGTGCCCGCGCCGCGTGTGATTCTCAGTGACGAAGTCGACACCGGGAGGATCAGCGTTTCATCAGGATTGGCGAACGCGACGGCCTTGAAGCGGATGGTCGTGTCCCATCGTTCCATCGTCCACGTCGTGGGGCTGCCCGGGCGCCGTATCAGCGTCTTCGGGAGGGGAATGTCGACCATCCCGCTCAGCCGCTGGTCGAGGCGCAGCACGTCGTGGGTAGAGGCATCAACCAGGATGCGGCCGCGCAGGCCGCCTTCCACGTTGAAGCTGACGCAGTCGTCGCGCCCTTCGACCATGCGGGCGTCGGCCCGTGCCGCCTCGAGCAACTGGTAATCGACGACGATCGCGGCGCGGCCGTCGAGGCGCGTCGAGCCGGCCAACGTGAACCGGTACTCCGAGCGCTTGCTCGGGAGAAGCAATGAGATCGCATGCTTCTCTTCGGCCTCCTGCTCCGGTGTCGTGCAGTTGTTCCAGTCGTTCTTGCGCGGCGGTTGTCCGTTGACGCGGAGCACCTGGCGCACGGTCTGCGCCTCGGTCGACGGGGCACCGTCGGCACCCGGGTTCCACGCCAGGCGTAGTTCCGATTCCACCGTGCGGCCGAGTCCATCGCTCGACCAACTCGAAGTCAGCGACTGCAGGCGCACGACTTCGAGGCAGACGAGGCTTTGCGCGCGTGTGAAATATTGCTCGACGCGCTCACCGGCGCGCTGCAGAACGGCCGCCAACACCTCCGGCCCGCCATGTTGATCGGCAGACAGGATGGCGTGCGTCAGGAGGCCGATGACCAGCGCCAATGACCGCATCGCGCGGATTATGCCTCAGAGACGGGCAAAGCGTGCTCATAAGCCGGTTCGGTCTCCGCTGGTGCCGTTCCTGGGTCGCGCCGGTGGCTTTCTCCCGGCGTCACACCCGCCCTTCGTCCCGCCGAGGCAGAGACTCCGACAGTCGAGTGGCGAGGGTCCGTGTCGGCGCCGACTGCGGCCCGGGTCACGCGTTTTTGTCGCATTTGATCCATGCACGGCCACCGAAGTCATGGTTCAATGGATATGGATGGGCTGGCTGGCTGGATGCGGCCGAGGTCGGCTCCGGTGGGAGTTCTGCAAGATGAACAGACGTGTTGCCACCTTGATCGCCCTTGTGGCGGTGACGTCAATCGTCGATCCGTTGATCGACTTGCAACCGGGCAGTGCGCTGATCGCCACGGGGGTGGCGGCGGCCGCGGCCGACCGTGGTGGTCGCGACGACAGTCTTCCCTGGAGTCACATCGATATCCGGTGGCAGGGCGATATCGCGGCGTTGGAGAGGTTCCGCCCCGGATATGCCTTCTGGCAGAGCGTCTTCACCATTCCCGATGGCGCCATCGCGTTTGGCAGCGCTGTCGATGGACGTGGCCTGGCCGTGTTTCCGGAAAAGGGCGACTGGGCGCGCAGCGCGACCTGGACCGATCAATCGCTCTCCGCCATTCTGGACGGAGCAGAACTCCCCTGGTCGTTGAACGATCGGCGCGATTACGTGGCGGCGCGACTGGAACAAGCGGTCGGCCCGGTGCTGCACAATCCCACCAGGGGCCTGTTCGTTGCGTCAGGGATACAGCGGTATGGACGCTTCCTCGCGGAGTGGGGCGGGATCTACGAGCGGTTCGGGGTGCCGTCCGAGGTCGGCCTGGCGCAGGCGCTCGTTGAATCCGGTTTCGTCGGCACGCGGCGCTCCGAGGCCGGCGCGATTGGTCTGTGCCAGTGGCTCAAAGGCAACTGGAAGTACCTCGATCGGCTCGACCCCGCGGTGCTCGAAGCTCAGAATCAGACGACACAGGCGGCCTACTGTGGCGCGTATTTGTCGGTGCTGGGAACGAAGTACGGCTCCTTCATTCCAGCGCTGTCCGAACATCACGCCGGCGGCACCAACGTCGGCCGCATTCTCGTGACCGGCGAGCGGCTCGGCGCCATCGCGGCCCGCGAACGCTATCTCGTCGGCGCGGATCTCGCCCGTGATCTGCGGACAATCGCGCACGACGACTATGGCGACGTCTACGGCACGTACGGTCCGCGTTCGTATCGGTATGCGGAGATGGTCTTCGGCAACACCGACACCGTGCGCGCCGCGCTGGCCGCCAGGCCGCAGACGCGCATCCATGCGATGCGCACCGCGCGATCGATTCCGCTTGCCGAGATCATGCGCCGCACCGGACTCAGCGCCGACGAAATTCGCCGCTTCAATCCGGCCCTGGTCAAGCGCGTTGCTGCCGGCGCCACGCTTTACCTGCCGTCGTATCACAAGGCCCTCGGGCGTGACGTGGGCTTCTGGCACCGTCCGGCGACGTCCGCTTACACGACGGTGCTGAACGACTTCGTCCGCCTCGAGGCATCGCCGGAACACTGGGACGACGCGTCGTTCGAGCCGACGCTGGAGGAATTCACTCGGCGCTTCCGGGCGACCAGGACCGAGGAAGGTACCATCATGGCCACGGTCTTGACCTACGTGCTCCACGAGTCGACGACCAGCGGCCGCCGCGACATTCTGCGGGACTTCAGGACGAGCGACGAGATCCGCGAGCTCTTCGAGCGCGGCGTGCGCGAGCGAACGGCAGCGCTGGCGGCAAATCCGCGCGGCTGAGTTCGCGTCACGAGGCGATGCCGGCCGCGGCATAACGCCCGCGAGCGGCGGTCTTGCGCTGGCCAGGATGCCTCCATGGCGGCCCGGCTGCCGGCGTTCAAGGTGAGCAAAGGAAACCGTTGACATCCGTCCGGCCGTGTTGTATTTAACTATTAGGTTAATTAACTAATCGGTTCAATACACATGACAGACCAGTTGAGCACCACGTTCGCCGCGCTGGCCGACCCGACCCGCCGGGCGATTCTCGCGCGGCTGGCGTCGGGGGAGTGTTCCGTGACCGAGCTGGCCGAGCCGTTTGCGATGAGCATGCCGGCGGTGTCGAAGCACCTGCGCGTGCTCGAGCGGGCCGGACTGATTGCGCGCGGCCGTGAAGCGCAGTGGCGGCCGTGTCGCATCGAAGCGGCGCCGCTCAAGGAAGTGGCCGAATGGGCTGAGCGCTATCGCGCGATTTGGGAGCAGCGCCTCGACCGGCTCGAGATGTATTTACACAAACTGCAGAAGGAGAAAAGACATGGCCGTAAGCAGCGTCGCAAATAAGGACACGTTCAAGGTCACCACTCCATCGGACCGCGAGATCGTGCTGACGCGTCTGTTCGACGCGCCGCGCGCGCTGGTGTTCGAGGCGATGACGAAACCCGAACACATCCGGCGATGGTGGGGAAACCTCGGCGACGGCTATTCCGTTCCCGTCTGCGAGGTCGACCTGCGGCCGGGCGGGGCGTGGCGCTTCGTCAATCGCCATCCGCGCGGCGACGCCGAGTTCTACGGGGTGTACCGCGAGATCAATCCACCCGAACGAGTCGTCTTCACCGAGATCTTCGCGCCGTTTCCAGACGCCGAATCGGTCGTGACCTCGGTGCTCACCGAGGAACGCGGCAAGACCCGGCTCACCGCGACGTGCCTTTACCCATCGCAGGAAGTGCGTGACATGGTGCTTCAGACCGGCATGGAAAAGGGCGCCGCCGTCAGCTACGACCGCCTCGACGAGGTGGCGCGGGAACTCCAGCAGGCATAAGCTGCGCAATCAGCCGGCACTGCGTGGCTTGCCGAATAGCCACGCAATGCCGATGCCGGCCACGTACAGCACGATCATCGGCCCGGCAATCACCAGCATGTTGCCGAAATCGGTCGTCGGCGTGATGACCGCGGCGACCACCACACATCCCAGCAGCGCGTGCTTGACATGTCGCGCCAGCATACCGGCCGTGACCAGCCCGACCCTGCTCAACACGAACACCACCGCGGGGATCTGAAACACGATGCCGAGTGCGACGATGATGCTGAAGAACAGATCGAAGTACTCAATCGCATCAATGATTGGTGTCAGTTTCGCAGCGACGATCCAGTCCAGGAGAAACCCGAGCGCCAGCGGGAACGCCACGAAGTACCCGAACGCGCCGCCCGCGACAAACAGCAGCGACGAGAACAACACGAAGGGGACGGCATAACGTCGTTCGTGGCGATGCAAACCGGGCGAGATGAAGAGCCACACCTGAGTCAGGATCAGCGGTGCCGCCAGGAAGCTGGCGGCCACGAGCGTGATCTTCATCTGCAGCGCAAAGATGTCCTGCGGCCGAGACAGCGACAACGTCACGGCCGGGTGTGATCGAATCGGCGCGCTGGCGATGTCGTATAGCGTCCCGGCAAACATCCAGCAGACGGCACCCGCCGCGGCGATGGACACCACGGACCAGAGAATGCGCTTTCGGAGCTCCTCGAGGTGATCGAGGAAGCTCATCGCTTCGGCGGCCGCAGTCAGCATGACGGCGGCTTCCAGCAGTATCCCGGGATGAGGCCATCGCCGCGTCGAAGGGTGCTTCCTCGAAGCGGTCGTGATCGCGCGTGCCATGGTGTGCATCGGTTCCTCCGCGAAGATTGGTCGCAGCGTACTCGCTGGAAAACGGCGGAACCTGCAAAGAGGCCGCATGCGTCACGCTAAGTGATTGAGCAGCGGGAGCATAATTCAATTCCGGCGGGGTAAGCGTCGAGTCGGTCGTCAGCGACCAGTTGGCAGTCGGTGCCCGCAAAGCTGATGCCTTACAACAAAACCGTTAAAGAATTCCCGGCGTCTATAGAGCTGGCACACAGACCTGCGTGCGGCAAAATGGCGCCTGTGCGTCGGATACCTGGAGGAGCGGACGATGATGAAGCAAATCGTGTTGGTGTTCGCCGTGTCGATCGCGTCAAGCAGCATGGCTTACGCGCAGCAATGCCTGCATGGCGCCGCAGAATCGGCGGACGAGACGGCGCGCCGCCGGCAGGCCTTGACCATCGCGCGGGTCGTCAACACCCTTCAGGCGAATCGCCCGGATCGCGCGACGACGCCGTATTTGCGCCATGCGGATCTGGCGGCCGCCGCACAGAATGCGCGGTTCCCGGCATTGCCGCACGCGACGCTCGCCCCCGACAGAGACGTCCTGCCAGGATGGAGGCTGACAGTCGACGTCAACGAAACCGGCTACTGGTTCATGGTCAAGGACCTGACCGATCCATGCGGGTTTGCCTACATCAGCAACCAGGAGGGAGTGATTTTCACCGCCGAGCCGATACGCTAATCGCGCCACTTCGGCTGCGACACTGGGGACGCGATCCTGGATGGATCACGTCAATCCCGGACACGAAAAAGGGTGCGCCCATCGGCCGCATCCAGTTGCTCGAGCGCGACGGCGGACTGCAAGTACGTCATCAGCGCCGGTGACGCCGCCAGCGTGTTGACCACGATGTAGTCGCACGGTACTGCGGCACCAGGGAGATCCGGTTCAAGCGTCTCGTGTCCGTGCGATAACCGGAGCAGATTGCCAAGGACCGGCATCGCGAGGTACCCGTCGATCGTTCCCGGCGGCAAGCGACTGACGAATCCACCAAGCAGCGGATGCCCGTGAATGGTGGCGTAGTACAAGATCTCCCGCGCCTGATACCCGGCGCCTTGCCCCAACCCGTCGCCGACACCAAACGGCAGCTCGCACACCGCTCCGTCGTCCGGAATCGCGGCGAGCGTCTGGTACACCCGCGGCGCATCGAGCCGCGTCATGGGCACCGGCGCGTTCCAGAAGTCAAAGGCAAGCAGCGCCACCAGACTCCACTGAACCGCCGCGGACTGCCATCGGCCCTGCAGGCTCGTCAGCCTGCACGCGATGACGATGCCCAACGCCAGATAGACAACGACCATTGCCCGCCCGGGCATGCGGGCATTCGACACGACGGGAATAAATCGCGCCAGCAGCTCGGGCAGGGGCAATCCGACGTCGATGCCGGCGACTATGAGGCGCGGGCCCAGCGCCCAGACGAACGCCGCTACGGCCACAGCCGTCCACGTACGCGCTTCGCGTGACACGGTCACGCCGCGACTTACCCAAATCAGAACCATTGGTACGATGCCCAGCCATCCGACGCACTCGACCAGGTCGAGGTTGGTTGCGTTATAAACGCCGCGCATCAGGTCGCGTGTTAACGGATGAAATGGGTTTCCCAGGAACAGGCTTGCGAGATCGATGCCCGTGGGCGCGCTGCGCCAGTGGTAGGTGGGAGAGACGTACTTCCCTTCCATCCCCAGCGTGACTGCCTGGTAAATAAGTGGCGCGCTGCAGACGAGAAACGTCATCGCCATCAACGCAAACGGGGCAACAACACCGCGCACCTGCGAAGACGACGGAAGCTGAGCTCGAATCCGTACGCGCCAGAGCGTCAGCATGCCGGCCGCGAGCACGAACCAGGCAATGGTCAGCGGATTCTGAGGGCTTTGCGCCGTGACCTTCAACGTAGCGACAGCGAACTCGCCGCCACCCGTCGCGAGCACCCATCCCACAAACCCGAGGACCACTGCCAGCAGCAACCCGAGGACGACGCGCAAATACGCCACTCGTGGCGTCGCGGGCCGCCGGCCAACCTGCCACGCGAACACGGACCACCACGCGAGGATGTACGTGACAAGGAACAGTGCGAGATAAACGACGTAGTAGTACGCGGTGTATGCGGTGACGCTGAGCACGACCCCCATCGCCACGCCGGCCGACATCGACCGTTCCAGCAGCACACGCCGCATGCAGAAGGCAAATGCCGGAAACACCCACGCCGTCAGCAGGTCGTAATGGCCCATCAGCCGCCCGCTGATATACGGCGACGAGGCGAAGGTGACGGCCGCCAGCAGCGACGC
>JGI10216J12902_100428275_pt1 | contig 10138 bp, 8 predicted proteins | sample KanNatreferecore_FD_12902 | JGI IMG/M metagenome (IMG submission 12902)
AGGGCTTCATAAATCCCGCCTATTTGTGCCGTTTCACGCCTTTGCGCTGTCTGCGATGACAACGGTGTCGGTCTCGGGGATAGTCCTGGGGATAGGTTGGCGCCCTGCACGGTGGCTCACTCGCCCGTCGGACTCGAACCGTCGGTCCGCCTTACGACAAAGTGGCCGCACATTCTCCGCCCAGCTCCAGGCGGTTGCGCCACGCCAAGTAAGGACAGGTGTGCGCACCGGCGAGTCCTCGGGCTACGGTCACGCGAAATCGCCAGCCCACCGAAACGGACAGCCAGCGTCGCAAAGTCACCGGGCTGGGATCTTGTCGACCTCCCAGCGCGAAGAGGCTCTGCGGCTCGGGTCGGGCTAACCGTCCTCCGTCAAAGACCAGCTGCCGGGGCGCTAGTCGGGAAGCCCTGACAGATCCCACACGCGAGGGTTCTTCGGAACGAGGCGCAGCAACGTTCCTCGCGGCGACCGACGGGACGCAACAAAACGACGGCCACGTTCCACGCCGAGATAACGCCCGGCGATGGCCTCCCGCGCCTCCGCCACATTTCCATCGATCAACTCAGGCTCGCCCTTCACCTCAGCACCCCGAAACGGAGGCACCACCTCGAAGACGACAAGAAGACACGTTGGTGTCCGCGCGAGATGCTGCCGCTTCACGTCTCCCTCCGCCAGCACGACCTCGAATGCGTCATCGTGGAAGCGAAACCACACCGGCGTAGTCAGCGCGGTGCCGTCCTTCCGATATGTCGTCAGGACGGCCGGGGACGGCGCGTCGATCAACGGCCGAACATCGTCAAGTGTCATAGCGCGCTGAAGAACGATCTGATGTCTTTGGCGAGAAGCTCAGGCTGCTCGAGTGCGGCGAAGTGGCCACCGCGCGGCATCTCTGTCCAGTGCTGAACGTTGTAGGAGCGCTCAGCGAACTCTCGCGGGGGCGTTGTCAGATCCTTGGGAAAGATGGCGATACCGCAGGGCACACTGATCGTTGTCCACGGCCGCGGCTCCGGATTGTTGCGAGAGTCCCAGTACGGTCGGAAGGAGGAAGCGATCGTCTGCGTTGCCCAATAGATGGTGATGTTGGTCAGCAGCTCGTCCTTGCTGAACACGGACTCGACATCTCCACCACAGTCTGACCAGGCCCGATACTTCTCGACGATCCACGCGGCCAGGCCGGCTGGCGAGTCGTTCAGCCCGTAGGCGAGCGTCTGCGGGCGTGTCTGTTGCTGATGCTCGTAGGCACCCTCCTCGCTTTCCCATCTCTGTTCTTGCTCGCTGAGCGCGAGCTCAGCCGGCGAAGGCGGAGACCCGTCGGCCACGGAGCCATAGACGTTCGTCACGTGGATCCCGACCAGTCGCTCCGGGAACTGTTGGCCGATGCGCGCAGTGATGCCACCGCCGATGTCGCCGCCGTGTGCGGCGAATCGCTCGTAACCGAGTTGCGACATCAGCTCGACCCACATCGCCGGAACGCGAGCTGAGAAATAGCGCTCGCGCGGCTTGTCCGAGAACCCGTAGCCCGGCATCGACGGGATGACCAAATCGAAGCAGTCGTATGTGCTTCCATGGTCGGACTCTGCCGCCGTCAAGAGCGGCACGAGTTTCAGCAACTCGAAGAACGTGCTCGGCCAGCCGTGGGTGGCGATCAACCCAAGCGGCCGCTCGCCCTGACCACGGACATGGACGAAGTGGATCCCGAGCCCGGCGATCTCAGTGCGGAAGTTCGGCAGCGCATTCAGCCGAGCTTCTTGTACGCGCCAGTCGAAGCCGTCGCGCCAGTAGCGGCAAAGCTCGCTTAGGTACGCGAGATCGGTTCCGTACGCCCAGCCTGCACCGTCGGTCTCGTCTGGCCAGCGGACGTTGTCGAGGCGCGCGAGGAGATCGTCGAGGATCTCCTGTTCGATGCTGATCGTAAACGGCTGCACCGTGTCGACTTCAGACTCGGCATTCATGGCTATCTCCGCGCGGCTGGTTCTTCAGCAGCGGCACCGCGCAATCGTGCGAGTGCCGCTGCTGACGATTGGATGTGTGTATCGCACGGATCGCATGCTGCCGGCGAGACGAGCAGAGTCGGCGGAAGCCTCCCTATGCCCCGTCTCCGGCCGGCAGAAGCACCTGCCTAACTCCACCGGATCCGTCCTGCACCGCCTGGTAAGCGTCGGCGACTTTGTGAAGGGGCCACGTCCTCACGGCCGGCGCGGTAAGCAGGCCACGGTCGAACAGCGCCGCGAGTTGGTCGAAGATGTTCGCGCAGTGAGCGCCGTCCATGAACACGCTTGCAAGCCCGGTGACGCGACGCTCGTAGCTGTAGATCTCCGTTAGGTCGACGTCCACCCGCTCATGGGAATGAAGCCCCGTCAGCCGGCCACCGAAACGAAGGCTCTTCACAGCCGGCTCAAAGAGCACGCCGCCGACCGCGTCGAGCACCATGTCGACGCCGCGCCCATCGGTAAGTTCACGCACCGCGTCCTGCAGGTCGCTCGAGCTGGTGTCGATGAAGTGCTCAACGCCGTCGGGCTTGTGCGTGGCGGCGATGATCGGGTTTACACCTCGCCAGTTGGCGATCGATGAGGCGGCCCGACCAACCGCGCCGCCACCGCCGGTGATCAGGATCGTCTCGCCGGGCTCGAGCTTGCCGGCCTCGATCATCGTCTCCCAGGCCGCGAGATACGGTCGGCCGACTGCGGCGGCCTCGGCCATGGTGAGGTGCTCGGGCTTGCGCGACAGCCACGTCTCGGGAAGCGCGAAGAACCGCGCATGCGTGCCGGGGCGCGTCATGCCGAGCTGGGGTGCACTACCCCACACCTCCTGGCCTTTGCGCTCTCCGTCGGAGACGACGACCCCGGCAAAGTCAACGCCGGGAATCATCGGCAGCGGCGTGCCTAGCAGGCCGGCGATGTTGGCGGTGTCGAGCGGGTTTACCGCGGCTGCGTGCACCTCGACGAGAACCTCCCCCGTTCCGGCTTCCGGCACCGGTTCGGAACGAACAACCAACGACTCCGACGGCGGCCCGCTGGCCTGAATCACGACCGCGTCCATCTGCTGATGCTGTTTGCTCATGCTGCTGCTCCTTCGATTCGTTAGCCCGGCTTCAGGCCGGCTTCGCTAGAGCATCGGGCGTGACGTAATGGGAGAGTCAAGTCCCTTTTTCGCACTTGACCCTCCCACTGCGGGAGACCCGATACTGCAGCCATGAGCACAGCGACACTCTCAATCGGCGACTTCTCGCGCGCGACGCTGATGAGCGTGAAGATGCTCCGCCACTACCACCAGATCGGCCTGCTCGAGCCGGCCGACGTCAACCCGCACACCGGCTACCGGAGATACACCGCGGATCAGATTCCCACGGCGCAGGTGATCCGCCGCTTTCGGGAGCTCCAGATGCCGCTCGACCGGATTCGTGACGTTCTTGCCGCGCCCGACCCGTCGACCCGCAACGCGTTGATTGCCTCGCATCTGGACGCGCTGCAGGATGACTTGGCGCAGACGCAGGCGGCGGTCGCGTCACTGCGGAACTTGCTGGACGGCTCGCCTGAAGGTCGCTCGCTGTCGGTCACACATCGGAACGTCGACGCGACGCCGGCTGCCTCGATCAGTGAGATGGTCGAGAAGGATGGCCTCGGGCTGTGGCTCGGCGGCGCGCTCGGCGAGCTGCGTGCGACCCTCGCTTCCCAGGATGTCCTCGTGGCCGGTCCTGCCGGTGGGATCTACGACGATGATCTTTTCGAGTTCGATCGCGGCCAGGCGACCGCGTTCATTCCCTGCGTGGGTGAGTTCCAGGCTGTCGGGCGTGTGAAGTTCACCGTCATACCGGCCGCCGAACTGGTGACCGTCACCCATCGCGGAGCCTTTGCGGGAACCGACTTGGCCTATGGGGCGCTGGCCGCGTACGTTGCGCGTCACGAGCTCGGCGTCGACGGGCCGATCCGCGAGTACTACAGGGTTGACAGCAATGACACGCCGAACAGTTCCGCGTGGCAGACCGAGATCGGCTGGCCGATCTTCAGTACCGGCGAGCACGCGTGAGCGAGGTCGCACTCTGGGAAGAGTTCGACCTCGCTCACAGATCCGTTGTGCGCCAACTCGACCGCGTGCTCGAACGCGAACACGACTTGAGCCTGCACGGTTTCGAGCTCTTGAGCGCGCTTGCGTCTGCGACTGGGACTGCGAAGCGTCTCCGGATGTCCGACCTCGCGGCGCGACTACAGCTCACCCCTTCCGGCGTAACGCGCCTCGTCGAAAGGCTGGAGGCCGACGGAAGCGTCACTCGCCTGCGGGACGACGCCGACCGGCGCGTCGTTCACGCCCAGCTGACGACCCGCGGAGCAACAAGGGTGACCGCAGTAGCCAAGACCTATGGCGTAGCCGTTCGAGCACTCTTGTCTGAACACTTCTCCGATGGAGAGCGACACGATCTCGGTCACGCACTAGGCGCGCCCTCAACGACCAGGTGACCGCCGGAAGGACCGCGTGCGATCAGCGCCTCGGCGACGAGGGTGATAGGAGGCCGAGGTCGCGGCCCCGCTTGACCGCGTCCGCGCGGCTGTGCACGCCGAGCTTCGTGTAGAGGTGCCGCTGGTGGGTCCGGATCGTGTTCAGCGACACGAACAGCTCCCCCGCAATCTCCGGCGCGCGGAGGTTGGTCGGCAGGTAGCGCAGTACGCGAAGCTCGCTCTCTGAGAGTGGTTCCCGGAGCGGTTCGACATCCTGAGGTCTGGCCGCCACAGTTCGCCCGGACAACAGGTTCAGGATCTCGGAGATCAACGCGGCGTGACTGGTGCGAAGCCGCGTCTGGCGCACCAACAGGTCAGGCGCCGGGTGCAGCAAGAACGGGAGGAGCACACCGTTGGGCTCGGCACCATCGAGAGCGCGCTCAAGCGCCCGCGAAGTCGCATCGGGATCGCCTAACGCATCGCGGGCGATCGCTTCCAGCAGTAGTACTTCGATTCCCTGCGTGGATGATTTGAGCCCGTTCGAGTCCTCGATGATCGGGGCGAGAATGTCTACTGCGGCCTCGGGAGCGCTCTGGGCAAGTCTCAGACTTGCGCCGACGATGCGCATCTCGCGCGTCTCGCGGACATCCGGGTCCATCTCGGCGAGGGCTCGCTCCACCTGCTCGGTCCCGCCCGCACGGGCGAGCATCCCGAAGAGATTGATCGCTTCTATCTTCGTTGCGAGCCTGTGCGGCGTGACCAGCATTCCCTCCACACGCTCGCCATCCCGATTGGCTGCAGCCATCTGCGCGTGCCGGCCACGCGCAATCTCCAACAAGCCGCGTATTGGGGGCAGCATGAGCGCGGCGGCCGGTTCGGTGGCGTACTCCAGCGCGCGTTCAGCCTGATCTAGCCACGGCTCCACCTCCTCAAGCCGCCCGCGCGTAAGCATGACGCCACCCAGCACGACGTAGGCGGTGGCGGCGGACGCCGTCTCCTCCCAACCGTGCTGGCGGGCGAGCTCGATCGCCTGGCTAGCGCGCTGTTCCGCGATTGACGGAGAGCGAAAGACGCTTAGGAGCGCCGCGTTGGCCAGTGCTTGCAGCTCGTATATCGGTCTGCCAATCCGTCGAGCCTCCACCAGCGCGTCTTCGAGGTGCCGCTCGGCGTCCTGTTCTCGCCCGGCCCCCATCTCGGCGATCCCGGCGTCGATCAACACGCCGACACGCACGTCCTCACCCCAGCCAAAGTCGATCGATTCCATGGTTTCGGTTGAGGCGAGTAGTCGGTGCGCCTCGTCCGTCAAGCTCTCAAGATCGTTGCGCGCCAAGGCGAGCTTCTCTCGCGCGATTGTGAGTTGGATCTCAAAGCGCCCGCGCCGGTCATGGGACAGGGACACGGCCATTCGCGCCGCCGAATCGAGACCGCGCTCTGCCTCCCGAAATGACCCCGCCATGATCTTGTTGCCCGCTGAGAACACTGCTAGCTCGGGATCCGCCGCAATCGTGTCTGCAGGAAACCGCGACAGCAGTTCGAGGGCGGTGACCACCCGACCATCGAAGTACAACCGGCGCCAGCTGTCAGCGAGCAACCGCGCCGCTAGTCCCCAGTCCTCGCCCGCCTGGGCGTGGCGAATCGCATCGACCGGATGCCCGTTCTCTGCAAACCATCCGGCCGCGATCGTGTGCAAGCCAGGCAGCTCGTCTGGCGCGGTGCGACGCAACTCGAGCGCCAGCAAGTCCGCGAAGAGGCGGTGGTAGCGAAACCACGTCCGCTCCGCATCCACCGCCACGACGAACGCGCCCGCGTCTTCCAACTCGGCCAAGATCCGATACGAGTTCGAGCACCCCGTCAGCTGATCGGCCAACGGACCGTTTACCTGTTCGAGCAGCGAAGTTCGCAGCAGCAGCCGGCGCACCTCCGGCGGTTGACGCTCCAGCACCTCCGCTACCAGGTACTCGGCCACGACGCGCTCCCGGCCCGAGAAGCCCGCCGCGTATTGCTCGGGATCGGGGTGGCGCGCAAGCGACAACGCCACGAGCCGCAACCCGGCCGCCCACCCCTCCGTGGTCGTCAGCAACAACTCCAGCGCCGCGTCCGACAGCTGCACCCCCGCTGCGTCCATCAACGCCCGCGACTCGTCGAACGAGAAACGTAGATCCTCGCCACGAATCTCCGTCAGCTGCCCCTCGACCCGTAACCGATGCAGTCCCTGGCAGTCCCGGCGGGTCAACAGCATCAACCGCAGCCTCGGCGGCGCTAGAGCGAGCAGCAGGCCCAGCTGATCGATCGCCTCGCCTGATACCAGCTCGTGCAAGTCGTCGATCACCAGCCAGACCGGCTCCTCGAGCGAGCTCAGATCCTCCGCCAACCGCTCGACCATCGCCGCTCCGTCCAGACCAGGGGCGGCTGTCAGCTCCCGTACTCGCTCCGCTCCGATCGGCGTCGTGCGCAGTGAGTCAAGAACCGAAAGCCAGAACGATTGCGGGTCGTGCTCATCAAGCCCCACCGACACCCACGCCACGCGATCAGCTAGGCCATGGGAGGCGATCCACGAGCGCAAGAGGAATGTCTTGCCACTCCCCGCTGGCGCCGAGACCTGCACCACCCGCTCGGCTGCGTTCAGCAGCTCAAACAGTCCCGGCCGCGGGATCAACCGCACGCCAGTGCCGGCGTATTCGGGTGCGGTTGCTCCGTCGGGCACGGCGAGATTGTCGCACGCGTGGTGCGCTCTCGGCCCTGACGGATTCACATCGGCGATGCGATGCGCGCTCATCCCATCGACGCCGACTATTGACCGCGTGGCAGCCAACCAGACCGCGACCAGCGGCTCCCAGCCTCCGTGCTACGAGATCCGCGTCGGTGGCCCGATCGGCCCGGCGGTCATGCAAGCGTTCCCGAGCCTGAAGGCAAGCCGAAGCGGACGCGACACGCTCCTAACAGGCTCGATCCCCGACCAGTCCGCCTTATACGGCGTCATCCACCAGCTCGAGGCACTTGGTCTTCAGCTACTCGAGATCAATCGAAGGAAGTGCGGCAGCGCCGGAAACGACGGACCAAATCACATGACTCATGCGATGACGACTCATCACGTCTGTCGCAAGGCTGCACGCGATGTCAAGGACCTTCATCAGCGGAGCCAGAGATGGCATCGACGCCGCAGCGACTCATCAGCTTCGTGCTCGGACCGGCCGCCGCTGGTGGGCGCTTGCGCTCCTAGCGGCGGCCGAGTTCGTGGTCGTCTTGGACGCGTCGATCGTGAACATCGCGCTGCCGACGATCCAGCGTGGCCTTCGTTTTACGCCGACGAACCTGTCGTGGGTGATCAACGCCTACGTCCTCACATTTGGTGGCTTCTTGCTGCTGGGAGGACGGGCCGCCGATCTGCTGGGGCGCAGACGTGTATTCGTCGCCGGACTGAGCGTGTTCTCCGCCGCGTCTCTCGCCGGCGGGCTGGCTCAGAGCGAGGCGTGGCTGATAGGCGCGCGGGCGGCTCAGGGCCTCGGTGCTGCGATGCTTGCTCCGTCCGCGCTCGCGATCGTCACCGCGACGTTCCGCGAGGGTTCTGAGCGGAATCGGGCGCTCTCAATCTGGGGAGCAGTCGCGGGGTCCGGCGCTGCGGCAGGAGTGCTTCTGGGTGGCGTCCTCACGAGTGCGCTGGGTTGGCGCTCGGTGTTGTTCGTCAACGTTCCGATTGGGTTCGGCGCAATAGTCCTCTCACCGAGGTTGATTAGCGAAAGTCGCGCCGAACACGCGCTCCGCAGCTTCGACATGCCGGGTGCGGTGACCATAACGGCCGGGCTCTCCGCCCTCGTCTACTCGCTCGTGCGGACCTCCGTTGTCGGTTGGGGCTCGGCACAGACCGTCGGCGCTCTCGCCGGTTCCGCCGCTCTGCTGGTCGCCTTTGTTCTGATCGAGGTTCGCTCCCAGGCGCCGTTGGTGCCGTTCACGTTCTTCCGACTGTCCGGGCCAAGCGCTGCCAATGCGACCATGCTCGCTGCCGGAGCAGCGATCATCGGCCTCTTCTACTTCCTCTCTCTGTACATGCAGAGAGTCCTTGACTACAGCGCCATTACGGCGGGCGTCTCGCAACTGCCGCTGGCCGCCGGCATCGTCCTCGCTGCGGCGGCCGCGTCGCCACTCGTCGCGCTCGCTGGAATCAGGCGCGTGCTCATTTCAGGTCTGATGCTCTTCGCCGGCGGCCTCGTCTGGTTCGCGCAGCTACCTGTGCACGGCGGGTATCTCGGCGATCTGCTCGGACCCTCACTCATAATCGCGTTGGGGTTGGGCTTCACCTTCGTGCCCATCACGATCCTGTCAGTCAGCGGCGTCTCGGACCGCGAGTACGGCCTAGCGAGTGGGTTGGTCAACAGCTCCCAGCAGATCGGGGGTGCTCTCGGCCTCGCCGTGCTCTCGACGATCGTGACCACCAGGACGAGCCACCTTCTCGCCACCCATCACTCGCCGGGCGAAGCCCTCACACTCGGGTTCCATCGAGGCTTTCTCGGTGCAGCCGCCTTCGTGCTCGTCGCCATCGTCCCCGCCGCGACGATCGGCGCTGGGCCGGCCAAGCACGAACGCGCAGTCGGTCTGGAGGGTCGCACGTGACGCGACAGCATCCCTACCGTGTCCTGTACGGCGTCATCTCCAGCTCGAGGCACTCGGTTCGCGGCTGCTCGAGATCAACCGCCGGAAGGTGGCTGCGTCGGAATGAGGGGCCAAATCACATCACTCGTGCGATGACAAATCACCACGTCTGCACGGACGCTGCATGCCATGCCTAAGACGGACAGCCCCACCGCAATTAGGTGGGCCGCCTTCGAGACTCCCGATAGGAGACGACCATGACACAGAACGAAACTGATGGATACACGCTCGCAGCGCGTTACCTGAAGGGGCTGAACGACCACGATCCCGATGCCGTTGACGGCTTCGTGGCTGTCGACTACGTCAACCACAACGCGTTCGTGGAAAACGGACGTGAAGCCAACCGTGCCTTCTGGTCGGACTTCTTCACGGCGTTTCCAGACATCGAAGCGACGATGGAGGATCTGGTCGTCGCCGGAGATCGCGTAGTCGGACGTTTCACCTACCGGGGTACTCACGCCGGTCCGCTCTACGGAGTGCCTCCGACTGGGAAGGCGATCGAGATGCGTTCGATCGACATCTGGCGGACCGAGAACGGGATGTTCGTCGAGCACTGGGACGAGCTCAACTATCTCGAGCTCTTCCAGCAGATCGGCCTGATCCCCGCCTTCGACCTCGGAGTGACCGAGAACGCTGCGTGATGCGCACGCTCATCGAAATCCTCGCCGGCCTAGCGATCCTCGGCAACGCCGTCATTTATGGCACCGACGTCTTCGGCGCGATCGTCCTGCGCCCCGCGATCGCTTCGGTCGATGACCGCACCTTCACCAACCTGATGGGCCACGTCCACCGCATCGCTGACCGACGCTTCTTTGCGATCAGCGTCGTCGGCCTGATCGCCGCCGTCGCGACAACTGCGGTCGCCGCCGCCAGCGGGCACTGGGTGAGCACCGCGACCGCGGCGCTCGCCACGCTCGCCCTGATCAGCTTCGCGCTGGTCTACACCCGGATCAGCAAGCCTGTGAACCAAGTGCTGACCGCCGCGGCACTCGCCGACCAAGTACCGGCCGACGCTCGTCAGCTCCAGGCCCGCTGGGACTCGGTCATCAACCTGCGCG
>JGI10216J12902_101556266_pt1 | contig 10138 bp, 9 predicted proteins | sample KanNatreferecore_FD_12902 | JGI IMG/M metagenome (IMG submission 12902)
GCCAAACAAAAACCCGCAACATTCTTCGTCCATAGATTCCGCGACAGCTATCAGATCATCTACCAGCACCTTATTGATGTATAACACACGCTTGCTATTAATACCTGCTCTCGGAAGGTACGAGTTAGTCTACGCCTTTTGATAAACCAGATGTTCAACGTCCTTATTGTAATTACTACCCTCCAAGGATTCAAACATCATCGGAATTATTGGACCATAGTCGGATGGTTTGGCTTTTTCAATTTCTAAAAATTTCTGTTGTAGACCCCAATTAAGAATATTTACCGTGTCCTGTTTATCCACTCTGTTCAAGGCGTCCTTTACTATTTCCTTCAATCCCTCGATCAAACAAACTTTGCTGTCAGCTTCTCCACTTGTGTATGTCAATTTCTCAAGAACTTTTTCAACTATTCTTTCATCAGTCGGAGAGGTGTGTGAAATGATAATGTCGTTCTCGTGATTGTAGCGACGATACCTCTGTTCGTAAACATTGATAAGCAGATTAAGTTCCTGTGGATTTGACCAGTCCATCTGGCCTCTGAAGAATTTTTCTGTGTATCCTATGGGATTGCCCATAAATATTACTGGCATTCCACGTTGTGAACGTTTTATGTAATACAAGGCCATCTCAAGACTTTCAACCGGCCACTCAAGATTTCGCACCAGCAGGAAGTTACATTGGCTTTCTTCCGAATAGATCAAGCCATTAAGCATCAGGTGGGCTGCTTCCGTAACGTTTTGAGCAGTTACAAATTTACCGGGACAGTGGACCGCAATAAAGTCGTTCTTCTCAGCCTCGTTCATGAGCTGCTGATTCATCAGGCTGTTATCCAGAATATGCGTGAAACGAACCATGGAATATTTTACCCTTCCACGCTTCGAATACGTGTCAAGAATATATTCGCATAGTTTTTTCGTGCCAGCGTAGATCTCCTCCGTCAAGTAGCGGCTTGCTTTTCCGGTCGAAGAGAATATGCATTGTTTAACACCGCTTTCTTCGCAAGCTTTAACAATGTTTAATGTCCCGAGCACATTGGTGCTGACGGTTTCAAAAATATGAGATTCAGCATAACCCGGATCACGCTGTGCCGCAGTATGAAAAACGAATTCAGGTTGATACTCTAAAAAGATGTTCCTAACAGTTTCTTTCTCGCGGACATCACATTCGACTCGTACAATTCGGGGATCTGAGAATGTTACACCAGAGACCTTCTGATCGAGTATAACTATCCGTTTTACGTCGAATTTCCTTACTTCTTCGATTAGTGTCGAACCAACACATCCCAAACCGCCAGTAACAAGGCATGTGCTGTTCGCTAACAGGTCATTAACTTTTTCGACGGGAAGGCTGAGTCTTCTAAGACGCGTAGGGCTGAATGGATCCTCGGTCAACCTGCCCTGGAGATCATACAGGTTGATCAGCTCCTTAGTGAGGGACGTTAATTGACTGTAAGATTCCTTATTATGTACATTGGGAGAAATCTCCCATATTTTCCTATAAATATCCTCGATCATGGAAATGCTCCTGTATGGCTCTGATAATCTATTTGCTTAGAGGTTTTTTGACTGTATACCGGTGTTTTCGTTTTTGGAACTGACTGTAGGAGCTTCTCTAAAGTTGTCGGTGGTCTACTCATCTTGCAAGCCTAATCCTGGCGTCAAATGTGGCAAAAAAAATTCTCCGGTGCTGATGATTGCGGTCATCGATACCAGTGATTAATATCACAGCAACTCATCAGGCTTGAATAGTTCTGGAGGAATTCAGCCTATGTTGCCTTTAGTGCTTAAGCGCTTCGCTTTTCGTCGCAAAGTAATTCAATTTAGATTATTTCCGCCTCACTCGTTCAGAAGAATATTTTTTCGCACGCGGGGTTACCTGCAATCGTCTTGTTTGAAAATTTTTCAACCATTATCCTATTGATCCAAGTTCTCGCCGTCAAAGGGCCGGCTGGCACGACAAGAAGACAAAAGGCTATAAAAATCCATTTCCATCCAACAGCATTTTCGTTAGGCGCCTCTTGAAAATTAGCCCTTTGCAGACCCAACTTAAACGATTAATTTAAGTGCGTTCAACCTACTCAAAACTGTTTCCAAGAATGCGCCGCTTTTACATTTTTGTTTTTATGTCGTTGGTATTGTCCTCCTTTTCTCCCGAGGAAAGCGCATGGATCCGAATCAATCTTCTTGGATATAAACCAACGGGCGTGAAGGTCGCAGTGTGGTGCGCTAAGAGCAAGGAAACGGTATCAACATTTGAATTGGTTGATCTATCCACCAAGAAGGTGGTGTTCACAAGTTCCGTCAAAAAATCGTTTGGCGCATACGGACCATTTGTCCAAACCTATCGGCTAGATTTTTCTACCTATAAAAAACCCGGACGGTATTTTTTGACATCTGGGAGTGCAACCTCACTTCCATTTTCGATCGCTGATGATGTCTATAAGGGCACGGCCGACTTCAGCCTGTTTTATATGCGTCAGCAAAGGAGCAAGTATAATCCTTTCCTGAAAGACTCCTGTCACACGCATGATGGTTATACTATGGACGGTCCAATGCCAGATAGCACACATCTCGACGTAAGCGGAGGCTGGCATGACGCGACCGACTATCTGCAATATTCCATGACATCCGCCAATGCGACATATCACTTGTTGGCCGCCTACCGCGATTTTCCTGAAGTCTTTTCGGACAAGCACCTAGCCAACGGCCTCGCCGGACAAAATGGAGTTGCTGATGTTTTCGATGAAGCGAAGTGGGGCCTTGACTGGTTGCTCAAGATGCATCCAAAAACAGATTGGATGTTTAACCAATTGGCCGATGACAGAGATCACAGAGGATTCAGGTTACCAAATAAGGATACGGCCAGCTATGGTAATGGGCGGGAACGGCCCATCTATTTCCTTACCGGTGAAGTGCAAGGGCTCGGAAAATACCGGAACCGGACAAAGGGGACTTCTTCCACTGCCGGGAAGTTTTCAAGCGCTTTCGCGTTAGGCGCGCAGATGTATAAAAGTAAGGATGAAAACTATGCTGCACTGCTTGAGAGTAGGGCTTCCTCCGCGTATTCTTACGGATTAAAGAAGCCAGGAAATACGCAAACCGCTTGTTATGTTTCGCCCTACTTTTATGAAGAAGATAACTGGGTTGATGATATGGAACTGGCAGCAGCACAGCTGTATCATCTTACCAAGGACAAAAAATTAATTGAGGCGTCATTCGATTATGCCGCTATGGAGAAACAAACCCCCTGGCTGGGAAAAGATACTGCCGGGCACTATCAATGGTATCCTTTCATCAATGTCGGACACTACGAGCTGGCAAAGAATGCAGAAGGAAACGCGAGAAAACAGGTGATTCAGTTTTACCGGGATGGGATAAAAATGGTCTGGGAGCGAAGCAAAGGGAATGCGTTCTATCGCGGAGTGCCATTCATTTGGTGTAGTAATAATCTTCAGGCTGCATTCGCTGTGCAATGCTATTGGTACAGGCAACTCACCGGCGATGAAACGTATGCCGAACTTGAGCAAGCGACTTTTGATTGGCTGCTGGGATGCAACCCTTGGGGTACCAGTATGATTGTTGGAATGCCTGCAGACGGAGACTATCCCGACGATCCCCATTCTTCTCTCAATTTCCTCCACGGTTATCAAACCCTTGGCGCCCTGGTGGACGGTCCGGTTTATGGAACGATCTACCGTCAACAAAAGGGCGTTAGCGTCGTTCGCGGCGACGAATACTCGACATTTCAAAGCAGCTATGTCGTGTATCACGACGATTATGGCGACTATGTAACAAACGAGCCAACGATGGATGGAACGGCCAACCTGATCTATCTGCTGGCGGCTATGGAAAGCAACACGGCCTCAAAAAAAAAGCCCTGACTTATGATCACGGCGCGATCGTCAGGGGCGACCCAACAAAAAAGAAACTCGCGCTTGTATTTACCGGTGATACTTTTGGGGACGGAGGTGAACTAATCGCCAATACCCTTAAGGTGAAGCGAGTTAAGGCGTCTTTCTTCTTAACGGGAAACTTCTACAGGAATCCAGTCTTCGAACCTATAATCAGGACACTCAAATCGGAGGGTCATTACCTTGGTGCACACTCTGATCGGCATTTACTTTACTGCAGTTGGACAAACCGCGACAGTCTGCTTGTGTCGAAAGAAGAATTCACCAGCGACTTGACGTCCAACTATTCCGCCATGGAAAGATTTGGGATCAAAAAGAACGAGGCGCATTATTTTATTCCTCCTTACGAATGGTATAATGATTCGATTTCTGAATGGACAACAAAACTTGGTATCCAATTAATAAACTATTCACCTGGGACCAGAAGTACGTCTGATTATACCACCCCGGATCTCAAGAACTACAGAAGCAGCGAAGAGATCATGCAATCCATAAAAGCAAAAGCTGACGATCTCAATGGTTTTATCCTTCTGTTACACATTGGCACTGATCCTGGGAGAACGGATAAGTTTTATAAACGCCTTGATGAACTTATTGAACTTCTCCGATCAAGAAAATATGAAATGGTCAGAGTTGATGAGCTGTTGGATTGAATTAAATATTGACTAGTATTGGGTTCAGATGGTCAGCACAAACTCCGGTTCCAAAATAGGCTTATGGACAAGCACTGCTTTAGTGGTCGGAAACATGATAGGTTCGGGAATTTTTTTGCTGCCAGCCACGCTTGCCGTATATGGGGCAATAAGTTTTGTCGGCTGGATTTGTTCGTCATTAGGGGCTGTAGCTTTGGCGTTGTTGTTTAGTCATCTTAGTAAAAAATTTCCTCTTTGCTCGGGCGGCCCGTATGCGTATACACGTGAAGGCCTGGGAGATTTTGCCGCATACCTTGTGGCGTGGGGCTATTGGTTGTCGATTTGGTGTACCAATGCCGCCATCGCAGTGACATTCGTTAGCTACCTCACGGTGTTCATTCCTTCTCTGTCTGACAACGCATATCTTTCAGTTGGAGTCGGCCTGGCCACCATCTGGATTCTTACCTGGATAAATACACTCGGTATAAAGGCTGCGGGTAGGACTCAGGTTGTGACAACATTGCTGAAGCTTATCCCGCTGGTCATGGTATCCGTGGCCGGGGTCTTCTACATCGACACAGACAATTTTATTCCCTTCAATGCGAGTGGAGAATCGACGTTCTCCGCTGTCACTACCACCGCCACCCTGACACTATTTGCATTTCTTGGATTGGAAAGCGCAACCGTTCCTGCTGAAAACATCAAGAACCCTGAGAAGACGATTCCTCGCGCGACAATCATCGGTACAGTACTAACGATTGCCGTGTATATTCTCGGATGTGCCTCTGTCATGGGCATGCTCAATTCCCAGCAACTTCAGCAGTCGAATGCACCTTTTGCCGATGCTGCGGAATTGATGTGGGGCGAGGGAGCCAGGGCATGGGTTGCATTCGGCGCAATTGTTTCAACATTCGGAGCATTGAATGGATGGATCCTTCTTCAGGGCCAGATACCACTTGCAGCCGCACGCGATGGACTGTTCCCAAGCATTTTCGGTCGTAGGAATACTAAAGGCATTCCCGCGAGCGGGATAGTTATTTCAAGCGTGCTTATTTCAGCATTAATGATGATGAACTTTACTAAAGGGCTTACGGATACGTTTCAGTTCATGATCCTGTTAAGCACTGTAATTGTCCTGGTGCCCTACCTTTTTTCGGCGGCCTCTTATGGACTCGTTCTGCTTCAGGATAGACTGTGGAAAAAGAACTCGATTACAAAAATTATACTGGCTGTGATCGCTTTTGTATTTTCGATGTGGGCCGTGATGGGCTCAGGACAGGAATCGGTTTATTGGGGATTCATAGGATTAATGGCTGGTATTCCATTTTATGTTTGGATGAAAAGAAGTGCTGAAAGTGATAAATAGCATATAGTATGAATGTAACATGTCATTCCGAATACGGAAAAATAAAAACGCTATTTATTAAGGATGTGAATGCTGCCTTTGTGGATGACGAATCCCTAAGCAGTTACTGGAAACATCTGAATTTCCTGGACAAACCTGACTTAAACAAATCAAAAGCGGAATATGAAATTTTCGAAGGGATGTTGAGAAAACATGACCCCGAGATCTTGCATTTTCCTTTCGATAGCTCGGTGAATATCGATTCCATTTATTGCCGTGATGCCGCACTGGCGACAGATGACGGAATGATCCTCTGCAACATGGGAAAACCGGCCCGTCAAAATGAACCTGAAGCGCAAAGGCGCGCGTTCGAACGGGCAGGGATAAAAGTGTTAGGTACAATAACTTCTCCTGGAACGTTAGAAGGCGGTGATGCCGCGTGGCTCGACGAAAAAACGCTTGCCGTCGGACTCACCTATCGAACTAACGAAGAAGGAATTCGTCAACTGAATGATTTGTTGGAACCCTTGAATGTCGATGTAATCACAGTGCCGTTACCTCATTACAAGGGCCCTTCGGATGTGTTTCACCTTATGTCTATACTTAGCCCCCTGGATCGTGATCTAGCGGTCGTTTATTCACCTCTTATGCCGGTTCAATTCAGGAATTATCTAATTAAAAAAGGATTTTCATTCGTAGAGGTTCCTGATGATGAATTCGAAAGTATGGGTTGTAACGTGCTGGCTATCGCACCGAGGCAATGTATTATGGTTAAAGGAAATCCTGAAACAAAAACGCGGCTTGAACAGGCTGGATGCACTGTGTTTGAGTACGACGGCGCGGAGATCAGTGTAAAGGGCGGCGGAGGACCAACCTGCCTGACCCGGCCAATACTTCGGGAGATTTAAACAAGCCAGCTCTTCAAATTTTCTTTTACAAAAGCGTCGTCGTGCAGGTGAGGATAGGCTTTATACACGCGATCAATCTCCTCCGCTTGTCCTGGCGACAGTTGTTCTTTGTCTTCCAGGCATAAGTTTGTTCTAAGCAAGCCCTGCCGTCGCAGTACTTCGTTGATCCCAGTTATACATCCGTGATAATGGTTTGCCGGATCAAACGCGGCTGCATTAGTGTCGGTGATCTCGATCCCTCGCGCAAGCATTGTGCCCATCGACTTTGGATCGATCTCCTTTAACTGTTCCAGAAGTTCAACCGCTTTTTTTGTCCAGAATGCCCAATGACCCAACAGACCTCCTACGAATTTTTTGACTACCACCTTGCCGTTGTGCTCGAAGCGGTAAGGTGTAAGGAGATCGGCGACTATGTTGTCATCATTGCCTGTATAAAGCGCGATATCGTCCACTCTTTCAGATTGGCAAACGGCCCGAACGACATCGAGTGTCTGATAGCGGTTGAAGGCAGCAACCTTTATTGCATGGACGTTCTGATTGGCGGCAAACTTTTTCCAGAAGTCGAAACTCAGAATTCTGCCGCCGACGGCAGGTTGAAGATAAAAACCGAATACAGGAATGATTTCGGAAACGCGCGCTACTCTTTCAATCAACTGGTCTTCCGTATACCCGGGAAGTCCGCCGTTGCTTAACAATCCAAGGTCATAGTTCAACGACCGGGCAATCTTAGCTTCATTCACTGCCTGATCAGTGGGTCCGACAATACCGGCAACGTTAATGAATGGCCTCTTGATCTTCGATGCTTTCACCTCTTCAGCGGCTATCCGCAATACGCGCTCATACAAATTGTACTTTGGCAGCCGTATTTCGAATTGTGTGGTATGAACACCTACGGCAATACCTCCCGCTCCCGAATCGATATAGTAACGTGTAAGTGCGCGTTGGTGTTTTTCATCTAGTTTACGATCCGAATTCAGCGCCAACGGATGGGCTGGTATCACAGTACCTTTCATCAAAAGGTCTTTTAGGGCTTCTGAAAGTTGATTCATTGCTTTCGATTTTAAAATTTCCCCGTGCGCTCCTGAAAATGTGTTGGTTTGTCGAGCAGCGCCCCACCGAGCTCCAGCCAATCAGCAGTCAGCTTTATCATCTCCTGGACCGATACCTTCGTGAATGGGAAAAGGCTTTCCATTTTGGAAGCATTGCTCAAGAGCGCTGTCGGTTGCTCTTCATTCTCAAAAGTCGGGATCAGCCCAAATAGTCTACCGAACTCATTAGCTATCCACTTCACTGAAAGTATACTTGAGCCAGTGACATTAAGAATTGCGGGCGGGGTTGAACAGAGTTTCAGGCTCCTGATAGCAATTTGATTCGCATCTCCCTGCCAAATGATATTCACGTGGCCCATACCAACATCGATTGGTTTTTGGCTTCTCACTGCTTTCGCAATTTCAAGCAGCACACCATAACGCAGATCAATTGCGTAGTTCAGCCTGTAAATCAGTACTGGTGTTCCATTGGTTTTTGAGAAGTGTTCAAACATTCGCTCCCGACCCAGGCACGACTGTGCATACTCGCCAATAGGGGCTACAGGATGTTCTTCGGAAGGGCCCTTGCCATTTGTCGGAGTCAGGGGGTAGACGTTCCCTGTTGAAAAGACTACAATTCGTGAGTGCCGGAATTTCTGAGCTACGCGTCCAGGCAGGTAGGTATTCATAGCCCATGTATTCGATTCATTTCCAGTGGTGCCAAATTTTGTACCCGCCATGTAGATCACATTGTCAACATCGGGCAGTTTCTCGAGCGCAACATCATCGAGGAGGTCCATCGATATAGTCTCAATCCCCTGATCGTTCATTTCGTTTTCCGCGGCTTTGTTGCTGAAGCGAGAAACGGCAATAACTTTACGCTTTACTTTTGCTGCATCGATGGCGAGCTTGGTCAGCTTGGCAAGACTTGGACCCATTTTTCCTCCCGCTCCAAGAATAAGAATATCACCGTTGATGGTACGCACATCGTCAAGGAATTCATTATTTAACGTGTAGAGCCTGTTGTCGATATCTGCAAGGGTCATATAATAGTTCTATATAAGGGTCCCCAATATGCAAATGGGAATCTAATCCAATCACTTTTTTTCCGTGTAAGGTAGTTAATTGTGATGTGTCGAGGGCGTTAAAATCCTTACTTTTAAGAGACGATTTTGAAAAATACATGGCCGCTAAAGAGTCTAAGAAAATACCAAGGGAGAGCGACGTGGAGCTTGTTGGCTCAGTCGTGGTTAAGGTCTTTGCTGAAGGTTCGAAAAGCGAGCACAATGCAGTTTGTCTGCAAACAACAAAGGGAAGTTTTGTCTTAAGAAGGGTGGGGGGAAACCCATTCAACGATGACGTGTTACGCGATCTGGTTGGAAAACGGATAACCTCTCGGGGAAAAATTAAGGGACCTTACTTTATGATGACGGACTTTACAGAAAAGTCCAACTGATGATAGATGTTTCAAGAGTCGCCACTAAGTTTCTTTATTCCCTTTGATGTGTCAAGTTTGCCTTCCGGTGAATAGCGCACTTCAATTTTGTCACCTTTATTGCCCTTTCGAAAAGTATACGAGATCGGCTTGGCAATTTGCTTTCCCCCTTCGTTAGTCACGGTGAAATTGACAGTCCAGATTCCCTCAGCAGGTATTTTGCCAAAATCGTTTTCAAATGCAAGGCGAACAGCCACCGGTACTTCCTCCTCTTTAATCCTTTCAACCTTTTTAACAGGTTGTGAGATAAGTAAAATGTTTACGGAGGAAATCATCAGGAATGTCAGTACAAATTTTTTCATAGCATTAGATATTAGTTTGGGATCGTTAGTACACTGAGTTAATAAACGACTAGTGGTGATTTCAAGTTTGCAGAATAGTGTACCGTAATCCTCCGTATTTTTTCAATTGTTATATCACTATGATACTAACGCAACGAACTATTTTGTATTAATTTTCGCGATGAAAGAACAATGAAGATTGTTGCAGTATGCACCGACATTGATGGGACCCTTCTGGACAGCCGGAGGGAATTATCCGTAAGAACGATTCGAGCAGTCGAACGAATTAACAATGCAGGTATACCGCTGATCCTGGCATCTTCGCGCATGCCGGGAGCAATGCGTCACCTGCAGGCCGAATTGGGAATCACAGGTCAGCCTATGGTTTGTTTTAATGGAGGCTATGTCATTATAGACAAGGGTGATTCGTCACCTACCACCATTCTTGATTCCGTAACTATTCCGGTCTCGGTTTGTTCGACTATCTGGAGACTTGCGAAAGGAACAGATATACATATTAGTCTTTATGCGGAAGACC
>JGI10216J12902_102662695_pt1 | contig 10138 bp, 9 predicted proteins | sample KanNatreferecore_FD_12902 | JGI IMG/M metagenome (IMG submission 12902)
ATCTCGTATCCCGTATCTCGTATCCCGCATCTCGTATCCCGCATCCTGTATCCCGTATCTGTATATCTTCGCTTCAAATTCCTGTATGTCTTCAATTCTTTTTGAAATAAAAGATGCCATCGGTTATATCACTCTTAACCGCCCGGAGAAATTGAATTCATTTAACCGTGAAATGGCCTTAGAGATGCAACAGGTGCTTGATCAATGTAAGGACAATAAGGTGCGTTGCGTGTATATAACGGGAGCGGGAAAGGCATTCAGTGCCGGCCAGGATCTCGCCGAAGTTGTTGATCCCAATGGTCCAGGTATGAAGAAAATATTAAGCGAGCATTACAATCCCATTGTTTCAAGGATCAGGAAACTTGAAAAACCGGTCGTTGCTGCGGTGAATGGTGTGGCAGCCGGTGCAGGTGCCAATATTGCATTGTGTTGTGATATCGCGGTGGCTGTTCAATCCGCGACATTTATCCAGGCCTTCAGTAAGATCGGCCTGATCCCTGACAGCGGCGGTACATATAGCCTGCCCCGACTGGTAGGCTGGCAAAAAGCCAGTGGACTTATGATGATGGGAGAAAAACTTGTAGCTGTCGAAGCCGAAAGAATGGGAATGATCTATAAAGTATTTCCCGCCGAAACGTTTGAAGAGAATTCAAAGCTGATAGCCCTTTACCTCAGCAAAATGCCAACTAAAGGTCTTGCCTATACCAAGCAGGTGCTGGCGCTTTCTTTTAGTAATACCTGGGAGGAACAATTACAGGAGGAAGATATTTTCCAGCAAAAAGCGGCGCAAACGAAAGATTATAAAGAGGGCGTGCAGGCATTCCTTGAAAAAAGAGAACCTGATTTCAGGGGAGAGTGATTGTTCCTGAATATTCAAATTTTCCAAATGAAACACGATGAATTAGCAAATAAGGTAGTAGAACACATGATGAGCCATGATCTGTTTAGTCAATGGTTGGGTGTTGAAATCCTGGAAATAAAAGAAGGGTACAGTAAAATAAAAATGATCGTACGAAAAGAAATGATCAATGGTTTTGGAATTGTACATGGAGGTATTGCATTCTCATTAGCCGACAGTGCTTTTGCATTTGCCTGTAATAACAGGAATGTATTGTCGATGGCATTGGATACATCTATCAATTTCATAAAACCGGTTCATGTTGATGATGTACTAACTGCTGAAGCCAGTGAAATACATAATGGTAGATCAACAGGTCTCTATCATATCAGGATAACTAATCAAAACAACCACGAAGTGGCTCTGTTCAAGGGTCTGTGTTACCGGACAGACAAATCGCTTATTCCCCGTTAATCAATTTTAATCCGGATAATCTCGGTTCTATGATCTATGCATTCAAAGGAATAATCCCGGTCGTTGATAAAGATGCATTCGTTCATCCACAGGCTGCGGTTACGGGTAATGTAATTATCGGGAAGTATTGTTATATCGGTCCGGGCGCGGCATTACGGGGGGATTGGGGCCAGATCATTCTCGAAGATGGCTGTAATGTGCAGGAGAATTGTACCGTTCATATGTTCCCGGGCGTTACCGTTTTATTAAAAGAAGGCTCACATATCGGGCACGGCGCAATTATTCATGGTGCTACGATTGGTAAGAATTGCCTGGTTGGAATGAATGCGGTGATCATGGATAATGTTCAGCTGGGAGACGAATGTATCGTCGGCGCCCTGAGTTTTATCAAAGAAGGAGAGATCATTGCTCCCCGGAGCCTGGTAGTGGGCAACCCTGCTAAACGTATAAAAGATGTAAGTGATGAAATGCTGGCCTGGAAATCCGAAGGGACCCGTCTCTATCAGCAACTTGCCGGGGATATGCAGCTTCACTGGAGAATGGCCGAACCCCTGCGGGAAAAGACAGGTGAAAGCCAACTCCCCGAGGCTTCCTACCGCCCCCGGAAGGAAAAGAAATGATCCATATAAACAACGCTTAGCGATTACCGGGGTTTCAGGCAGGCACTAAACTGAAACCGGGATATTTAACCCGGCCAATAAAAAAATTCTTCTCCCGAAAAACAAATAGTCGTAACTTAAAGTTGCCCTTTACTTCGTACAACAACCTGTATCGAAGTAATTTATAATTGTAAATCAAAAACCCGGTATATGAGAAAAAGTCTACTCCCTGTTACCATCCTACTTACTACCCTTATCAATGCTCAACAAGCCGATCGTTTTGCATACGCTGTTACAGATGTACAGCAGCAAGGCGCAAGCTGGAATTACCTCAGGAAAGTAAACCTGCAAACCGGTGAATACGGTGCTGTATTGCTGAGTGGCAACGATGTCACCCTGCAAGCTTATGATGCAGCGACGCGCAAGCCGCTTTCAAAACCACTGGAAGATGCCCGTTACGGAAATTATGTGAATGCCGCGTTTGCTACCGGTGTTGCCGCAGTGGCTTATGATAAAAGAAATAACCGGCTTTACTATACCCCTATGCTCTTCGACCAGCTTCGGTATATAGACCTGAAGACCATGAAGGTTTATTTTGTAACCGACCAGGTTTTTACTGGCAAAGCGCAGAAATCTTCCAACCAGGGAGATATTGTTACCCGGATGGTCATTACGGCTGATGGCAATGGTTATGCAATGACCAATGACGGTACACAGCTGATCCAATTCACTACAGGGAAAAAAACACAGATTACAGACCTTGGCGCACTGGTTGATGATCCCGCGAATAAAGGAATGTCCATTCATAATTCCTGCAGCAGTTTCGGGGGTGATATGATCGCCGATGATGATGGCAACCTCTATGTATTTTCAGCCCGCAATCATGTGTTCCGCGTAAATATTGAATCAAGAGTAGCCACGCATCTTGGAGTCATATCCGGTCTTCCGAATGGTTTCACTGTGAATGGCGCCGTGATTAGTGATAAGAACGAAATACTGGTAGCAAGTGCTGTTCAATCTGGTTCCTGGTTTGTCGTTGATGCAAGATCATGGGCTGCTACTCCTTACGAATTGTCGGGTACTTCCTGGCAGAGTTCTGATTTAGGCAACAGCAATGTACTGGTGACCAAGCAAGGTCCAACGGCTCCTGACCTGGTATCCCGCACTGTACCTGTAAACACTGGTGATGGCAAAATAAATGTTTATCCCAATCCTGTTACCGGAAACCTGTTCACGATCCAGTTCACTGAACAGGAAGCCGGTGCATATACAGTGAATGTAACGGATGTAACGGGACGCCAGGTGCTTCAGCAGGTAGTAAATATAAATGCAGGTGTCCAGACCCAGACGATTCGTCTTGCAGATGGTAATGCAAAAGGTGTATACCTTGTAAAAGTAACTGATGCTACAAGCAAATCTATTTTCAGCGCCAAGCTTGTAGTACAATAAATAAGTTCCTGAAGTATGAAAGAGTTGTCAACTCAGAGAGTTGACAACTCTTTCATTTTTTCCAAACGAGTTTTACATGTGTAGCTGTCACTGTGAAGTCAGGGCATTTCCCATCTCCTTTCCCGGTAATACCGCCTGAAGGTGCACAGATCGATACACACTCCTCATCATAGAGCGTATTATATTGGTCGCAGCAGGGAGCCGTAAACAGGTAAACTCTTTTATCCTTGTACCTGTATTCATCGATCTGGACCGGGCCATCTGGCGGTGATTGTTTCTGACCCTGATCGATAATTGCCTGTATACAGGTAGGGATAGAGTCTTTTTTATTGCAATCACCGGCCGAAATAAGTGGCAAAACACATAACAATATCAGGTATTTCATACAGTGTGGTTGTTTATTGATAAGGTATCTTTGCAATCCTGTACAAAGCGCGGGCCACGCTCTAAATTAAGTAGTGTGTCAGTTTGAAAATTAATTCCGCCTTTGGCGGAATAAGGTAACCCCGCATAATGCGGGACCTTTTCGTTCCATAAATTTAATCCCGATAAATATCGGGAGACTACAACCCTAAATTAAATCTTTTTGGAAAAAAGCAACTTTGTCGACCAGATCCGTATTTTTTGCCGGAGCGGCCATGGCGGCGCCGGCAGCAAGCACTTCATGCGTAATAAGTTTACCGCGATGGGTGGTCCGGATGGCGGCGATGGAGGCCGTGGCGGACACATCATATTAAAAGGTAACAGTAATCTCTGGACACTTTTACACCTGCGCTATTTTAAGAATGTGCTTGCCGAAAGCGGCGAAAGTGGTAGTGGAAACAATAAAACAGGGCGATTCGGTAAGGATGTAATCATAGAAGTACCCCTGGGAACAATTGCGCTTGACGAAGAGACCGGCAAAAAGGAAGTAGAGATACTGGAAGATGGCCAGGAAGTGATCTGGATAGCGGGTGGACGCGGCGGGCTGGGCAATGCACAATTTGCCACGCCTACCAACCAGGCACCCGAATATGCGCAACCGGGTGAAGAAGGTATTGAAGCCTGGAAGATCCTGGAATTAAAAGTACTGGCAGATGTAGGCCTGGTAGGATTTCCCAATGCCGGCAAATCCACCCTGTTGTCCGTTATCACTGCCGCGAAACCGAAGATCGCTGATTATGCATTTACAACGATCACGCCTAATCTCGGGATGGTAGAATACAGGGATGGAAAAAGTTTTTGTATCGCCGATCTTCCCGGTATCATTGAAGGCGCTGCTGAGGGAAAAGGACTGGGACATCGTTTTCTCCGGCACATTGAACGAAATTCCGTCTTACTTTTTTTAATACCTGCAGACAGTGATGGACATAAAAAAGAATTCGATATCCTCGTAAATGAATTGGAGCAATATAACCCGGAATTACTACACAAGCAGTTCGTAATTGCGATCAGCAAAAGCGATATGCTCGACGAAGAGTTGAAGGATGCGATCCGGAAAGAAATGCCGGCTGGTATCCCGCATTTGTTTATTTCTTCGCTAACTAATAAAGGATTAACAGAATTGAAGGATTTGCTTTGGAAAGTGCTGAATGAACCAGTGAAATAGAATTCATATCAATAGGCTCGTCCCACCGTATCACATGCCGCTTTAAGCAATGAATTATTGTCAATCGCATCCTGCCATTTCTCCCAAAGCATAATACCATTGGCAATATCTTTCGCCAGTTTTGCTTTTCTCTTGACCGTGTATTGGCCATTGTAATAAATAGTATAGTTGGTGAATCCTCCCGCCGTAACCACTGCCGAATCATACTGGGGGTTACCGCCCTGTGTTAAAATGGTTTTATAAGTAAGCACGGTGCCGGTCTGTGTGATCCCCGAAGGTCGACCATACGCAGGTAATCCTAAAACACATTTGGTGGGGGGCATGGCTCTTGTATTCAACCAGTAATTCAGGCAGACAGTGGCCAATGTATAATCGCTATGATGACGATAGGGTGTGGTAGTGCTGAAGTCGTCATATGCCATGATATTGAAAAAATCCACGTATGGAAACAATTCGTTCCGGATCGCATCCCGTATTCCACCGGCATACTTACCAGCGGTGATGGCTGCACTGAGATAATACCTGCCATCGCGATGCAGGGAATCCGATAATTCCTTCATCAGGGCGGTAAATGTAATGTCAGTACCATCGGTAGTGGTAGGGTATTCCCAATCCACATCCACCCCATCGAAACCATATTGCCGTACTTTGTTCATCACATCTTTGATAAAATTATTCCGGCCTGTCGGGGAAGATGCCATATTCTTAAAATTCGTTTTCCCATCTCCACTGCCATCGTTAAGGCTTACAAATATTTTAGCATTATTTGTACGGGCCTTTGTAATAACAGCCGCCAGTGTTGCAGGGCTTTGCACATCCAGTGTGCCCGAAGCATTGACACTGAAAAATGCATAATTGACAACGCTGGTCATCCTGAATTTTATATCCGGCACTTCTGCGGGATTTCTGTATGATGGGAAATACCCGACTACATAATATCCAAATGCAGGTGGGTTCTGAATATTGATATATGTGAAGGATGTGACCGTACCGGTACAACCAGTCGTTGATCCACTGCTATTTTTTGGCTGCACATACCAGTAGTAAGTTGTGTTAGGCGTTGCCGGCAATGCATAGGTAAGACTCGTAGTACTGAGATTGGTTCCAATGACTGTTGAAGGGGCAGGTGTCATACCAAGGTAAACATCATAGGCTGTCGCACCGGATACTGCCGTCCACGAGAGTGTAACAGTGGTGTTATTGGCAATGAATGTACCCGATGCTGGTGCGGAATTGGTGGCACAGCCGGGAACGGGCGGAGGTGGAGGGGGTTGCGGGGGATTTGTTGTATCCTTTTTACTACAGGAAACAAATACACTCATAACAACAAGAAATAACGCGATCAGCAGCGAACCCGGTTCTCTCATATTAGTTTTTGAATATGTAAATGTAATTTTTACAGTTAATGGCATCAAAAAAACCCTCCCTCTCCTTTTTTTAGTAGGTTTGTCACCCTTAAACACTACACACATGAAGAAGTTTCTGCTAACGCTTGTCTTATCAGTTACCCTTGTCTTTCGCTCCATTGCCGATGAAGGAATGTGGCTTCCCCTCCTGCTCGGTCAGCAGGTATATAATGAAATGGTGAAAAAAGGATTGAAGCTCACCAAGGATCAATTGTACAATATCAATAAACCCTCGCTGAAAGATGCCATCATCATTTTCGGGGGAGGCTGTACCGGAGAAGTTGTAAGCGCAGAAGGCCTGGTATTTACCAATCATCACTGCGGCTATGATGCTATTGCTTCAGCCAGTACAGAACACAATTACCTGCAGGATGGATTTTATGCAAAGAATAAAGGAGAAGAAATTCCATCTACACTCACTGTTCAGTTCCTGTTGAGGATTGACGACGTAACAAAAGAAGTAATGGATTCTTTAAAAGGCCTGAGCGGTGCTGAAAGAGTACAGCGCCAGGGTGCAGTATTAGGCGCGATAAACAAGAGAATGAGTGATCCATCGCAGAATATTGAAACAAGGGTCAGCTCTCTTTTTAAAGGCAACCAGTTCCTTGCATTTGTTTACCAGCGCTATACCGATGTCCGGCTTGTAGGTGCTCCCCCGGAAAGTGTAGGTAAGTTTGGCGGTGATACGGATAACTGGGAATGGCCGAGGCACACCGGTGATTTTTCCATATTCAGGATTTATATGAGCCCTGATGGAAAACCAGCCAAATATTCGAGTAGCAATGTCCCACTCAAACCAAAATGGTATTTACCTGTTTCCCTGAAGCCTTTGAAAGACGGTGATTTTGCAATGATCTGGGGTTACCCGGGTGGTACAAACCGTTACGAAAGTTCCTATGGTATTTCGCTGGCGAAAGATATCAATAACCCTTCCCTGGTAAAATTGCGGGATGCAAGACTGAAATATATGTTTGAAGAAATGAAGAAGGATTCTGCAGTTAAATTAAAACTCTCTCCTTCTTATGCGGGAATTGCGAATTACTGGAAGTTCTATGATGGCGAGACCAAGCAATTGATAAAATATGATGTACAGGGACAGAAGAAAGCATTTGAAGATAAATTCAGGTCATGGGCAAAAGGAAAACAGGAATATGAAAATATTTTTACCGAATGGCCGAAAGCATATGAAGCATGGCGGCCTTATGCCCTGAGCCGGATCTACCTGATCGAGGGAATATTTGGTTCGCCCCTGATGGCATTTGCTTCTTCGCTCACTCAACTGGAAGCCGCTTTGGTTAAAACGGGCGCAACCCAGGCAGATGTTAAGAAGGCAATAGATGCCGCAAACCAGCAGCGTATGGCTTTCCTCGAGGGCGAGGATATACCCTCTGACAGGAATATAGTTGCGGCCGTCACCAGGATGTATTACAATGATGTACCGAAAGAGCAACACCCTCTTGGTTTTTTCGGCAGCATTAAAGACAAATATGGACCGCTGAATGATGAAGCCACTTATAAAAAATATGCTGAAGATATTTTCAGTAAGACCATTATCCTGGATGAGGCACGCTGGAAAGCATTTACAGATAAACCCGATGCACTTACATTGCAGGATGATCCTGCTTTTCATTATGCCAGCAGTTTTTTCACTAATTACAGCAGTAAATACCTTCCCCTTTACCAGCAATTCACTGCGAAAAATGCAGAGTTTGGCCGTTTATACCTGAAGGGCATCATGGAAATGGACCCGGTAAAGGCTAAAATGATGTATCCCGATGCGACTTTCACGATGCGCGTAAGCTATGGGAATGTAAAATCATATCGTCCCAGGGATGCCGTTTTCTACGATTATGTCACTACATCGAAAGGAATACTTGAAAAATACAAGGCGGGAGATTATGAATTCGACCTGCCGGCCCGTCAAATTGAACTATTGAAGAAAAAGGACTTTGGTCAGTACATGGATCCCACAAGGAAAGACCTGGTGATCGGCTTTATAACCACTAATGATATCACCGGGGGTAATTCCGGATCTCCTGTATTGAATAATAACGGGGAACTCATCGGCCTTGCTTTTGATGGAAATTATGAAGCCCTCAGCCATAAGCTGGCTTTTGACAAGGACCTTAATCGTACGATCAATGTTGATATCCGTTATGTACTTTGGTGTATCGATAAACTGGGTGGAGCTACTAATATCATTAAAGAGTTGAAGTTGGTCAGGTAAGTAAAATAGGTCATACAGGTCATATGGGTCATATGCGCCGATTAAGGAAGCGTTGACCCATTTGACTTATTTGACCTGTATGAACCATAGACCTAAATGCTTATAATTGTAACGAATTTCCCTTTGAAGAAAAGACTTACCATATTCCTGTGTTTCTTTTTTTGCCTGGTCACTGCTTTCTCTCAATTTCCGCGGTTCAGCCTGGCTACCGATGTCGGAGCACAGCGAAGCTTTAAAAAAGAACAGCAGTATTGGGCCGTCGGGCATACCGTGCATGCGCTCTTCCATTTTAGTCCACGTGACGGTGCTTATGTCTGGATAGCATACTACTCAGATGGGAAATTCCACAATACTCTTATCGCTTCTGCTAAATCCACGATGACTGTTCCGCAATTGATCTTTTACCGGAACGATGCATCGATGCGTTTCAAACATTTTTCTGTCGGGTGGAAAAGATACCTGAAAGGCCAGTTTGACAGCGAAGAAAAAGAGAACTTCTACGCTTATGGTGGTTTTGGACTGATGCTGGGAAGAGTGATCAATTCGCATTCACCTTCTATCGATACCTCAATGTATAATGTGCCTGTAAAACCGGGCAAAGGCAATTTCAAAAGGCTGACTCTGGACCTTGGACTGGGATGGGAAACACCTTTGGGAGCTGATATTTTTTTCTATTTAGAAGGAAGAGCCTGGTTACCTACTACTGATTATCCCAGTACATTCATTTTTGTCAATAACAATGCTCCATTGACGGGCATGGTGAATGCCGGATTCCGGGTATTGTTCTGAATGCTTATTGTAATCTCACGTCGAACCTGCCTTCGGTTACGGTGACCGGCTGCGGAGTGTTATAAATATTCATCATCGTGAACTGGAATGTTCCCGATGCAATCCGGTTGACCGTATCGATCCTGGTGATCGTTACCGTTCCAGAATAGGCGGCTGAAGTCACCCATTCATTTTCCGGGGTCATCGTCCTTTTCACATAATAGGCATAGCTGGCATCCATGCTCGGGTGCACTACGTTCGAATTCAACGGATAAATACCTGTGGTCGTGACGTTCTGAATATATATCTGGAACTCTGTTTCGTTGGGTGAAGAAGCAAAATTTCTGGCGTTGATGATCAGGTCATGCCCGGGTTGACGCGCTTCAAGGATATTGCTGGCTGGTATAGGGCCGAATCCCTGTGGTACCCATAACTCACCATTTACTTTAGCACCGAATGTGTTAGCGCCGGTTTGCGTAGCGGGTGGCAGTTCATCCACTTCTTTTTTACAGGCAGCAAGAAGGAACAGGGAAGAGCAAACGATTAGTAGCTTTTTCATAGATAAAGAGATGATTGGCTTATATAAACGCAGATTTGACTGTTTTCGTATTCAAAAACAAAGCCAATTTAGGGGCCGACACGGGATGCGGGATACGCGATACGTGATATCCGAAAGTTGCAAGGTCATCTTGAGTTTGAGACATCACGTATCCCGTAACGCGTGTCCCGTATCTCGTATCCCGTATCGCGTATCCCGTATCGCGCATCCCGTATCGCGTGTCCCGTATC
>JGI10216J12902_101697954_pt1 | contig 10137 bp, 7 predicted proteins | sample KanNatreferecore_FD_12902 | JGI IMG/M metagenome (IMG submission 12902)
ACGTTGAACCAGATCCACCGCCGCCACTGGACCGGCTGGTCCTGGCGCTGGCCGAGGACCAGGAAGCGGTTCTTCACGAGCGTTCCGTTGGGGATGACCGCGGTCTCCCAGTTCCGCGTCTCGATCGCCGTGTAGCGCCACCGCACCTCTTTGACGCGGCCGACGACGTCGTCCACGCGGATCCAGTCCCCCACGCGGACGGACTGGTCACACTGGATGGCCATTCCGCCCAGAATGTTGCCAAGCGTGTCCTGCAGCGAGAACCCGAGGACCGCGGTGACTACCGCAGAGGTGGCGATCAGGCCCGTCACCTCGACGTTGTTCGCGCGCAGCCAGACGAAAAGCCACACCACGGACGCGCCCGCCAGCGAGACATCCTCGACGATCTTCGCCGATCTAACGCGGATCGCCGGCAAGATCACCCAAAAGAGCGCGATCGCCCCGAGCCGGATCGCCGCTAGGCCAGCGCCGAAGATGGCTGCCCAGCGCAGAGGCGCCGCCACCGCGCCAGCGGCGCTCAGATAATCCGCCATCGCAGCGCTCGCCGCGCAGACCAGGAACAGGCTCGCGGCGCGGGCGATCGAGGCCGCTCCCGCCTTCCCGCAAAGGCGGAGCAATACGGCCGCGATGAGCAAGCAGGCGAGGACCAGGTAAGCCAGCGTCTCGGACATCTCGTGGGGTCGGGTAACCGATGCGGGCGCGGGCCGCCCGTTTGCGGAAGCCGCGTTCCAGTGCAGGATGCCCGGTGCCGTGCTCAGTGACGCAGGCGGCCGGTCAGCCCAGCCGGAACTCCAGGTGGTACACCCGCTCTTCGAGCGTGCTCTTCATCTCGCGTCCGCTCTTGTGCAGCAGGTGGAGCATCCTCGTGTTCTGGGCGAGCACATCCGCGGTGAAGCCTTTGAGGCCGCGGGCCCGGGCGACCTTCATCAGGTGTTGCAGGAGAAGAGTGCCGACTCCCCGGTTCTGATAGGCGTCCTGGACCATGAAGTCGATCTCGCCGAGGCCGGTGGCGGGATCGACGATGTAGTGACCCATCCCCACCAGCCGCTCAACCTCACCGTCCTGGACGAACCCGCCCAGCGCCATCTCGTGGGTGTAGTCGACGTTCACCCAACGCTGCAGCTTCGGATGCGGCGCCGCCTTCACGGATTTGAAGAAGCGGGAGTGGATCGTCTCCTCCGAGCAGTCGTAAAACATGTCCCGCAGCAGGCGCTCATCAGTGGCACGGACCGGACGGATCACGAGCGAGCCGCCATCGCGCAGCACCCCTACCGTCTCCCACTCGTCCGGGTAATCGGCCGCGGGGAGCATCTGGTCGTCGTAGAGGAGGTGGTGGCGCTTGGCATCCGCGAGCAGCTCCTCGCGGAACTTCGGATGCGCAACGGAGATCAGCGCCAGCGCGCGATCCCGTACGCTCCGACCCCAGAGATCCGCCACCCCGTACTCCGTGACCACGAAGTGCACGTCGCCGCGCGAGGTGACTACTCCGGCGCCCTCTTTCAGGTGCGGGACGATTCTCGAGACCGCGTCTCCCTTTGCGGTGGAGCGCATGGCGATGATCGGTTTTCCTCCCTCGGAGCGCGCGGCGCCGCGTATGAAGTCCACCTGACCGCCGATGCCGCTGTGGAAGCTCACACCGATGCTGTCCGCGCAGACCTGCCCGGTCAGGTCGATTTCAAGGGCGGCGTTGATTGCCACCATCTTCTTGTTGGCGGCGATCTGGAGTGGGTCGTTCGTGAACTCGACGCCCCGAAATTCAAAGAGCGGGTTATCGTGCACGTAGTCATAGAGCCGCCGGGTGCCCATGCAAAAGCTGGTCACGGCCTTGCCGGGGAGCAGCGTCTTCTTCGAGCAGTTGATCGTTCCGGATTCGATCAGGTCGATCACCCCGTCGGAGAACATCTCGGTGTGCACCCCGAGATCCTTCTTCCCGTGCAGGTGTCGCAGCACGGCGTTCGGGATCATCCCGATCCCCACCTGAATGGTTGAGCCGTTGTCGACGAGCTGGGCTACATGGCGACCGATCTCCACCGCCACTTCGTCCGGATCGGGTGGGAGCGACTCCGGCAAGGGAGCATCCACCGGCACCAGCTTGTTGATCTGCGAGACGTGAATGAAGCTGTCGCCCAGAGTCCGGGGCATCCGCGAGTTCACCTCGGCGAGGACGAGATCGGCGCATTCGGCCGCGGACTTGACCACGTCTACAGAGACGCCGAAGCTGCAGAAGCCGTGATCGTCCGGCGGGCCGACCTGGATCAGCGCTACGTCGAGCGCGAGCCGCCGCGAGCGGAAAAGGCGCGGGATCTCGGAGAGGAAGACCGGGGTGTAGTCTGCACGCCCGGCGGCGACAGCCCCGCGGACGTTCGCCCCGATGAACAGCGCGTTGTGGCGGAAGCTGCCCACGAAGCGGCAATCCGAGTACGGAGCGATCCCCAGGGTGAGGATGTGGATCAGCTCCGTATCCGAGAGCTCGTTGCCGCGCTCGCACATAGCGGCGACCAGCGCCTGGGGCTCCGCGGCGCCCGAGCCGATGAAGACGTGATGCCCGCGTCCGATCGTCCGGACCGCGGAGGCCGCGTCGGTCACCCGCCGCGAGTAGCGCTGCTTCCAATCATCGTGCTCTAGCCCCACTGCTGCTCCTTCCGAATTGTCGGCGCCGGTGCGCCTCGTTCAGTGTGCCCGCAGGACGCACGGTTGATCCTGAGTCAGGCGCCTGCCTGCGGGGCGTCCTTTACGACCGGCAGACCCGCTGGCCCCGCGGGGTGGATCCCGGCGAAGTCGGAGCGATCCTCGAAGCGCCGCGGGCGGCGGGCTCGCAGTCATGACCGGACCTTGGCGATGGGGCCGGCGGCTCGCAGGTGCGGCCACCACTTTCCACCGACACACCCGCCGAACGGCTACCTTCGCGTCAAAACGTGGTCGTCGTGCGTTACGAAGGGCATGTGCACGTTCTGGGAGGTGAAAGTCCGCTTAGGCGGTTCAGGGAAGACGAACGCTTAAGCGAAGGCAACGGCGTCTCCGGAAGGAGGGGTCTGGAGGAAGCCGGAGACAGCAACGACCCGGGGGTGCTTTGATGAAACCGTTAAGGTTCAGGAAACGCCCAACGGCTAATTGGCTCCCGCACACGGTCCTCTCGCGGGCCCGGCACTCGACCTGATCCCGACGTTCCCGCGGTGGTTCGTCATCGCGCGGGCGCCGCCATCAGCATTGTGATCACCATCGCCAGGACCGCGAAGAAGGCGGTGACCAACAGCACGTGCCAGTCCCCGGACGGGCTCCTGCCGCTCTCAACATGACACACCTCCTCAGTAGTGCGCCGTCGAGTAGATCCACTGGCCGTAACCGTGGGCCGTCCCACCGATCGTGGCGATCCGGTTCTGGATCTGGAAGCGCGCCTCCTGGGTGATTACCGCGGTGATCGATTCGCGCAGCCGATCGGTCTCTTCGATCGCCCAGTTGAGAAAGCTCGGGCGGCACTCGTCCGCGCGTTCGCCCGGCTCACCCTGCAGCGCTTTCGCGATCGCGGGGGCAATGAGTTGTGACGGATCGGTAACCATCCCAACCTCCTTGTAAACATCTACACGCTCAGGATACCCGGGTGTCCTGGAGGCGCTGCTCTTTTCGCACGTCCTTGGCCTCGTCCCACCTGCTGCGTCTTCCGCTACCGCGTGCTCCGCGGCCCGCTGGCGACCCGCGCTACGGTCTCCGTCCAGCTAGTTGTCGAACCTTCCCGCCGAAGCGCCGTGGCCGTCCATGCCGCAGCACGCGCTCCGGACCGCGCAGATCGATTACGTGCGCGCGGTGTTGGGATCGCAAAGGCCCTGGTGGAGCTAACCAGCGACTCAAACGAGCGGGCCGGACGCGGCGGCACTGTCGCGGCGCTTAGGTTGCTTGCGGCAGCGTAACAAGCCCCTGCGTTTCGGCCGACCTGCCGCGCCCTTTGACGCGCACTTGCACCCGTGTCACATTTGTCTCTGAATTGCAGCATGCAGGGGGCTGCAGCCGGAGCATCCTGAAACCTGAGCGGCAGCCGCGAGGCTTTCGCAGTCTGCTCTCAGAAGAGGAGGTGGCAGATGCCACGCCTGATTAGTGGCGAGTTCAGCAGCCGCGTGGAAGCGCACAGGGCCATGGCGGAGCTGATGCGGGAGGGGATCCCGCACGAGGAGATCCGGTTCGAGCGGGAACTCCCGGCAAGAGGCTTCTACCGCAAGCACCGGGAGGTGCAAACCGCCACGGAGACCGAACGCCGCAACGTCGGGATGATCACCGGCATGTTGATCGGCGCGCTCGGAGGTGCCGTCAGCGGCTTCCTGGCGCTGACCGTGGATTACGTCTACGCGACGCTCGCAACACCCGCGCAGCCCACGGCGGCGCCGTGGTGGGTGGCGGCGGGTGTGGTGTACATGATCGCCTGCGGGCTGATCGGGACGCTCCTGGGCGGGATGTTCGGCTACACGCTGGACACCACGCTTACGCGCCTCGGCGCCGGGCCCGGCGACCCCAACGCTGAATGCCTGGTGACCGTCTGGGCGAAGGAATCCGAAGCGGAGGTCGCTGAGACGGTGCTGGCCGGCGCGCGGGCCCGTCACGTTCTTGTGACTGAGTGAACAACCAGCCGTTAGTGAAGGGGCGGTGGGAGATTCCTCCCACCGCCCCTTCACGGCACGTTGCCAGATGACTCCACTTGCTGCCCGTCCCCGTGCTCCGCGAACGGACGGCCGGCGCGTTTCGGCCCGATGTCTGATGCCGGGAGCATCGCAGCGGGTCAGTGCACGTGCTCAAGGAGTTGGAAGAGGCGGCGAAGTGCGACTTCGTGCGGGCGAAGGAAACAGTGCGCGACTTGTGCGGTGCGGCCCGCGAGAGACCGGCGCGACGGTAGGGAAGAGGTGATCCGCGGGGACCGCCCCACGAGATCATCAGCACCGCCGCTGCCGGCTGGCTGGCGAGAGGCAGAATCGCCTGGGAGCGCCTCGATCCCTGTGTCCAGGATAGCTGGCGCTCGCCAGGATAAGCGTCTCACCAGGCTCCTAGCGGCCCCTATTCGGCCCCGAAATCGACGGGCCACCCGTGTGAGATCTCCATCGGCGTCCCGATGGTCACCCATTCGTAAAACCACCGCGCCGGGTTGCGTCCGGTAAGCGGGACGCGGACACAGCCGTGTGACGCCGCGTGCGGCGGCACGGAGGGGAAGCCGTGGATGAAGACGTTCCCCCGCACCTGAACGCTCCAGGGCATCCGGGCGTTGCCGTACTTCCGCGAGATCACCAACGGGCTCTTCAGCGGGCCGGCCCGGAAGCTGCCCCGGGGCGTTTCCATTCCGGGGCGGCCGCTGCTGATGCGCGTGTCCAGCACCAGTCGGTCGCCCTCCCAGGCGCGCATCCGCTGCTCTTGAAGATTCAGCGCAACTCGCTTGCCGCCGTGCCGGACCCAGAGCTCCCGGTCGCCGTATGTGAGGTGCGCCGCGTTCGAGCGCGCGGGCCAGGTTATCCGGATCACTTCTTCCAGCTTCGTCACCGGGACGGCGGGCTCTCCGCTGGAGAGGTAACGGCGGTCGCCCGCGGAGAGCCCCCACGCGGTCTCATCGGCGGGGAGCTCGCTCGCCGGCGCCAGCGCTCGCCGCAGCTCGGAGAGCGGCACGTGCAGCAGGTCAGGCTCGTCCGCGAACGTCAGCCCGTCCGTAACGCTGCGGCTCCCCCGCAGGACCAGAAGCTCCACACCCCGGCCGCTGACTCGCGCAGCGTTCTTTTCCGCCTCCCAGGTGACGACGATGTTCGCACCGGCCAGCTCCGCCAGAGACCGAACGTGCAGCAGTGTCGAACCGTCCGGATGCCTCCGGCGGTGCTCGCGGGCGATCTCCCAGTCTCCCAGCAGCAAGCGGCCCGGGCTTTCGGTACGCAGCGGCAGTCCCAGAGCGGCGCTCAGCTCCGCCGCCGGGGCGTAGAGGGCGCCGGTGCTGGAAAGGAACTCCACCCCGTCGATGGTGTTCTGGGCCGCCGAAACGGGCGCGAGCGTTCCTGCCACCGCGGCTGCGACGCATGCAAGCGCGGCGTCTTGGCCCCGGCGGCGAGGATTGTGTTTTTTGTTGCGGCAGGGGATAGTCATCGCGACGCAATCTGCACCGGCAGGTCGGCGTGCCCCGAATCATGCGCACAGGATACCCCGGCAGGACGGCTGACGCGGTAGGCTTCGCGAATCGACGGGGCAGCGACGGGAAGAACGCGGCGGCACATCCTGGTTACCGCCGAGTTCTTAGACCGGGCGGCGGGCCGGTGACCTCGGACCCGACCGGAAGGGGCTCAACCTGGAACGGTGGAGCCGGTTCGGTTGAGGCACTCACCTCAAGGTGATGAGGACGACGCACGGGTCCCCGCTTCCCTCCGCTCGCGACAGGCGGGGCACTCTACCTCTGGAGTCCTGCCCTCGTAACGGATCGAAACGGAGACGCCTCCAGGGAGCTGAAAGCGGCGGTGGCAGAAGGCACAAACGAACAAAGGGCCAGTCTCCGCCACTGCAGGATCGGTACGTTCGTTACTCACGCGGCCCTCGTCCCCTTTGGAAGGAATAACGTCACGGCTGGTCGCAGGATACCCATTTCCCAAACCCCGATACCGTCAAGAGTGGCCATTCGGCAAAACTGCAGATCTGAGCCGCCGCGCGAGCGCGGGCGGGGCAGACCGACGGTCCGTGGGATGCCCTCACGCCCCGGGGGCGAGGCGGCCCGCGAAACGAGTGAGGGCGCCGTGGATGGCGGGCTCGAGCTGGTCATCCGTGACCGGCTTCACCAGGTAACCAGACGCTCCGGCCGTCATCGCCGCCTCGACCGTCTCGGGCTCGCTATAGGCGGAGATGACGACGATGGCGGTGGGACACGCGGCCGTGATCCGCCGCGTCGCGGAGATGCCGTCCAGCTCCGGCATCTCGATATCCATCAGGATCAGGTCCGGCCTGAGGCGCAGGGCGGCTTCCAGCACCTGCTCCCCGTTGGCGGCCGAGCCCACGACCTCGTAGCCGAGCCGCTTGAGCGTGGCACCGTAGCGGAGAGCAGTCAGTCCTTCGTCGTCGCAGATCAGGACGCGGATGGGCATCAGGGTTCCACGGGGAAGCGCACTTCGGCGCATATTCCGCCGGACTGGCTGAAGACGAGATTCCCCCGCAGCGTGCTCCGCACGAGGGTGGCAACCACCTGGAGTCCCACGTTCGAGTGCGTCTCCAGATCAAAGCCCGGCAGCAGGCCGGGGCCATCGTCCTGGACCGCCAGCAGGGCGCGCCCTTGCTGTTGTTCGAGGCGCACCTGCAGCCGGCCTCGCCGGCGTGGCCCGAAAGCGTGTTTGGCGGCGTTACTCACCAGCTCGTTCACGACGAGCGCTAAGGCCGTGGCATCCCTGGAAGGAAGCGCGACATGCGCGGCGCTGATCTCCACGGCCACCGCCCCGCCAGCAAGGCCGCTTCCCCGCAGCACCATCGGCACCAGCCGCTCCACCACGCGGTTAACCTCGACGCGCTCCAGGTCCCGGTCACGAGAAAGGAAGTCGTGGACCACGGCGATGGCGCCGATGCGCTCGATGCTGTCCCGCAGCGACTGCAGACTGGCGGAGTCGTCGGCGGACGCCAGCTCCAAGGACAGCAGGTCGGTTATCGCCTGGAGGTTGTTCTTGATGCGGTGGTGCGCCTCACGGATGGCGAGGCCAAGCTGCTCGCTCTTGTGTTGTTCGCTCTCCAGGAGACGCGCCCGTTCCTCATCCGCCCGCTTTGGTTCCGTGACGTCGCGGATGTGGCTGGTGATGAGCAGGCCTTCGTCCGTCTCCAGCGGGCTGAGGCTGATCTCTACGGGGAACTCGCTCCCGTCCTTGCGCCGCGCCGCCAGCTCCATTCCGACGCCCATGGTTCGCACAGTCGGGGCTGCACGGTAGCGCGATCTATGATGAACATGGTCGCCGCGGAACCGCTCGGGCAGCAGGATCTCTATGGGCTCCCCAATGAGCTCCTCACGCGAATAGCCAAAGACGCGCTCGGTTTCCTGGTTGACCAGAAAGATCCGGCCCTCCGCATCCGCGATCACGATCGGGTCCGGCATGGTCTCCAGCAGGCTGCGGAAGCGCGCGTCGGCCTTCCGGCGCTCCGTCACGTCCCGGATGGCACTCAGCGCGAGCCGTCCCGCGGGCGTCTCCAGCGGGCTGAGGCTGATCTCCACCGGGAACTCGGTGCCGTCCTGGTGACGGGCGTACAGCTCCAGCCCGACGCCCATCGGGCGCACCTGAGGCTCGGAGAAGTACTGTGCCAGGTGCCCCGCGTGCCGTCCGCGAAAGCGTTCCGGCATGAGCTTCTCGACCGGCTCCCCGACCAGCGCTTCGCGGCTGTAGCCGAACAGGACCTCCGCCTGGGCGTTCACCAGGAAGATGCGGTGGTCGCTACCCAGGATCACAAGCGCGTCCGGAGTGGCCTCCAGCAGGGCGCCGAACATCCCGTCCACCGGCCGCAGTGCCGCCTGGAGTGAAGCCGCGGAGGGCGGCGATGGGTTGTCCTCGAGCTGCATGGGGAATGAGGCGACGGCGCGTGAAGTCCACAAAGTCCTACGCTCCCCCGGTCTCCCCCTCTCGTAAGGCAGCCACCGACCTATAGAAGCAAACCACGCGATCTAGCCGCGACGCGGGCCGCGGCCCTGGGTACGGTGGTTGCGACACGGTAACAGCCTATCACTGAATCCGACGAGGACGGCTGTCAAGTGCTGGCACTACGAGCGATTGAGCAGTTCCGAGGGTAAACTGTCAGTAACAATCGCTAGCCTAGGTCGGTTGCTGGTCCGCACTGGAGCAGATAGCCCCAGGAGTTTAGCTCATGAGTGCTGCTTACTCGTTTACCGCGAACCGCCTGGTGGAACAAGTGCCGGAGATCCTGCACCGCTGGGACCAGCGAGTGCGCGCCGAGATCCCTGCTTCGCGGGGGCAGCAAGCCCTTGTTCTGCGGAACAATCTGGGACCGCTGCTCGTGGAGGTCGCGCGGACCCTCGTCCCTTCGGGTGAGCCCGCCGCGATGATCGAGGGCCTGACCCTGTCGCAGGACCACGGCGCCAGTCGGGCCGGACTGGCAGAGTACAGTATCGCCGAGATGTTCCTCGAGTACCGGCTCCTGCGTAAGACGGTTCTCGACGTCCTCGATGAAGGAGGCTCGCTGGCCTCGGACGTGCGCGAAGTGATCAACGACGCGCTGGAGCGGGCGATGCAAGACGCGGTGAGCCAGTTCGCCCACGTGGCCTCGGAGGATCTGCGTGCCGCCTTCGAGCGGGAGCACCGGATCGCGCAGGCTCTGCAGCGCCCCCTTCTGCTGAAAGTCGCTGAAGACGCAATCGCCGGTCTTTCCCTCGCCACGTTCTACGAGCCGGCACTCGATGAGGCCGAGGTAGGCGGCGACTTCTTCGACGTGGTTCCCCTCGCCGGCAGCGAGGTAGCGCTCGTCGTGGGCGACACGTGCGGTAAGGGTCTGGAGGCGGCGGTCCACAACGCGCAGGTGAAGGACGTGCTGCGTGCGTTCTTGAGGGAGGCCCCCTGCCACCCGAGTGTGGTCCTGGAAAGAATAAACCGGGTGGTGTGTGACTTTCACTACGCCGACCGCCCGGACCACGAAGACCGGTTCATTGTATTGGCGCTGCTGATCGTGGAGACTGCCTCGGGGGAGACCCTCTACAGCTCTGCAGGTGCCGAGCCGCTGCTGGTGGTGCGATCCGGAGGGGAAGTGGAAGTCATGGAATGTCCCGGGCTGCCGCTCGGCGTCGAACGAGACGAGCGCTACGATCAAACCCCCTTCCGCCTAGAGGTCGGGGATACGGCGGTCCTGGTGACCGACGGGATCACGGAGGCGCGGCAGGGTGGCGAGCTGCTTGGCTATCCGGGCATGGTGAAGCTGGTGAGGCAAGCGCTGGACGCGCCGTCGCTTCAGGAGGCCGGCGAGAGGGTAATCGCCGACGCCCGGGCGTTTGGCGGGGGAGGTCTGTCCGACGACGCCTGTCTGATCCTCGCGCGCCGCCGGTAACGCCGCACCCTATCAGGTGCCACGGCCTTGACCGGGCTCATCATCGCACGAGGTACCGTCAGCGTCGAGGTCCACGGCGAGGGGGCTCGCTTGCACGCTGAGTAACCATAT
>JGI10216J12902_101047500_pt1 | contig 10134 bp, 6 predicted proteins | sample KanNatreferecore_FD_12902 | JGI IMG/M metagenome (IMG submission 12902)
AGCTTCGCCCGGCGGCCCCGCATGACGGCGACGCGCTGCCGGCAGGACGCGCACCTGCTGGCGATGAATGCCAGCCGGCCGGACGGTGAGAACGAGGGGCTCGCAACGGTGAAGAACCTGCCGGCGGCGAGCGGCCGGACTTTGCCGGTGCGGAGATCCAGCACCGCGAGCGACGAGCGTGGGGAGAACGTCACGGCTGCCGGAGGTTGCGAGGCCGGTCGAGCAGTTGCCACGCCCGATTGGGAGCGGCTGGAGCAGGAAGCGCCGGCCGTTGCGATCGCGGTTGCCGCGACGATCGAGAGAAGACCGCGCCTACCCCGGCGGGTAGGCAGCACTCGGTCGATCAATGGCAGGTGGTGCTGCCCGAGTCGGTGAAGGTGCCACCGCTGACCGGCACGAACTGCCAGTCGTAGCTCGTCGAATGCAGCGTCAGCTTCAGCAGCCCGAAGGTGTCGGAGTTGCGCACCTGGCTGTTGGCGATCGGAGCGTTGAACGTGTAGTGGCTGGCGCCGCCCGTCCCGACGACGAACTCCCGGACGCCTCTCGTCGTGTCGAGGCCTCCGCTCGGGTTCTGCGGCGCGAAGCGCTCGTAGTCGTGGTCGTGCCCGTTCAGAACGACGTCGACGCCGGCGTTGTAGAAGTCGGTCCAGAAGGCCCCGAAGTAGGTGTCGCTGCCGTGGTAGCCCGACGACCAGCGCGGCTCGTGCCAGTAGGCGAGCGTGCACATGTTCGAGTGGGCCGCCAGGTCCTGCCGGAGCCAGGTCTCCTGCGCCGACCCGCCCGAGGCGCTGATCTCGCCGTTCAGGCTGACGAAGTGCCAGCTGCCGACGTCGTAGGAGTAGTACGGCGGCGGGTTTCCGAAGTAGGCGAAGTAGCCGGTCTGCTGGTTGCCGTAGTCGTACTCGTGGTTCCCGGGCGCGGGCTTGGTGATCGACTTGTACTGGCCCCAGTTCGGGTCGTAGTAGGAGGCGTAGTCGGACGCGCTCCCCGTGTTGTACGCATTGTCGCCCGTCGTCAGGACGGCGGTCGGGCCGATCTGGCCGATCAGGTTCGCGGTGGGCCGGCAGTCGGTGGTGGAGGCGCAGATGTCACCCGCGGCGACGACGACTGGATCCCCGCTCGGCGGAGGAGGCGGCGGCGGAGGAGGTGGTGGCGGAGGAGGCGGTGCCGGAGGAGGAGGTGGCGGCGGCGGCTGCTGCCCGGTGTAGAAGCCCTGGATCACCGCCTCGAGGTCGGGGTGTGCGCTGAGGTACCAGTTCGCCGCCGGCCAGTCCCAGGCGAAGTAGGCGGAGCCGACCTCGTTCGACCCGGCCCAGAGGTTGACCATCGACTGCAGCTCGGTCGCGGTCGGCAGGCGGAACTCCTCGCCCGCGCCTGTGCCGTCGAAGCCCTGCAGAACGCCAACGTAGGGGATGCCGGTCTGGTTGGCCTTCGTGATCACGGCGCTGATGAAGCTGTACTGGCAGCTGTGGTTCACCAGGCACGGGTACGGATCGAGGCCGATGTAGTCGGCGGCGCCGACCCAGAGCGGGATCTGGTCGATCGCGTCCTGCGTCAGGTTGCCGGAGAAACCGTTCGTGTCGAGCACGAAGAAGGTCTTGGTGCTCGGATCGGCCGCGTGGATCAACGCGCTCCGCGCCGTGTGCTGCGCCGGAGCCGTCGGGCACGCGTAGGGGTTCGGCTCGTCCGAGAAGAACCAGCCGAAGACCTTCGAGTCGCCTCTGGCGGCGTTGACCGCGCTCGTCAGCGACGAGTCGCTCACGTCCCAGCTGCAGGTTGAGTTGTTGTAGTCGCCGACCCAGATCATCCCCTGCAAGCCGGCGGGGAGCTGGTCCGCAGCCCACTTGGAGCCGACGTCGATGAGCGTCGCGCCGAGAGCCGCGTTCGCCGCCGGGTTGTCGTCGCCGAAGTAGGCGTAGCGGAAGGGGACGCTTCCGGAGCAGGCGGCGGTCGAGCCTGCGGTGGTCGCTCGAGCCGAGTGGTTGCCCGCGGCGTCAAAGGCGTCCACGCCGAACGTGTACGAGGTCCCGCACGTCAGCCCGGAGAACGCGGAGCTCGTGCCGGTCGTCGTCCCGACCTGCGTCCCGTTCAGGAACAGGTCATAGGCGGCGACGCCCACGTTGTCGGTCGAGGCCGTCCACGACAGCACGGCCGACGTCTGCGTCACCGAAGACAGCGCCAAGTTCGTCGGTTGCGTCGGCGGCTGCGAGTCGGAGCAGGCGCTCGTCGAGGCGTTGGTCGTCGCCATCGTCGAGTGGTTGCCGGACGCGTCGTAGGCCTCGACTCCGAGCGTGTAGCTCGTCCCGCACGTGAGCCCGCTGAAGGTGTAAGCGGTGCTCGCAGTCGAGCCGACCCTACTCCCGTTGACGAACATGTCGTAGCCGGCGACTCCGAAGTCGTCGCTCGAGGCGGACCACTGCAGCGTCGCGCTGGTCTGCGTCACCGAGGTCACGGTGAGGTTCGTCGGTTCCGTCGGCGGCGAGACGTCGCCGGTCGCCATCGTTATGGTCAGCGTCGGCGAGTGTGCTCCCTGGCGGCTGTCGGTGTCGACCTCGCTCGTGCTCGGTGTGATGAGCGCCACCGAGAGCGCGCCGTTTCCGGTGACGAGCGGCGTGACGTCGAGCGAGACCCACCTGTTGGAGCGCACAGCTCCGGAGTGCCCGTATGAGTTGGAGGAGTACGCGGGCGCGTTGGCGTACGTGACCGTGCCCTCCTGCCAGGTGTTGTCCGCCACCGTGTGCAGGTCGAAGCCGACGCTCGAGTTCGTCCTCGAGTAGACCCGGAGCGTGGCCTGCGTGACGGTGCCCGTGATGCCGCTCAGGTTGAAGCGCGCGTACGTCGTGAGCACCGGCGCGACGTCCATCTTCAGCCGGGACATCGTCCCGAAGTTGCTGTTCGGCTTCGACGAGCTGACGAAAGCGTCGGCGCTCGGGACGAACGTCTGCGTCACGAGCTGCGCGGCGGACGATGCGCTCACGAAGACCGGGAAGACGATGAACGCGGCGAGGACGGCGAGGGCTGCGGTCGCACGACCCGATGGCTTCGCCCTCCGGCGGATCGCTCTGCTTCGAACTCTCTCGCTAGGCGGCTTGGTCTGTGCGGCAGATGACCGCGGCGGCGTCATCCAGCACCGCTGTTCGGCCGGGGCGCCGGATGCCTTGATCCCCCATTCGAGTTAGGCCTAGCGCGCGGTCAGCAGGTTTCGAGAGGGGGTTGGACCGTCAGGTTTCCCTGACGCGTTGCCTCTTGTGGCCGTTGCTCTGCGGCTCGAGCGGCCCATTCCCGTTCGCGGCAGCCACTGGAGCTGCCTCGGCAGGCCCCAGTTCCGGTAGTTCGGGAGCCGGGCCGGCGCCCTCCTCCATCGGCTCGCTGAAGAGCCGGCGGTCGTCGGACGTGAGGCAGCGGCCGGTCGCGAGCTCGAAACGCCAGCCGTGCAGGGTGCAGGTGAGGATGCCGTCCTCGACCTGGCCGAAGCGAGCGAGATCACCCTTCCTGTGCGGGCAGCGCCGCTGGACGAGGTAGCCGTGGCACTCGAAAAACTCCTTCTCCGAGACCTGCCCCGCGTAGAAGTTCTCGGCGTACTCCATCCGTTCCGCCGAAAGGCACTTGAGGAAGTTGTACACGTATTCGTTGTACGCGCCCTTGCGCTCCGCCTCGAAGCGGCAGGACAGGAAGAGACGGTCGACCCAGCTCTCTTCGTGATCCTGGATCAGTTTCTCCGCGAGCGGCGAGGGGATGATGAAGCCGTACTCGCACGGCTCGCCTTCCCAGGCGTAGACCTGCCGCTTCCAGAAATCGAGCACGACCTGCGGCGAGCCGAGGTCGAGTAGAACGCGGCCGTTGATCGCGGCGGCGGTGCGGTCGCCGAGCTCGAGCACCGGTTCGAACCACTCCTGGAGAGCCGGAAGGATGTCCACTTCGCCGCGCGGCCACGACTGCTTCTCCGCCTCGATCCGCGGGCGCATCCGTTCGCGGTAGGCCTCCAGGTAGGCGCGCTTGTCTCCGAAGATCTCGTTCGGGTCGGAGCGATGCTCGATCTGGAGGCGGCCGGGCTCCAGATGGGCTACCGAGCCCGGGAGCATGAGCCGGCCGTTGTCGGCGCCCTGCGAGCGCATGTACTCGAGGTAGACCGTCTGGTCGGGGAAGACGTTGGAGGGGTCGCCGCCGAAGTCGTTGAAGTGAAAGAACTCGTCGTCGAGGAAGCACGGCGGGCCGGCCATCGGGATCACCCAATCGGGGTGGATCTGCCGCGAGAATCGGAGCGACCGCGCCATCTGCAGCTCGCGCTTCTTGCGCCCGAGCACCTTTTTCATCTGCGGCGGGAAGCGGTACTGCATCGGGTACCAGATCGCTCCCGAGAACTGGACGAAGTGCGCATCGAAGTGGCCGAACGCGTGCGCACCCTCGAGGTCGACGGGCCGCGCGTCGTTCTGATCGAAGATCCGAACCTCTCCGTCGTCGACCGCGAGCGCCGAGTCGCCGAGCGGACCGTCTTCCGGGTGGACCGTGCTGATCGTCATCACCCGGAGGCCTCCGAGCTCCAGCGGTACGTTCGCCTTCGTCTCGACGAACCGGGTGAAGCCGAGCGCCTCGAGCTCGCGATGCACGAGGTCCAACGGGTGGTCGGGCAGGATCACGGCGGCGTCCTTCGAGACGTGCTCGCGCAGGAAGTCGCGGTCGAGGTGATCCTCGTGGACGTGCGAGACATACAGGTAGTCGGGGTTCCCGAACTCCCGCGGGTCGAGCTCCTCGTTCGATGGGAACGGGAACCACGAGGCGAAGAATGCGGAGTTGAACCACGGGTCGCAGAGGATCGATCCGTGCCGCGTCTCCACGTAGAGGCCGGCGTGTCCGAGGAACGTGACCTTCACGGGCGTAGACTGAGTGGCGTATGGAGTGCCGCGACCGCTTCGGCCTTTGGCTCGTCGAGCTCGTGCTGGAGCCGGTGCGAGCGCTGGGCCTGGACGGGGGCGTGGGCTCGGCGACGGTGCGTGCCGCGTGCGGCGCGCGCCGCTTCAACGTGACGATCGCACGCGACGGCGACCGCTACACCTGGTCGTTCATGGAGGTGGCGGCACCCGGCAAGGTCGACCCCGCGGCGCCGCTCCACGACGAGGGAACCGAGCCGCTGTCCGATCCTGAAGGCGCCTTCTGGGCCGCCTGGGACGCGATCGAGCAGCGGGCTGCCTGACGGGTAGGGCCGCTGCGCCGCGCGAAATCCCCCCGTCTCGTTGTGAAATAACGCCAACCGCCTGCCCTCCCCGGATCCTCCGAAGCGCCTGTTTTCGGCTCGGGGTGGAACAACTTATAGGCCAGCGCCATGACAATTGGTAGGCAACCTTCGGCTAGGTCTGGCGCGTTCGAGTTTGGCCGGACAGTCGTGCAAAAGGCCAGCAAAACGCGATTTATTGCTCTGCCTAACTTGCATTTTCTCGAACGTGCACATGTATCGGACCTCTCGTGGAGTGACCGGCTAGAGTTGGCCGATGCTTCGCCCGGACCGGCTGTGGTGGCGGCGATATGCAGGTGCCGCCGTTACTGCGGCGATGCTCGCTGCCGTAGCTCTCTCTGTTGGCAGCAGCGCTGCCACGAGAGCGTCGGCGCAAGAAGTGCACTACACCCTCTCGGGCCCCAGCGCGGTGACGTTCGACTGGGTCGGCTCGTCGGACACGATCCGCTTCGGGCGAACCGCGCACTACGGCCGGCAGGCGACCGGGCACACGCCGACGCCGCTTCCGTTCTCATCGCAGGGGCGGTTCCGGGAGGCGCGCCTGACGCGGCTGCGGCCGGGGAAGACGTACCACTATTCGATCGGCGGCGGCGACCACACGTTCTCGATACCCAAGAGCCGCTATCGCTTCGACGTCGAAGCGGACGTCGGCGACTCCGACAGCTTCCGGAACGTCACGACGACCCAACACCAGATTGCGCAGGACCGGCCGGCGTTCGTGCTCGTGGTCGGCGACCTGACGTACGGAAACGACGACGGGCAGGCGGCAGTCGACCGGCACTTCGACGACGTGATGGCCTGGAGCCGGCGCGCGGCGTACATGCCGGCCTGGGGCAACCACGAATGGGACGAGTCGAGCGACGACCTCCGGAACTACAAAGGGCGGTTCGCAATCCCGCACCCGCACGCCTCGCCGGGCGCACCGCACGCCGGCTGCTGCGGAGAGGACTGGGGCTGGTTCGACGCCGGCCCGGTCCGGTTCATCTCGTACCCGGAGCCCTACAGCGACGCGGCGTGGGACAGCTGGCGCGTCGCGGCCGGCCGAGTGATGGCCGCGGCGCAGGCGAGCAGGAGGATCAGGTTCATCGTCACCTTCGGCCACCGGCCCGCGTACTCGACCGGCTACCACTCAGGCGAGACGCAGCTCGCTTCGATCATCGGCGGACTCGGCGACAGGTTCTCGAAATACGTGCTGAACCTCAACGGCCATTCGCACGACTACGAGCGGTACCAGCCGATCCACGGCGTGATCCACGTGACGGCCGGAGGCGGCGGGTCCGAGCTGGAGCCCCCGTGGCGCCGAACCGATCCGCGCACCGTCTACCGGGCGATGCGTCTGGAGCATCTGCGCGTGAGCGTGACGCCCGCGCGGATCCGCGTCGAGGCGATTTGCGGTCCGGCGACGTCCGACGACGACCGGTCGTGCGCCCGCGGATCGGTGATCGACTCGTTCACGATCGCCGCGCCGAAGCGGCGGCGCTAGCGCACCCGGACGTTCTGGCTTCTGGTCGAGGCCTGGCCGGCGGTATCGGTGACCGTGACCGTGACCCTGTAGTTGCCCTTACTCGTGTAGAGGTGCGTCGCCGTCGCGCCCGGCTGGGGTCCGACGACCGTGCCGTCGCCGAAGTTGAAGGTGTAGCTCGCGATCGGCGTTGCGTCGGTGTCGGTCGAGCCGGAGGCATCTGCCGTCACCGTCACCGGCGCGCGCTGGTTGTTCGGCCCGACGGTGAGGGCAGCGACCGGCGGCAGGTCGACCTGGACGGTCACGGTGCCGGTGCTCGTCGACGCCTGGCCGATCGTGTCCCTGACCGTGACGGTCACGGTGAACGTGCCGGCCACGGTGTACGTGTGGCCGGCGGTGGGATCGGACTGCGGCCCGACGACGGTGCCGTCGCCGAAGTTGAAGGTGTAGCTCGCGATCGGCGAGGAGTCGGTGTCGGTCGAAGCCGAGGCGTCGGCCGTGACCGCGACCGGCGCCGTGCCGGACGTGGGGGTGACGCTGAGCGCGGAGGCCGGCGGGAGGTCACCGTTCGGAGCCTGTGCCGACACGCTGGTCGTGGCCGTCCCCGCGAGCCCGGCCGTATCGCGGACGGTGACGGTCACGGTGAAGGTGCCGACTGTGTCGTATTCATGGTCGGCGGTCGGCTCAGCCTGTGGCCCCACGACGGTGCCGTCGCCGAAGTCGAAGGTGTACGTCGCGATCGGCGTGCCGTCCGTATCGGTCGCCCCCGACGCGTCGGCCGTGACCGACAGCGGCACGGGCCCGGACGAAGGGCTGAGACCGAGTGACGCCGCCGGCGGAGCGTCGCTCGAAGCGAGCTCGTAGGCGCCACGGTCGTCGTACGTGCGTGGCCCCGCGCCGCTGTTCGGCGTGGCCGGGTCGTCGTAGCGCTGGTTGCCCTCGACGTCCAGATCGGGCTGACCGCTGACGCCCGAGTTGGCCGAGTCGATCGCGGACGAGCCCGGCGTCAGGTGGAAGTCGCCGTTCGCGGGGTTCGCCCAGCCGGGGAGGGCGTCGCGCCCGTGGAGCTCCTGCCCCGTCGCCGCCTGGAACGACGAGAGCGACGAGTAGCTGACGGAATTCCAGATCAGGAGCGTGTCCGAGGTCGACAGGTGCACGAGGTCGTAGTCGATCGTCGTCCCGCTGGTCGAGCCCGACTCGACGCGGATGTCGCTGTGCGTCCGCGGGCTGTTGATCCCGTTGTCGACGCTGATGTTGTTCGCGACGGTCGCGCCCGTGGAGCCGCCCTCGACGTTGATGCCGGCGGTGACGTTGTCATAGACGGTGTTCGCGATTACGCGCTGCCCGGTCGTCACATAGTCGTCGATTCCGTGGTCGCCGTTGCGGTAGGCGACGTTGTCGTAGAGCAGCGTGTTGTTCGAGCCCGAGTAAGACTCGATCCCGGAGTCCTCGTTGTCGTGGGTGACGTTGCCGTCGACGGTGTTGCCGGGCGACGAGTAGAGGCGAATCCCAGGGGCTCGGCGGGTGTAGACGCTCGCGTTGGCGAAGGTCGTGTTGCCGCGAAGCTCGACGCGGGTCGAGCTCGAGATGAGCTCAATCCCGGCGTACGTGTTGTGGTCGGCGGTGTTGCCGGCGACCAGGGAGTCAGTCGTTCCGGAGAGGCGGATGCCATCCGCTGTAGACCCGCTGACCGGCTGGCCGGCGTAGCTGAGGTGGTTGTTCGAGATGGTGATGTGCGAGGAGCTCGAGACGTAGATCCCGTGGCTGCTCGTGCTCGTGACCGTGAAGCCGTCGACGGTGACCCAGCTCTTGCCGGAGATGGAAAAGCCATTCGACCCGCCGCTGACGGTGACGGTGGCGCCCGGCGCGGTCGTGAAGACGATTGGCGCGCTCGAGATCCCGGAGCCCGAGACCGTCACCGCCTCGGGGTACGTGCCCGCTGCGACCTGGACCGTCTGCCCGGCGGCGGCGACGCCGGCGGCCGCGCCGATCCTGCAGTACGGCTGGTCGATCGTCCCCGAGCCGCTGTCCGAGCAGGACGGGTTGCTTCGGTCGACGTAGAGGGTTGTCCCGCCGACGGCTCGAGCCGCGCCCGGCACGATCGCGAGCGCGACGAGCGCCACGGCGATGCCGACCCGACCCCTACGGACCGAGCCCAGTCCCGGAATCGTGATCGCGAGCCGCGGCGTGTCTGCCTCCCTGAATCGCCAGCGCGGCGCCGCATTGTCGCGCTCTTCGGCGTGGTTGCGGGGTTCCGGCTATTCTCGGGAGTCGCGGCGCCTCTTGTCAACGCTACTTTCGGCCAGGTCGGCTAGCGGCGGCCCTTGCTAATGACCAGGGCGACCCGCCCAAGCGCCGGAAGCCGCGTTCCCGGCTTCGGGCGCTGTGCGATCACGTGACCGCTCGCGCGGGAGGAGAAGCGCCTCGTCACGCGCCCCGTGAGGCAGCCCGCCCGCGCGAGCCTGGCGCGGGCAGACTTGAGCGACGACCCCTTCACGTTCGGCACGACGCAGTTCCCGCGCCGTCCGTTGAAGGCCCGCAGGACCGCGAGCAGCTCGGGCCTGCTGCTGAGGTCGTGCCCGTCCCAGGTCCAGGCGAACGTCATCGAGCCGGTCTCCCTGGAGCCCGTCCACTGGTTGACCATGTGCGTCAGCTCGGACGCCGTCGGCCAGCGCCAGCTCGAGCCGTCGAACGCCTGGATCACGCCCCAGTAGTTCAGCCCCGCCGCGTTGGCCGCGGCGATCGTCCTCGCGATCCACGTGAAGTCGCAGGCCTCACCCTGGTAGCACGGGTACGGATCGAGACCGATGTAGTCAGCAGTGCCGCGCCAGAGCGGGAGCTGGAGGAGCGCATCCTTGGTCGCGCGCCCCGAGAAGCCGTTCGAGTCGAGGACGATCACGGTCTTCGTGCGTGGGTTGATGGAGTGGATGAGGACACTTCGCGCCCGGTGCTGCGCCGGCGCCGACGGGCATTTGTACGGGTTCGGCTCGTCGGAGATGAAGAAGCCGAAGACCTTTCGGTCGCCCACCGCCGAGCTCACCTCGTGCCTGATCTCCGCGTCGCCCGTCTCCCAGGAGCAGCTGCCGTTGTCGTAGTCGCCGACCCAGACGAGCCCGCGCGCTCCGCGGGGCAGATCGTCCGCCGACGACTTCGAGCCGACGTCGACGAGGTTCCAGCCGTTCGCGAGGACCGTCTGCGCCGCCGAGCTGGAGTTGTAGATGTACCGGTACGGCCCTGCCCCGCCGCCCGCCGTACGGGTCGAAGCCGGCGTCGCGAGGAGGAGGCAGCATGCGAGCAGCACGACCGCGAGGGAGACGACCCGGCGCACCGGGGCATTATCGGCAACGGTCCGGCCGGCTGCAGAGAGGAGGGTTTGGCCCCGCTACGATGGCCGCTCGCGGCGCCGTGGCCGAGAGGTTAGGCAGGGGCCTGCAAAGCCCCG
>JGI10216J12902_102508974_pt1 | contig 10134 bp, 3 predicted proteins | sample KanNatreferecore_FD_12902 | JGI IMG/M metagenome (IMG submission 12902)
AACAAGGAGAATAACATGGGCAGCCTGGTTTTGATCGTTGACGATGAATACATCGGCCGGGAAACCCTCCAATCCGTCCTGGAGGGGGAAGGCTACGAGCTTGAAATGGCTGAGAATGGGCTTCAGGCCATCGAGAAAGCAAAACAACTTTTACCGGATGTGATCCTGCTGGATGTGATGATGCCCGGCATGACCGGATTCGAGGTCTGTCAGCGCATCCGCAGTGACCCGCAGATCGCGGAGATCCCGATCATTATCCTCACCGCACTGGACGACCGGGAATCGCTGCTCAACGCCCTGAAAGCTGGAGCAGATGATTTTATCTCCAAGCCATTCGATCGTTACGAGCTGCGCGCCCGTCTGCTTGGCATTACACGCCTCAACCGCTACCAGAAGCTGCTCCAGGAGCGCGCCAAGCTGCGTGAAGTCAATGCCCAGCTCCTCAATGCCTATGAAGCGACGATTGAAAGCTTATCGCATGCACTGGACCTGCGCGACCGCGAAACCGAGGGACACAGCCGGCGCGTGACAGAAGTCACGATAAAACTGGCGCAGGCATTGGCCATCAGTGATGAGGATATCGTGCAGATCCGTCGCGGAGCACTCCTGCACGATATCGGCAAGATCGGCATCCCGGATTCCATCCTGCATAAGCCCGATACACTGACCGGGGAGGAATGGAGCATCATGCGCAAACACCCGCAATTCGCGCACGATATGCTTTCACCGATCGAATACCTGCAACCGGCCCTTGACATTCCTTATAGCCACCACGAAAAATGGGATGGGACCGGCTACCCGCGCGGTTTGAAAGGTGAGGAAATCCCCATGTCTGCGCGCCTGTTTGCCATTGCAGATGTATGGGACGCGGTCACCTCTGACCGTCCCTATCGTACTGCCTGGACAGACGAGCAAGCTTTGGCTTATATCCGCGAACAGTCCGGGAAGCACTTCGACCCGAAGGTCGTCGATCTCTTTTTCAGGGTCATCGAAGAAAACTAATTTCTCATACGAGGGCACTGCGCGCTCAATACCTGATCGATTTTTCCCCCGCCCAGGTACGGAAGCGGATATTATTCTTGGTGGAGTTCTTCACCTCGTACATCAGCTCATCCGCCATATTCACAAGTTGTTCCGCCGAATACGGCGAGAATTCACACGTCACCGCGCCCATGCTAAAGGTCACGGGCCAGTTTCTTTGCATCATTGTCTCGAGCAGGCTGGAATAGACCTTGGACACGACCAGGCGCGCTTCCTGCTGGCGAGTGGAGGGCAGCAGCATGACAAATTCGTCGCCCCCCAGCCGCGCGACCGTATCCGTGCTTCTTAATTGAGATTTCAATTCGGTGGCGATACAGCGCAAAACTTCATCCCCGATCCTGTGTCCAAAAAGATCATTTACGAGCTTGAAGTTATCCACATCTATATACACCAGCGTAATAGGATGCGGGTATCGTCGAATACGGCTGATCTCCATTTGGAGCAATTCGTTGAAGTAACGAGCGTTCACGGCTCCGGTGATATAGTCGGTACGGGCTGCTTCTTGTTCCTCCTTGCGTGACTTATGCAATTCAGAGACCAGATAGACGATCACCACGTAAAACAGGGTGCGGACCAGGGTGTTGAGCAGATAGAAGATGGGATGGGAATACGTCTGCCCGGCAGCAATCTCAGCCCCAAGCAGCGTCAGGCCGCTGATCAATGACATAAATAGGCCTGTCTTACGGTCTACAACCCAGGTGACAAGGAATATAGGAAACAAATAGAACAGGGAGAGGGTTAGTTCATTACCTGTTGCGTAATCAAAAAGTCCAAGCAAGCCAACGATGGCAAACGCAACGGTCGTCCAAAACAGAGGGCTCTTATCCTCAAACGCTTCCAGGAAACTTTTGATTTTTCGCTCCATAAGCAAGTCTGCGCCAGCAGTTAGATCCCTAAAATAAAGAAAATGCCCGCCATCAGGATGAGGGGGCGACACAGATAACGGAGTTATTTTACACTATTTCAGGCACCTCTCAACGGCCGGGGGGTGACAGGCGACAAGTCCCATTCGTGGATTCTCCGTGCTTTGTAATATAATTAAATCATTGGGGGAACAGACATGCATCGGTGCTCTCATTGCTGCCTAACATCTTTAGATAATGTGGAGGTTTTTATGATCAATCACATCCTGGTTCCATTGGATGGATCTACACTAGCTGAGTGCGTACTGCCCCATGTAACAGCCATTGCCCCCGTTACGCATGCACGTATTACTTTATTGCACGTTTTACAACGGTCACAGAATGGAGGTGGCACGCCTGCAATCGACCCGGTGGAGTGGCATTTGCAAAAACAGAACGCAGAAAAATATCTCGAAGGGATCGTTAAACGTTTGAGTGAGGCGGGACTTCTGGGTGTTGAATCCGTGATCCTGGAGGGAAGCCCGGCAGCCAGTGTGATCGATTTTGCTCGCAGTAATAATGTGGACCTGATCGCTCTCAGCACGCATGGAAACAGCGGCTTGAGCGGTTGGAACGTGAGCGGCGTCGTTCAAAAAATTCTGCTGCGCTCTTATAAATCCACTCTGCTGGTACGCGCGTATATGCCACCAGCAACGGGGCTCACCAAAATCCGTTATAAACGACTATTCGTAGGAATGGATTGTTCCGCACGTTCTGAGTATGTGCTCCCGTTTGCGATTAACCTGGCGCAGTTCTATAAATCGCAGCTAATCCTTGAGACTGTTATTGAAAAGCCGCGGATCATCAATCGCATGCCCGTGCCACAGGAAATTTTGGATCTTGCCAACCAGTTCGTGGAGAAGAACCAAAAGGCTGCCATGCATTACTTCAAACAACTTCGCGCACAATTCTCTGTCAATGATCTTAAGATCAAGACCCATATCTCGATTGGGGATAATGCCATCGCTGTGCTTCAGGACATGGCCGAGGAGTCAAATGCCGATCTGGTGCTGCTCGTGGCACACGGCGAAACTGGTGAGAGGCGCTGGCCCTATGGAAGTGTGACCACCAGTTTTATTGCCTATGGCAACACCTCGCTCCTGATCGTACAGGACATCCCAGACGGGGAGATCCACCCGACACGCGCGGAACGCGCGATCGAGGAAAGCAAGGGACACTGATCGATGCAATCCACCGCACCCATCGAGCAAGCTGACCTACCCAAACAGAATATTCCTCTCCCAGACAGCGATCCGGACCAGCGCACTGCCGAATTGGCGCGCAAACTAGCCGATTGCACACCCCGCAGAACAAGCTTCGCGATCCCTGCCCGTGTTAAACAATTCATGCGCTTTTTTCAGGAGTGCTATGAATATTTCGAAGAAACCACCCGGGCCCAGGTCGCCACTTCTCAGACATCTGAATGGCTGATGGATAATTTCTATGTGATCGAGCAGGCTGTGCGGCAGGTCGAGGAGGATCTCCCGGCAGACTATTACCAACGCCTGCCGAAAATGAAGGATGGCTGGGCGCGGATCCGAATCGTCGCGCTGGCAAATCTACAGGACGAGGAAACCCGCCTCGACATCGAGCAGATCAAGCACTTCCTTCAGATCTTTCAAAAGACCACGCCTCTCAGCACGGGGGAACTCTGGGCACTGCCGTTGATGCTGCGGTTAACTGTCCTTGAATCTCTGGCAGAGGCATTGTCTGAAGTCACGAAAACGAAGTGGACTCCCATGCCGCCTCCGAAGCTGAGCGCCGGGGTGCTGGCTTCTCCGAATATCGAAACTGACCCTGACCTGACTGTGGCAAACTCCATCCTGAATTTGCGGTTGCTGGCAACAGAGGACTGGAAGGCGTTTTTTGAGTCTGTCAGTGTGCTGGAGGGTATTCTACGCAGCGACCCGGCTGCTATTTATGCCCGCATGGATTTCGAAACACGCAACCATTATCGCGGCGTGGTGGAGGAACTGGCGAATGGGTCGCCCATGGACGAAGCCGGGATCGCCAGGCAGGCAATCGAACTGGCACAGGCTGGCAGGTCGGGGCGTGAACAACATGTGGGATATTTCCTGATCGGGACAGGGCGGGAGAACCTGGAAGCCAGGATCAAACACCGCCCGAAGTTTTCTCAAGCGCTGGTTTCGATCATTCAAAAAAATGCCACAGTCTTCTACCTCGGAGGCATTGCACTTCTGACATTCACGCTCTCTCTTCTCATTGCCATTTACACGGCAAGGGTTGGAGGAACGCTCATCCACACGATCGGTGCCGGGCTGCTGAGTCTTCTACCCATCTCTTCTGTGGCGATCGATCTCATTAATGGGCTGGTCATGTCCCTGATCCCGCCCCGCACCCTCCCCAAGCTGAACTTCGAGAACGGCGTTCCAGAGGAATGCCGCACAATGGTCGTGATCCCTGCCCTGCTTGCAACAGACCGCGACGCACCATTCCTCCTGGGCCAGATCGAACGGCATTTCATCGGCAACAGCGACCCGAATATTTTCTTCGCGCTCATCACCGACTTTGCCGACGCCCCTGAAAAGGAAATGCCAGCCGATCAGGATGCCGTCATGCAGACCCGCGCCGCTATCGAGGAATTGAACAAAAAATATGCCAGCGGAAATTATCGTCCTTTCTACTTTTTTCACCGCGAACGCGTCTGGAATGAGAGCGAGGAACGCTGGATGGGCTGGGAGCGCAAGCGCGGTAAATTGGAGGAGTTCAACAAGCTGCTGAGCGGAAGTGACTCCACGACCTTCATTGTCAAGGACGGGGACACGGGCATTCTGCCGTCCATCCGTTACGTGATCACGCTGGACGCAGATACGGTTCTGCCGCGCGAAGCCGCCTCACATTTGATCGGAACGCTGGCGCACCCGTTGAATCGCGCCGAGTTTGATCCTGAGACCGGCGAGATCAAAGCCGGACATACCATCCTCCAGCCGCGGACCCAGGTACGGCCCGCATCAGCAAACCGATCCCTCTTTACCCGTGTGTATTCCGGCGATTCGGTGATCGACCTGTACACACGGGCGGTGTCGGATGTGTATCAGGACCTGTTTGATGAAGGCAATTATGTGGGTAAGGGCATCTATGATGTCGAGGCATTCCAGAAGAGTCTTGAGGGCAAGATCCCTGAAAATCGCTTATTGAGTCACGATCTTTTCGAAGGGATGCAGGGACGCTGTGGGCTGGTCACCGATGTCGTTCTTTTCGAGGATTACCCTCCTCATTACCTGGTCTACACCGACCGTATGCACCGCTGGGTGCGCGGCGACTGGCAGTTATTGCCCTGGCTGAGGAACCAGGTGCCGCACCGGACCCTGGGCAGGGCGCGTAATACGCTTTCCGCCATTGACCGCTGGAAACTTTTCGATAATCTGCGCCGCAGTCTGGTCCAGCCTGGTGTGCTGGCTTTGCTGGTCAGCGGATGGCTCATACTGCCGGGCTCAAGCCTGCTGTGGATGATGATCGCTCTTTCCCCGTACCTGATGGCTGTGATCACTAACTTTATTGCGGAGGTCCGGCACAGTTTTTCCAAACAACACTCCACGGTGATCTCGCGCCCGATGCGCCTGGCAACGCTGCGTTCGCTATGTGAGATTATCTTCCTGCCGCACGAAGCGCTGATCGTTATCGATGCCATTTTAACGACCCTGGTCCGGCTTTTCATCACACACAAATTGATGCTTCAATGGGTGAGCGCTGCCCACACGGTTCAGATCTTCGGCAAGAAATTGCATTTGAAATCGGCCTGGCAGGCAATGATCCTCGCGCCGCTGCTGGCATTCTTATTTTCCCTAATGTTGTTCGTTCTCCATCGGCAGATCCTGCCTATGGCGCTGCCTCTTTTGCTCGCCTGGATCGCCTCACCGTATATCGCGACCCGCATCAGCGAACCGAATCGTCTGCCTGAAAAGAAGGTTATTCCGGCACAAGAGCATAAATTGCGTCTGCTGGCGCGTTCCACGTGGCTGTATTTTGAGCACTTCGTCGGTCCGGAAGATCGCTGGCTCCCACCGGATCACTTTCAGGAAAGCCCGCGCGGCATGGTAGCGCACCGCACATCCCCCACCAATATCGGCTTGATGCTGCTTTCCACCCTTTCGGCTCACGACCTGGGTTATATTGGTCCGCTTGAACTTTCATTGCGATTGCGCGATTCGTTCGACAGCATGGATTCACTGGAGCGCGTCCGCGGTCACTTCCTGAACTGGTATGACACTCGCAGCTTTGCGCCACTGCCGCCGCGCTATATCTCCACCGTCGACAGTGGAAACCTGGCGGCTTGTCTGATGACATTGCGCCAGGGCTGCGACGAGATGAGTCACACGCAGGTAGTCAACTGGCAGGGTTTGCAGGACACTCTTGAAATGCTCTCGGTCACATTGACGCAGGGACGCCTGGGTCCTGCTGCACAGACACTGCGAAGCGCCATTGAATCTTTGGAGAGCCTGGTAAAGCAATTGATGGATCGCAGCCAGTTCACACCAGAGTTGCTGATGCGGTTATTCAGGGAAGGTCAGACAGAACTGGAAGCAATGCTCTGGGAAGCGGTTCAACAAACGGACGAGGAGACCGCTCCCGATACACTGCGCAAGCTTTCGATCTGGATCGATCGCGTGCGACACCAGCTGCGTCGCATTCGGATCGATATCCAGGTATTGGCTCCCTGGCTTCTCGTCATGGCAGATATGCCGCGTCCTACCGGGCTGGACACCAACCCTGAAGTGACAGCTGCCTGGGGAGCCCTGCAAGCCAACCTATCCTTGCATCCCCAGCTTGGGCAAATCCCGGATATTTGCAGGCGCGCCCGAAACCTGATTGAGGAGCTTACGGCTTTCCTGGATGAAGAGGACCTGGATGTGTTCGAATGGTGTGATGCCCTGGCATATGACCTCGAGTCGGCGCGCAAGAATTGCACATCTCTGCTGGATAATTTTTCCACGCTCGCCGCGAGAGGAGAAGACTATGTACAGAGCATGCCGTTTGGTTTTCTGTATGATCCGCGGCGGCATGTCTTTCATATCGGCTATAACGTAGAGTCCGGGCGGCTCGATTCCAATTACTACGACCTGCTGGCTTCCGAAGCGCGTATTTCCAGCCTGGTTGCCATCGCGCGCGGCGACGTACCGCAAAACCATTGGCTGCACCTTTCGCGTCCGCTTACGGAATTCGATGGGGAGCGCTGTCTGCTCTCCTGGAGCGGCACGATGTTCGAATACCTTATGCCCACGCTCTTCATGCAGAGTTACCCGAACACCCTGATGGATGAAAGCTGCCGCGTTGCCATCGAACAGCAAATTCAGTATGCCGCCGAAAAGAACATTCCCTGGGGTACCTCCGAGGCGAGTTATTACAATTTCGATACCCAGCTCGTCTATCAGTATCAGGCATTCGGGATCCCCAGCCTGGGATACAAACGCGGCTTATCCAACGATCTGGTCGTCGCGCCGTATGCTTCGCTTTTGGCATTACCCTTCCTGCCCCAGGCGGTGATGCAAAACCTCGCACACCTCGAGAGTCTTAAGATGTGGGGACTCTATGGCTTATACGAGTCGGTGGATTTCACGCCCGAGCGTCTAAAGACGGGTGAGAGTCATGCCGTGATCCGCTCCTACATGGTGCATCATCAGGGGATGATCCTGCTTTCGCTCTGTAACTATATGTTCGATAACCGGATGATCCGGCGCTTCCATGCAGACCCGCGCATTGAGAGCGTGGAACTACTGCTGCAGGAACAGACTCCCGCCAACGCGCCCACCGAACATCCGCGTCATCAGCAAGTAGATTCCATCCGCCCCTCTGCCGCCATCCCACTCGACCCGTGGCGTGTCTCGCCGGAGGCACCTTACACCCAGGTCCATTCTTTATCGAATGGGAAATACAGCTTGCTGATCAGCGCCGCAGGCTCCGGGTTCAGCCGCTGGGGTGAGATGGAACTGACCCGCTGGCGGGATGATCCCACCTTGAACGACCGCGGCAGCTGGATCTATGTCGAGGACCGTCTAAACGGACAGTTATGGTCCGCGACCCACCAGCCGACTATGGCCCCCCCGGACCGGAGTGAAGTAAATTTTTACCCGCACCGCGTGGAGTTCGAGCGACAGGATGGCGATATTGTCCTGCGGACCGTGGTGAGCGTGGCTGCCCATGACGATGTGGAAATCCGCCGTGTCAGTCTGACCAATCACGGCAGGCACTCGCGCATCCTGGCGCTCACCAGCTATGCAGAGATCATCCTGAGCGAACAGTCCGCCGATCTGCGCCACCCGGCATACAACAAACTTTTTATTGAAAGCGAATTCCTCGAAAAAGAGGGCATCCTGCTCTTCCGCCGCCGGCCGCGTTCAGCAGATGAAAAGCCTGTCTACCTGGCCCATTTTTTCACCAGCAATGACGAGGAGGTAAGCCTGACCGGCTACGAAACGGACCGGGCAAAGTTCCTGGGACGCGGCGGGACGACACGCCGCCCACTTGCCTTCTCCACCTCCACGCAGACATCGGTGTTGTCTGGCACCACGGGCTCCACCCTGGACCCGATCTGTGCCATGCAGGCAGAGGTCATCCTCGAGCCTTACCAAACCGTGCAGGTGGCATTCATTACTCTGTCTGCTGACTCGCGCAAAGAGGCGCTTGACCTGGCTCGTCGTTATCACCGGTGGTCGCAGATCAGCCGTTCGACCCAGGATGTCCGCATTCAGGCGGAAGAGGAACTCGCCCAGCTCAACCTCACTTCACCGAAAGTGGAACAAATCCAAAAACTGCTTTCGCCGCTAGTCTATCTCTCCAACGCGCTGCGTGCTGAATCGTCTGTGCTCGAAAGCAATACACTGGCACAGCCGGGACTATGGGCGTTTGGAATCTCTGGAGACTATCCGATCCTGCTGGTGCGGCTCAAACGCAGCGAGGATTTCGAGCTGCTCGGCGAAGTGGTGCTTGCGCACACGTACTGGCGCAAACGCGGGTTGATGATCGACCTGGTCATTTTTAGCCAGCGCGAAACCAGCTACGAACAGGATTTCAAAAACAGGATCTTGCGGCTTTTGGAGCGTACCGCAAGCGAAAGCTGGCTTAACGATCGCGGCGGCATCTTCATTCTTCAGGAAGACCAGATGAATGAAGCGGAACGGACCCTCCTGATGACGGTTGCCCGCGTTGTCCTGGATGGCGAGGCGGGGCCACTCGCTCGTCAACTCTCACGGCTGGATGAAGCCCCGGTCCGCCTGCCGCACTTTGTGCCGATCGAGCCGCTATATCCTCTGGTGGATGTCCAGGCGGAACTTCAACGCCCGGCGGACCTGCTCTTCCATAACGGCATCGGCGGATTCACGCCCGATGGATGCGAATATGTGATCTATCTCGAACCCGGACAGTGGACGCCCGCCCCCTGGGCCAACGTCATCGCCACACCTGAATTTGGATGTGTTGTTTCGGAATCCGGCATGGGTCCCACCTGGTCGCAAAACAGCGGTGAGAACCGTCTCACACCCTGGCGCAATGACCCCGTCAGTGATCTGCCTTCCGAAGCGATCTATCTCCGTGATGAAGATACCGGACAGATCTGGTCGCCGACCCCACTGCCTGCGAGGGCAGATGCACCGTACCTGATCCGTCACGGGGCGGGGTATTCCACCTTCGAGCACGCCAGTCACGGGTTGATGCAAAGCATGATGGTCTTTGTCGCGCCAGAGGAGCCCGTCAAAATCGTCCAGCTAAAACTTCAGAATACAACACAGCGAATGCGGCGCATCAATGTGACCTATTACGCGGAATGGGTGCTCGGCGGAGCGCGTGAAAATACGGCGGCATATATCACCCCGGAGTTTGATTCCAGTTCGTTCGCTCTACTGGCATGTAACGGGTACAACGCCGATTTTGGACAGCGTGTGGCATTTTTAGCATCCACACGCGAACCCGCCGGCGTGACAACGGACCGCACCGAATTTCTGGGAAACCTCGGCAGTTACACTCGTCCTGCTGCCCTGGAACGTGTTGGACTCACGCCGCGCCTGGAAGCCGGGAGCGACCCATGCGCGGTATTGCAGTTCCTGCTCTGGCTGCAGCCCGGCGAAACAAAAGAGATCACCTTCCTGATCGGCCAGGGCGCAGACCGGTCGGATGCACAAAGACTCATCCGGCAATTTCAGAACATTCAAAATGTGGAAGCCGCCCGAAAGCAGGT
>JGI10216J12902_104894675_pt1 | contig 10134 bp, 6 predicted proteins | sample KanNatreferecore_FD_12902 | JGI IMG/M metagenome (IMG submission 12902)
CCGCAATTGGTGCGGCGGCGGTGCTATTGCTCGGCGCTTACTGGTATTTCCTGTACAAGCCGAAGTCGGAAGACCTCGCCGTCATTCAGGCGCACGTCGATTCGCTCGACAGGAAGAATCAGCAGGCAAAGGCTGATATCGCGCAGGGCAGCATGCAGAAGCTGAAGGCTCAGTCCGCTGAGTACGAGCAGAGCCTCAAAGTGATGCGGCAGCTCGTTCCCCGGAGCAACGAAGTGCCGGCGCTTCTCGAGGACATTTCGACCGCGGCTCGCCGGGTGGGGCTCGATCTGGCCTCAGTGGAGCCGATGCCGGTGCTACCGGGCGAACAGTTCGACACCTACCGCTACAAGCTCGGTGTTATCGGTGGATACCACCCCGTGGGTCAGTTCCTCAGCAACGTCGGTTCGCTGAACCGCATCATCGCTCCCGTTACGATGGCGATCAAGCTGCATCCCGTCGCCGACAAGACCAAGGCCAGGGTGAAGAAGGGCGAATCGCTGATCGACACTGAATTCCAGGTGCAGACCTACGTCGCACGCACAACGCCATACGCCCCGCCGACCGCGGTGAAACAATGAAGCGCTCGATCTCTTTCGCTCTGATCCTGGTCGCCGCACTCGCCAGTGGCGCGTCCGCTCAGGCGCGCGCTCAGGCGACGACGCGTCCGAATCCCAACACCGCGGCGAGGCCTACTACTGCGCCGCCAAAAGCTGCGGCGACTAGTGCGCGGAAGACCGCGACGCCGCCCGTACCCACCCCCGCTCCCGACACTGCGCCCAAGGTCCTGATCAACCGGGAAGTATTCCAGTACGAGGGTGCCGGACGCCGCGACCCGTTTGTGTCGCTGCTGAACACTGCGGAGCTGAAGCCGCTACTCAACGACCTGAAACTGGTCGGTGTTGCGTACGACCCCCGCGGCCAGAACTCTGTTGCGGTTTTGAGAGATATCACGTCTAAGGAGCAGTACAAGGTGAAGGTTGGCCAGACGTTAGGCAGAATGCGCGTCGCGGCCATCCAGCCAAAAGCAGTGATTTTCACGATCGAAGAGTTCGGTTACAGTCGCCAGGAGCTCCTGCCGATAGCGCCGCCCGATTCGAGCAAAATGAGGCTTCGTCAATGAGCTTTCTGAAGGCGCTGCCCGTAGCGGCGCTCCTTTTTCTGCCTTCGTCGGCCGCCACCGTTCACTCAGTCAGTGTGGTCCCGTCTTCCGGGAAGACTGAAGTGGTGATCGGGGTCAACGCCGCCGTCGACGTGCAGGATTTCACGCTCGACGCGCCCGCTCGCGTGGTTGTCGACTTGAAGGGAGCGACTCTCTCAATGTCGCACCGCGCCTACGACAAGGCCTGGCGGAGCGGAATCACCAACATTCGGTACTCGCAGTACCGGCCGAATGTCGTCCGTGTCGTGATCGAGATGGATGCGAAACACCCCTATCAGGTGACACGCAACAGTAATGAAGTTCGGATTTCGGTGACGGGCGGGAAGACCACTGATTACACGGCTTGGTCATCCGGCTCTCCCCGGTCCAATTACGTCGCCAAGGCTCCAGCACCAACGCCGCCGCCGGTGCATCGAGTTGCCGCCACCGCGTACGTCGCGAAGGCTGCCACAGCGCCAGCGCCAACATCAGTTAGCGCCCCGAGTGCAAAGGCAGTGGCCCAGATCGAGACTTCGAGGCCGCAGCCCGACGTGCAGGATGATCCGACTCCCCCCGCTGCCGAAATAGTTCAGCCAAGAGCCACGCCGATCCGCGATGTGCCGGTCGGCCTCTTCTCAGCCGTACAGCAGTCGCAGCAGCCGCCGATCACCGTGACCTTCCAGGACACCGACATTCGCGATGTGATCGCGTCTTTCGCCGCGTTCTCGGGACGTACGATCGTCGTCGGCAAGGATGTGGCTGGAACGATCACTGCCGAAGTCAAGAACCAGCCGTGGGACGTCGCGTTGCGCGCGATCCTGCAGGGGCAGGGGCTTGCTGCCTCGGAGGATCCCGTTTCAGGCATCATCACTGTCGACAGCTATACCAACATCCTGAACCGCCAGGCGTCGGAGCCACTGCAGACGCGGCTGATTTCGATCAACTATGCGCGCGCCCACATGCTCGTGCCGACGATCCAGCAGCTCCTGCAGAAGGACTGCCTCGCCAACGCGCAGATTCCTTCGAGCGGCAACGTTTCGCAGCAGAATCAGCGTCCGAACTGCGTCGCCCGCGGCCTCGTTGCGGCTGACAGCACGACGAACACACTGATCATCACCGAGACGGCCTCCCGTCTCGCCGATGTTCTGCAGTATGTGCAAAGCCTCGACGTGCGCACTCCGCAAGTCGGCATCAAGGCCAAGATCATCTTCGTCAACAGAACCAACATCGAAGACATCGGACTTTCGTACGATCTCGGCACCGGCACCGATCAATTCTTCAGTCAGCTGGTAAAGCGTCCGGATCCCGCGACGCTCAAGCCAATCGACACCAACGGCGACGGTGTTCCTGACGCCCTTGGTGGCGGCACGCCGTTCCAGGGAGACAGAATCCTCCTCGGCGGCAACGCGCTGTCCGCGATTGCAAACGCCAACGCGCGAGTCATCAATCCGGCGCTCAGCGTCGTGTTCTCGACAGCCCTCGGCAAGTTCCAGCTCACCAGTTTCCTTGACGCGCTCCAGGAAGTTCGTCTCGCAGACCTACAGGCGGAGCCGAGCATCGTGACGCTCGACAATCGCCAGGCTTCGATTCAGGTCGGACAGGAAATTCCGATCAGAGTGCTCGACGCCAATACCGCGAACCTGAGCGGCGCCGCGAACCCGAACGCGCAGCCGCGCGCCACGGTGCAGATGAAGCAGGTCGGTATCATCCTCACCGTTACGCCGCATATCACCAACAACCGCCAGATTCTGCTGCTGCTGCACGCCGAGAACTCCGACGCTCAGTTAGCTGCGTCGGACGTTGGTTTCATCTTCGGCAAGCAGTCGGGCGACACCCAGCTCCTCGTCGGCGATGGCGAGACCGCTGTAATCGGCGGTCTGACGGTCACACAGACCACGCAGTCGAAGTCGGGCATTCCGCTGCTCGTCGATCTGCCGATCATCGGCAGACTCTTTGGCGAGACGCGCACCAACGACGAAAAGCGTGACCTGCTCATCCTCGTCACGCCACACATCATTGATGACGGAGCGCCGATTCCTGGTGCTCCGACCAATCCGATCCCACCAGCCACCCGTTAAAGGTGACTCGTATGCATAAAGCTCTTGTCCGTGGACTGCGCCGCGGCCCGATGTGGGCCGCGGTTGCAGTATCAGTTTCCCTTATCATCGCGGCGTGCAACGACACCACGTCGATCGATCCGCAGCGGGACCGCGTTCCGCCAACGCTCGATCTCACGCCCATTACGGGACGCGCTGACACAGTCATCGCGTTTTCGACTGAGGCGAAAGACAACCTCGGTCTGAAGACCATTCACGTGCAGGCCGTTGGCGCCGTTGGATTCGTGTACGACACGGTCTTCACCAGCGCCGTAACGGACATCCAGCTCCCGTTTACGCTCTTCTCATCGCGTTCTGTTCCCCCCGGAACGCCGGTCACGATCACTGCAACGGCAGTCGACGGCGCCGGCAATAGCTCCGGGGTCGATACGCTGATAATGGCGACCGGCAACCTTCCACCGCCGGAGGTCAGAGTTCTCAGTCCGTTCTCCGGCAGCTCCGCGGTCGTTGGAAAATCCATTCTTGTAACAGTGATGGGCAAGGCTGCGACGAAGGTGCTGGCGCTCGGATTGAATTCGACCGGACCGGTGATCCGCGCCGATTCAGTGCTCTTCGCCAGCCCGCTGGCGGACTCGATCACGATGCAAGATACGATCGCTATTCCAGCCAACGCGACCCCGGGCACGCTTACAATCACGCCGTTCCTCAGAGATTCGCTGGGACAGCGCGCGGTAGGCTCGAGCATCACAATCACGGTTCAGACCGCGGCCCAGATCAACTCGGTGCCGGTGGTCAATCAGTACTGCCTCTCGAGCCAGGCCTTCGATAACGCTTGCGGTCATGCCAAGCGTCTAGAGGTGACGGACACTGTTCACGTCGAAGCCGATGACCCAAGCGGCATCAGCCAGCTTGGTTACGAGGTAAGAAGCACGCCTGGTGGACCAATTGACGACACGCAGACGTTCGTATCGAACGGTCAGCTGACGTTCCAGCCGCACACTTTCCAGATGAATCTGCCGTATACGAACTTCCCGACGACGGCGTACATCCAGGTGTTCGCGCAGAATTCGAACGGTGTTAGGGCGTATGCGAAGCTGTCAAATGGAGCCGATCGAGTCGACACGGTCACGTTCGTTGCCGGCGTCACGCGTTCGCTGCCATTCGGTGGGCAGGTCGCCGACGCGCTTTACCACCCCGGCAAGGATCGACTCTATCTCACCAACATTACGAGAAACCGGGTCGAGGTCTTCAACCTGGCCGACTCGTCGTTCAAGGCGCCTATCATCGTCGGCTCGCGCCCGTGGGGAATTACTGCCTGGCCGCGCGATCGTAACGGCACCAAGGGCGATACCCTGCTCGTCGCCAACTCCGGCGGTACGCAGATCAGCTACGTCGATCTGAACGCGGGTGTGACCGGCAGCGGCGCAGAGGTGTTCAGATATCTTCTGCCGAACATCATCGTGTACACGATTACGACAACCACCTCGGCGACGAGCGGCCTGCCGATACGTGTGCGCACAAAGTATGACTTCAGTGATCGTCCCCAGTTCATCGGTGCGACTTGCAAGGAAGCGGGAGGGGTTTGCACCGAGGTAGTGCTGACCTACTCGACGACGCCTACGACCGGTCAGCCTGGTCCATTTGCCGATCGCAACGGTACCCTGCGCTGGGAGAACCTCACCAAGGGTATAACTGCCGCCGGCAAGTCTGATAGCACGACGTCGCACTTCTTCTACGAGCAGGCGATCGGGCAAACCGGCGCCCGCGGTGACACACTCGAGATCGTGCGGTTCGACGCCAACGGCGTTGACTCTGCGACACTGGTTCCTTTCATCGATCCGGTGACGCTGGCTTCGACGGTCGTAAGAATTCAGGCGCTTGGATTCCGCGATACCACGTTCGTCCGTAGCTCAGGAAATGCCCGCCGCTCGGTTTTCGGCGAGGGCGGAAGCGTGATCAACAGCCGCGCAATGATGTTCGATGTGGACAGAGGATTCGATCCGACGTTCTGGTGGATCGACCGCGGTGTCTCGCCGCCGCAAGACGTGACGGACTTTATCGCCAATACGTCGGCTACCATGCAAGGCATTGCGATCAACTTCGACGGTGGGCTGTCGGCGATCCGCGCGGACTCGACGTACATCCTGAATCCAGCGCTGCGCCTGATGGGCGTGCTTGGCACGACCGTAACCAACGCAGGGCTCGACTTTCATCCGCAGAACACCGGAATAAACTCGTTCCCGCTCAATACGCGACTCGCCTTCGCCGCATCGTCGGAGCCGGTCATAGAGATTTACGATACCAACTGCTATCTCAGAGTCGGTACGATTCCGATTCGAGATCCGATCATCGGTCCGATTACGGCCGCGTACCGCGTGAGCACCGGCCAGCTGGTGCTGGTTGGAGCGACAGCGCGAGGCGTCGTCATCGCGCAGCTACCGAATACGTTTACCACGACCTGCCCTTAACAGGCGGCTGATTTGATAAAGAGCCCGGCGAAATGCCGGGCTCTTTTTTTTCCTGGAAACGCAACATAGAACGACACAGATGAGAGGAGTCAGAAGCGTAGCTGGCAGTTGCGAGGGTCTCGCAACTCGCATCTATGCTTCTGACCTCTCTCATCTGTGTCGTTCTATGTTGACTTCGCTTTTGCCTCGCTAAGGGGTTGTAATCCCAGCGCGGGCCCGTTCTCTTTGGATGCTCATGCTACGATTTACCACTGCCGGCGAGTCGCACGGGATTGCGCTCGTATCCATCCTCGAAGGGATGGTCGCCGGCCTGCCCCTCGTCGCCGCCGACATCGATGTTGAGCTCTCCCGCCGCCAGCAAGGCTACGGACGTGGTCGACGCATGCAGATCGAATCTGATCACGCCGAATTCCTCTCCGGAGTCCGAGCTGGCGAGACACTCGGCTCCCCGATCGCGATGCTAATCCAGAACCGCGACTGGAAGAACTGGCAGGAGATCATGGATCCCGCGCCGCGTGAAGGTGATCCGGTGCGCAAGCGCGCAGTGACGCGCCCGCGTCCCGGCCACGTCGATCTCTCGGGGATGCTCAAGTACGATCGCGACGACGCCCGTGACGTACTGGAGCGTGCGTCAGCAAGGGAAACGACGGCACGCGTCGCCGCTGGAGCGATCTGCAAGCGATTTCTGCGGGAGTTTGGAATTACTGTCGCAAGTCATGTCGTGCACCTCGGTGGAATCGACGCGAAGCGACCTGACACGATGCCGGCGGACCTAAACGCCGCTGCCGACGAGTCGCAGCTTCGCACGCTTGACCGCAAAGCCGAGCAGGAGATGATTGCGCGCATCGACGCCGCCAAAGCAGAGGGCAACACGCTCGGTGGGATCGCCGAGGTGATTTGCGATGGAGTGCCAGTAGGTCTTGGCTCTCACGTTTCATGGGACAGAAAGCTCGATGGCAGGCTCGCTGCCGCCGTCATGTCCATTCCCGCGATAAAGGGTGTCGAGATCGGTTTGGGTGTGGAAGGCGCGCGCAGGAAGGGCTCTGAGGTGCACGACGAGATCGATCCCGACAAGGGCAACGTGCGGGCTGGCGGAGTCCGGCGTCGAAGCAATCGCGCCGGCGGGATGGAAGGCGGGATCAGCAATGGCGAGCAGATCGTCATCCGTGCCTCGATGAAGCCTATCAGCACGCTGATGCGTCCGCTGGGGACGCTCGAGATGAAGACGCGCGAGCCCGCGCACGCGGTCGCGGAAAGAAGTGATGTCACGGCGGTTCCAGCGATGGGAGTTATCGCCGAAGGAGTGACAGCGTTCGTCGTCGCCCAGGCGTTTCTCGAGAAGTTCGGAGGAGATTCGTTGAAGGAGACGCGACGCAATTACGAGAACTACATCTCGTCATTGAGTGAGCGACAAGGACGTTAGAGCTTCCGCTCCGCACCTGATCCTCGTCGGACTTCCAGGAGTTGGGAAGACGACGATCGGCAGAGCGGCCGCGAAGCAGCTTGGCAGGCAGTTTCTCGATTTCGATCAGGAGATCGAGCGGCGGGCGGGAATGAACGTGCGCGACATCTTTCGCCTCAAGGGAGAGGAACACTTCCGGGCGATGGAATTCGCGCTGACCGAAGAACTGAGCGCGACGGGCGGAATGGTGTTATCTCCTGGTGGTGGATGGATCACGCAAAACCGATCAGTCGAACTTTTGCGTTCCGCTGGACGTATCATATACCTTAGAGCGTCACCCGAGGCAGTCGCTCGCCGATTGCGCAGGGTGGAGACGAGACCGTTGCTGGCCGGCCGTGACCCAGTGGTCGCTCTTCGGGAGCTGTACGAGAAAAGACGGGCGCTGTACGAAACAGCCGACACGGTGCTGGACACGGAAACACTTGCACGACAACAACTTATAGACAAGGTGGTCGAGCTGGGTTCGACCACGAATTGATCACTTGACCCCAATGGACGAACGAATTCCTGCACAGACGACGTTTCGCGTGATGGGACCACACGAGCGGGGGCGGTTTGCGCCCGAAGCGTGGGGCCACCTGCTGTCTCTCAACGGCTCGGGAGCGATCAGCGGTCTCGAGCTGGAGCACATCATCGAACGAGCGCTGATGCAATTCGAGGGACGAATCGCACTCGATGATTTGCGTGGTATGCTCGAGGGTACCGGCCTTGAAGATTCGTCCGGCGGCGGCGACAACACTACGGTGCACTAAGAATGGCGAGAGCCAAAGCAGCTAAAGGCAAGACTACATCAAAGATCGTTTCGAAGCGGGCAACCACCGCTCGGGCGACGAAAACCACAAAGGGCGCGCCTGCGGATTTCGAAGGTGATCAGCCGTCGGAGCCGGGATCGACGTCTCTCGTAATCGTCGAATCGCCCGCCAAGGCGAAAACCATCGGCAAGTATCTCGGGCGCGCGTACAGAGTGCGCGCGACAATCGGTCACGTGCGTGACCTTCCCGAAAAGAAGATGGGCATCGATATCGAGAACGGGTTCCAGCCCGAGTACGTGACGATTCCAGGGAAGGAGAAAACCGTCGCGGAGCTGAAGAGCGCCGCGCGCGTCTCGAGAGAAATCTTTCTCGCGACCGACCCCGATCGCGAAGGTGAAGCGATCGCGTGGCACGTCGCGCAACAAATCAAATCCAAGAATGGTGCGCCGGTCAGACGCGTTCTCTTTCATGAGATCACCCGCGACGCCATTCAGTCCGCCATTGCGAACGCGGGACAGATCGACGAGCGAAAGGTCGATGCGCAGCAAGCGCGGCGAGTCCTGGATCGCCTGGTCGGCTACAAGGCAAGTCCTGTCCTCTGGAAGACGGTGAAAAAGGGGATTTCCGCTGGGCGCGTACAGACCGTGGCGCTGCGCCTGCTGGTAGAAAGAGAGCGCGAGATTCGAGCGTTCAAGCCGGTGGAGTACTGGACCATCGAAGCCCTTCTCGAAGAGGATGGCCAGCAGTTCACGGCGAAGCTTCACCTGCTCGACGGCAAGAAGCCCGTAATCAGCAACGAGAAAGAGGCGAACGCCATTCTCGCCACGCTCAAGCCGCGAAAGACTTTCCAGGTCACTGAGGTCAAGCGTCGCGAGCGGCGAAAGAATCCCGCCGCACCCTTCACCACCAGTACGCTGCAGCAGGATGCCGCAAAAAAACTCGGCATGGGATCCAAGCGGACAATGCGCCTAGCTCAGGATCTCTACGAGGGAATCGAGCTGGGCAAGGAAGGCGCGGTCGGACTCATCACCTACATGCGCACCGACTCAACGCGCGTCGCCGCTTCGGCAGCCGGACAGGCGCGCGACTACATCAGAATGATGTACGGCCCGCACTACCTGCCCGATGCGCCACGCTTGTATACCGATGGCAAGTCCAAGAATGCTCAGGACGCGCACGAGTCCATCCGACCCACGGATCCGACCAGACGCCCGGAGCTCATTCGCAGATATCTCAAGGAAGATCAGTTCCGGTTGTATGAGCTGATCTGGCAGCGCTTCATGGCGTCGCAAATGGTGCCGGCGATCTTCGACACGACAACGGTCGATTTCGAATTCGACCGGTTCCTGTTCAGAGCGACCGGCAGCGTCGTCAAGTTTGATGGCTACCAGAGGCTGTACAAAGAAGTCCGCGAGGCCGGTGAAGGGAAAGCCCTCGAGGAAGAACAGGGGCTACCCGTGGTGCAGAAGGGTGAGGACATACCTGTAAAGGCAATCACGCCTTCGCAGCATTTCACCGAGCCGCCGCCGCGGTATTCCGAAGCCAGTCTGGTCAAAGAGCTGGAAAGACTCGGCATTGGCCGTCCGTCGACGTACGCATCGATCGTTTCAACTCTCGTCGATCGTCGCTACGCGCAGCTCGAGCAACGGCGATTCTTCCCGACTCAGCTCGGAGAGCAGGTCGAGAAAGTGATGGTCAAGAGCTTTCCTGATGTCTTCAACGTCAGATTCACATCTCACATGGAGAGTGACCTCGACAAGGTCGAGGAAGGCGACGTGAACTGGCGGAAGATGCTGAAGGACTTCTATGGACCGTTCGCCGAGTCGGTAAAGAGCGCCGACATTGAGGCGCTGATCGGCGAAGCTCACGATCTTTCCGCGATCGAGACCGAGAGATGCCCGGACTGCGGCGGCAAACTGGTGCCGCGTGGCGGATTCTTCGGGCCGTTCCTCGCCTGCGAGAATCATCCGAAGGATTGCAAGTACACTCGTCCCCTGCGCGGCGATCGCAAGCCGGCGCAGCCGACGAACGAGATCTGCCACGAGTGCGGCGCGCCAATGGTTATTCGTCATGGTCGCTCGGGGGAATTCCTCGGCTGCAGCCGATTCCCGAAGTGCCGGGGCACGCGCTCGATGCCCACTGGGGTGAAGTGTCCGAAGGACGGGGGTGATATCGCAGTGCGCCGCTCCAAGAAGCGAGGCAAGGCTTTCTACGGCTGCTCCAACTACCCGAAGTGCGATTTTGTGGTCTGGGATAA
>JGI10216J12902_100820295_pt1 | contig 10130 bp, 7 predicted proteins | sample KanNatreferecore_FD_12902 | JGI IMG/M metagenome (IMG submission 12902)
CGAGCGTCGGCAAGAAGCCGATGTGCGCCACGGTGTGCCCGAGCCAGGCACTGTTCTTCGGCACGCGGGAGGAAATCCAGCAGCTGCGCCCGCTGTCCGCGCCGGTGAATACGTTCCAGTTCGGCCGGCAGACGATCACCACGCGGGTGTACGTGATGGTGCCGCGCGCGCTCGCCTCTTCGCGGCCCTATGTCGACGTCGCCGCGTCGATGGACGACCAGCCGCGCAGCCGCGCCGGCGACGATCCGTTCGCCGGCATCGAGGTGTAACGATGGCCGACACCATCCGGAATCCGTCCGGCAGCGGCCCGATCGATCCGGCGATCAACACCCCCGGTCGGGAGGGGCTGACCGGGACCGCGCCCGCCGATCTCTATGGCCCGGTGTTCGACCGCGAGCAGGTGACGATCGCTCCCGACTTCCGCCCGCTCGACGCGCAGCCAGCGTGGCGCCAGGATTTTCCGATCGACTGGCCGCAGGACGTCTACGTCGAACGCCGCGACTTCATGAAGTTCATGGTGCTGACGAGCGCCACCTTCGCGCTCGGGCAGCTTTGGATCGCCCTGCAGAACTGGTACCGGCAGCGTCGCGGTCAGTTGCCGATGCAGCGGGTCGCCGCGATCGGCGACGTCGCGGTCGGCGGCGCCCTGAGCTTCACCTACCCGGGTGAGCACGACCGGTGTCTGCTGGTGCGTCTGACCGACCGCGAGTTCGTCGCCTTCGGCCAGAAATGCACGCACCTGTCGTGCGCGGTGATTCCGCGACCTGAAGAGAACAGCTTCTACTGTCCATGCCACGAGGGACGCTTCGACCTGCGAACCGGAGTGCCGACGGCTGGTCCGCCCCAGCGTCCGCTGACGCGCGTCCTGCTCGACGTCCGCGGACAGGACATCTATGCGGTGGGCATCGAGGAGCGGACGGCATGAGGAGCCCGACGCGGCGGCCGTTCAGCCGCGAGCAGCGGCTGACGATCGTTCAAGGCATGCTCGTCTTCGTCCTCGTCATGGTCGTGCTGCAGTTGTGGCTGCTCACGGCGACGATGAACGCGTGGCTCGGCGGGGACGATGCCATGGTCTGGCCGGCGGCCGCCGCAAGCGCCGCGTGCCTGGCACTGAACGCCGGCCTCTTCCGCTATCTCGTTCGCATCGAGCGAGCCGGGAGAGTCCGCGAGTAGGTTCTCCCGGTGTCACTCCGTGGCAGCCGCGCGTGGCTAAGGAATCCGCAGGTCCACCGTCAACGTCGCGGGCGCGGAGCGGTTGCCGGCCTCGTCGACGGCGTACACCTCGATCGTGTTCACGATGCCGAGCGTGAGGTACATGTTGAACTGGTGGGGATACGGATCGACGGTCGCGCCGTCGAACTGGCCGTTCACATACAGGTAGTACCGGATGTGCTGCTGCGGCGTCACGTTGTCGGTCGACGCTCCCCAGAACACCATGGCTTCGGTCGCGCCGTCGATGACCCCTCCCCAGAAGCCCGGCGGCGTCGTCGGCGCCTGGTGATCGTTCGGGTCGGCCGCGGGGGTGGTGACCACGAGCGGCTCGCTCAAGTCCGACCAGTTGCCCGCCGAGTCCCGTGCCCGCACCCGGAAGGTGTAGGTCGCGCCCGGCGTGAGGAACGAGATCCGCTTCGAGGTCCCGGCGATCTGTCCGAACCACAGCTGGCCGTTCACGTAGACGTCGAAACGGGGACTGGGGTCGACGTCGGCGTAGGTCCACGTCAGGTCGGCGTGAGTCGGCCCCGTGCCGGCTGACGACACCACCGGCCGGGCGGCCGGCGTGGTGTCGGCGAGGAGCGTTGCGGTCACCGAGTTACTCGGGCTCGACCAGCTGCCGGTCGCGCTGACCGCGGACACCCGGAACGAGTAGGTCCGGTTGTAGTCGAAGCCGCTCGAGAACGTCGCGCCGGTCTGCGAGCCGGCCACGATCATGGTGCGGCCGTTGCTGCATTGGATGACATACGACGCCGGTGCTTTGCCTTTCGCCGCGTCCCACAGCAGGGCCACGGTCCAGTCGGTCACGCCGGCCACGCGCAGATTCTTTGGCGGCGCGACGGATTCGGCGAGTGCGGTATTCGGGCTCCCCAGAAGGACTACCGAAACCAGGATGCTGCGCATCGCGCGCCCGGCGAGTCTTCGGATCGTCACGGTTGGTCTCCTCTCCAGTGCACACACGTTTTGCCGCGGCGCAGGCAATTCCGCGGCCACCTGCGAGCGCTGCGAAAGACCCGGAAAGTGGGACAAGACGTGTGATGTACTGCCGCTCGCCGTAAGCGCTTTACGCGCGCCGAAAATTCGACATAATCGCCATACCCCCTCGCGAGGTGTGCATGCGTGCCGGTACCCTGTCTCTCCTGATCGCCACGCTGTTCGCGGCAGCTCCGCAGCCGACGTTCCGCAGCCGCGTCGAGGTACTGCGGCTCGACGTCACCGTGACCGATCGGTCCGGCGCACCCGTTCGCGATCTCGGCGCCGGCGATTTCACCGTCACCATCGACGGACAGCCGCGGCGTGTCTCGTTCGCACGGTTTTCCGGGCCGGACAGCGAAGCGCCCGCCGCCAGCGCCGCCGCCGCGCCGGGGTTCGCCGACAACACCACCCGCGCGACCCAGGGGCGGATCGTGGTCCTGGTCGCGGATCTCGAGAGCCTGATGCCCGGATCCGAGAAGGTCTTCTTCGACACCGCGGCCTCGCTCGTCGACCAGCTCGGGGCGAACGACTCGGTCGGGCTCGTCCTGGTTCCCGGCAAGGGGATCGAGTTGACCCGCGATCGCGCGCGCGTTCGCAAGATGCTGGCGTCCGCACGCGGATCGGCGGCCACCCAGGATCGGGATCACGCCATGACCATTCGCGAAGCCGAGGCGTTCTTCCGCAACGATCTCCGCGTGATGAACGACGTGATCGAGCGCGAATGCCGGTCCGACGACCGGGCCTGCCCCAGGGATCTCGACCGCGAGGCGCGGGAGATGCTCAACACCGCCGACCGCCAGATCCGCAACCTGGTCACGACGCTGACGGAGTTGAACGCCAGGCTGGCGCCGATCGATGCGCCGCGCACGGTCGTCGTGCTCTCGGCCGGCCTGCCGTATCGACAGGACAGCGAGTCGCTGTTCCGCGATCTCGAGCGCCGGTCGGCGGAGTCGGGGGTCGCCACCTATGTGGTGCAGTTGTTCCAGTCCACGAGTGACGCCAGCCAACGCGGCAAGCCCGGGACCGGCTCGCTGCCGAGTACGGATCTCGCGGAGGGGCTGTCGAAGGTCGCCGGCGCGACGGACGGCTCGGTCCAGTTCGGTGTGGGACGCGCCGCTGGCGTCTTCGACCGGATTCGCAGCGAGATCGTGCACACCTACCAGCTCGGGGTCGACAGCGTGGCGTCCGACGCCGACGGCAAGGCCCACAGGATCGAGGTGCACGCGACGCGTCCCGACGTCGTCGTCCGCGCGCGGCGCGAGTTCGCCGTTCGGAAGGACGCCCGCCCGGTCCCGGCGATCGCCGAGGTGATGGCACTGCCGCCGGGCCTGTCGGAAACGCCGCTCTCGATTGGGGTCTACAACACGCGCGGCGAGGAGCCGGCGACGCTCAAGGTGGTGGTGCTGCTCGAAAGCGTGACTGGCACCCGTCCGGCCGCCCCGCCGTCGTTCGCGTTCGAGCTGACGTCCGCGACCGGCACGCCGGTTTTTCAGGCGAACGGAAAGATGAAGGTACAGAGCGACCGCTCGGTGGCGACAGTCGCCGCGCAGGTTGCACCGGGTCGCTACTCGTTGCATGGCGCGATTGTCGACGCGGAGGGGCGCGCCGGTTCGGTCGAGCTTCCGATCGTCGTCGGCATGCGGCAGGCCGGCGAGTTTCAGTTCAGCGACCTGATCGTCGGCACGGCCACCGACGGGTTCACGGCGACCTCGCGGATCGGTCCGCCGAGCGTGACCGCTATCCTCGAGCTGTACGCGGCGGATCCTGCGCGGTTCGAAGGCGTGAGCGTGGATCTCGAGTTCAGGCACGGCGACACCGTCGTGGCGACCGCCGCGACGAAGATCGCGAAGACCGCGTTCGCGCAGCGGTGGGTCGCGGAAGGGAAATTGCAGATCCCGGACGTTACGCCTGGCGACTACCAGGTAATCGCGGCCGTGAAACGGAACGGACAACCGATCGCGCACCTGACGCGCCCGGTGGTTCGTCCCTGACCACTGCAGCGCGTAGTATTCTCATCGGATGCGGCGCGCCGGATCGAAGGCGACCGCCTCAGCCATTTGCGGAGCCACTGGTTGATTCCCGAGGACGAGCCCCTTTCTCCATCCCGGTCATTCCCTTTACTCGACGGCATTCCGGGCGTGGTCTGGGAGGCGTACGGTCAGCCCGACCGTGCGCAGCAGCGGATCAACTTCGTCTCGCCGGCGGTGGAGACGATGCTGGGCTACACCGTGCAGGAATGGCTCGACACGCCGAATTTCTGGCTGGCGATCGTCCATCCCGAGGATCGCGAGCGCGCCGGCCGGCTCGCTGCCGAGGCCTTCGCCCGTGGCGACACCCACACCAACCAGTTCCGCTGGGTCACCAAGGACGGCCGTGCTGTCTGGGTCGAATCGCACTCGACCGTGGTGCGCGACGCGAGCGGCGCGCCGATCGGAATGCGCGGCGTCACCCTCGACATCTCCGCGCGCAAGGAGACTGAACAGGAGCTGCGTCAGAACCTGGAGGACCTCTCACGGATGCAGCAGGTCAGCACCCGGCTGCTGCGGGCGGGGAACGTCACCGATCTGCTGGGCGATATTCTCGCTGCCGCGATCGAGATCAGCGGCGCCCGTACCGGCAACATCCAGCTGCGCAGGGGCGAGGTCCTGAACATCGTCGTGCAGCAGGGAACAGCGTCCGCCGGCGACGCGATCCACGCGACACCGCTCGTGGGCCGGTCGGGGCGGAGGCTCGGGATGGTCGCCATGCACTATGAGGAGGAGGCGGCGCGTCCCGGCCAGCGCGTGCTGCGCCTGCTCGACCTTCTTGCGCGCCAGGCGGCGGACTTGATCGAGAACCGGCAGGTCGAGGAGTCGGTTCGCGCCAGCGAGGCGCAGCTCCAGCGGGTGATCGACGAGACGCCCTTCATGCTGACGCGGTGCAGCCGCGACTTGCATTACGTGTTCGTCAGCCGCGCGTATGCCGAGATGCTGCGGCGGAAGCCCGAAGAGATCGAAGGGAAGCCGATCGCGGCGATCATGGGAGACGAAGGATTCGCGACGATCCGGCCGTTCGTCGAGCGCGTGCTCGCCGGGGAGCGCGTCGAGTTCGAGAGCGAAGTGCCCTTCGCCGGCGTGGGACGGCGGGCGCTTCGGATTGTGTATACGCCCGATCGCAGGGTCGACGACCAGGTCATCGGCTGGATCGCGTCGATCCGGGACATCACGGAAGAGCACCATGCGGGCCGGGCCCGCGCGCTGCTGGGCAGCCTCGTCGAGACCTCCTACGACGCCATCGTCACCAAGGATCTCGACGGCGTCGTCACGTCGTGGAACGTGGCGGCACAGCAGTTGTTCGGCTACACCGCCGAGGAAATGATCGGTCAACCCATCCGGAGGTTGATTCCCGCCGAACGGCAATCGGAAGAAGACGACATCCTCGCCCGGCTGCGCCAGGGGCAGCGCATCGAGCACTTCGAGACGGTGCGCCTCGCCAAGGATGGCCGTCGATTGAACATCTCGGTCACGATCTCGCCGCTTCGCGACGCTTCGGGAGCCGTCGTCGGAGCCTCGAAGATCGCGCGGGACATCTCCGCGCTCAAGGCGGCCGAAGCCGAGCGCCTCCGGCTGCTGCAGGAGAACGCCGCGATGACCGAGGCGCTCAACAACGTCGGCACGGTCGTCGCGTCCGATCTGGATCGGGACAAGGTGGTCCAGGCCGTCACCGATGCCGCCACCGAGCTGACCACGGCGGAGTTCGGCGCCTTCTTCTACAACGTCCTCGACGAGAGGGGCGAGTCGTACCTGCTCTATACGATCTCGGGCGTTCCCCGCGAGGCGTTTTCGAAATTCCCGATGCCCCGCAACACCGCGGTCTTCGAGCCGACGTTCAAGGGCACGTCGGTGATTCGAAGCGCCGACATCACCAGGGATCCGCGGTATGGGCACAATCCGCCGCATCACGGCATGCCTCGAGGGCATCTGCCGGTTCGAAGCTATCTGGCGGTCCCGGTCAAGGGGCGGCGGGGTGACGTCATCGGTGGCCTGTTCTTCGGTCACTCGCACCCGGACCGTTTCACGGAGCAGCACGAACGGCTGGCGATCGGCGTCGCGTCGTGGGCGGCGGTGGCGCTCGAGAACGCGCGGATGTTCAGCACGGCGCAGGAGGCCAGCCGGCTGAAGGACGAGTTCCTCGCCACCCTGTCACACGAGCTGCGGACCCCGTTGAATGCGGTCCTGGGTTACGCGCGGATGCTGCGGACCGGAGTGCTCGCCGGCGAGAAGCAAGTCAAGGCGTTCGAGACCATCGAGCGCAATGCGACGTCGCTGAGCCAGATCGTGGAGGACGTGCTCGACATCTCGCGCATCATCTCCGGCAAGATCCGCCTGCACGTCCAGCCGGTCGACATCTCGCTGATCGTGCAGAATGCGATCGACGTGGTCCTGCCCGCGGCGGACGCCAAGGGCGTGCGGGTCGAATCGGTGCTCGATCCGCAGGTCAATCCGGTCTCGGGCGATCCGGAGCGGCTGCAGCAGATTCTCTGGAACCTGCTGTCGAACGCGGTCAAGTTCACCAATCGCGGCGGCAAGGTCCAGGTTCGACTGAGCCGGGTGAATTCCCACGTCGAAGTGGCGGTCGCCGACACCGGCATCGGCATCGCCCGCGAGTTCCTTCCCCACGTCTTCGAGCGATTCCGCCAGGCGGATGCCAGCGTCGCGCGCGAGCGCGGCGGGCTCGGCCTGGGGCTGTCGATCGCGCGGCAGCTGGCGGAGATGCACGGCGGGACCATCGACGTCGCGAGCGGCGGTCTCGGCGAAGGCACCACCTTCAGGCTCACGGTGCCGGTCATGATCGTGCAGCCGGCGGCCGCGACGGAGGCCGAACGCGTGCATCCGCGAGCGCCGGCCGCGACGCATACCATCTCACGCGACGATCTCACCGGGGTTCACGTCCTGGCGGTCGATGACGATGCGGATGCGGTGGCGTTGCTGGCGGAGATGCTGCAGGCGGCGGGCGCGAGGGTGTCGACCGCCCCGTCGGCTGACGACGCGCTCCGGGTCGTCGACGCCGAGGTCCCGACCGTGATCGTCACCGACATCGGGATGCCGCGCGTGGACGGCTTTCAGCTGATCGATCGGATCCGCCATCACCGCAATCCGGCCGTCCGGCGTATTCCCGCCGCGGCGTTGACCGCCTACGCCAGGTCGGACGACCGCGTGAAGGCGTTACGCGCCGGATTCCAGATTCATCTCGCCAAACCGATCGATCCCGCAGAGCTGGTGAGCGCCGTTGCGGCGCTGGCCCGGTTCGGCGCCGAGGCCTAGCAGCGGACTCAGCACTACAGCGGCAGCGCAATCTTATAGGGATGTGAGCCGAGCCGCGATGCGTCTGCGCCTTCTACGCCACGAGGGATGCGAAGCGCATGATCGTCGTCGCGTGGATCGTCGCCGTGCTGCTCATCATCTGCGTCGCGTGCGATCTGATGCAGCCTCGATGACGGTCACCGGCAGGACCGGCGACGCCGACGCCGTCGTCACGCCGGCCGGTCTGAGCGCGGCGTAGCCGGGCAGCGCACACAACACGTCGCTCGTGCCCGCTACCCCTGCGCCCGCCATGGCCGCAACGACATAACAGGTCGGCACGCCGCCGGTGTCGTGCATCGTGCGGCGCAGCGGCGCCGCCAGGGTGAAGCTGCCGACCGCCGCGCCGTTCATCGGAATCGTGTACACGGTATACCCGGTCTGACCGCCCGGAGGCGTCCATGCCAGCGTCGCCATGGTGGACTGATTCAGCTGAATGGCGGTGCCCTGTGGACCTCCGCTTCCCGAGCCGCTATCGGGAATGCTGCACAACGCATCCGAGTTGCCGAGGACGCCGGCAGTCCCGAACGGCACCAGGAGGTAACAACTGAATAGCCCCGAGACCGCGCTGACGTCCGTGTACGACGCCGCCGCGGCGGGTAGGCTGCCGGCGGCCGGCAGAATGGTCGTGCCCGCTTCCCGGATGCGGGCGACGACGTAGCCGGTTTGCGCGGCGCCGGCAGTCCACACCATTTCGTCGCCGGATGGTCCGCTGCCGAGGGCAAATCCGCGGCCGCCGATGGACGGCGGGGCGGTGCCGACGCAGTCCCTCGAATCGCTGTCGGTGAAGGTGCCGCCCTCGACCGGCACGAACGTCCAGTCGAAGCTGGTGGGATGGAGCGTGAGCCGCAGGACGCCGTGGGTGTCGCTGTTGCGGGTCGCGCTGTTGGGCTGAATGAAGCCGAAGGGCCGCAGCGCCGTGCCGCCGGTACCGACCACGAACTGCCTGATGCCGTTCGCGTCGAGCACGCCGTCGGCGGTCTGGCGGCTGAACTCCTCGTAATCGTGATCGTGTCCGGTGACGACGACGTCGGCGCCAGCCTCGTAGAGCGCCTGGAAGATGTCACGCATGCGCGCATTGTTCTGGTGCGCACCGGAGCTGAAGCGCGGATGGTGCCAGTAGGCGAGCGTGCACTGCGTCCGGTTGGCGGCCAGATCGGCGCGCAGCCATCGCTCCTGCACCGAGCCGGCGGCGGTGGGCGTGCCCTCGTCGCTGTTGATGGCGACGACGTGCCATGCGCCGAGGTCGTAGCTGTAATACCCGCGTCCCGGCGGCCCCGCGTGCGTGCCGAAATAGGCGTAATAAGGCGCAGCGCCGGCGGACAAATAGTCGTGATTGCCGGGAACCGGCCGGGTGCGGCGCTTGTGGCGTCCCCATGTCGGCTCGTAACAATTCGCGAACTCGGTGGCGCTGCCGGCCAGATACGCGTTGTCGCCGGCGGCGAACACCGTTCCGTCGATTTGATCCAGCAGCGCCGCGGTCGCGGTGTCGGTCGCCGTGGCACAGTCGGCGATGTCGCCGGCGCCCACCAGAACCGGGTCCGACGCGAACGGGTGCGTCGCGGGCACGACCTGAGACGCGCGCGGGACCGCGATCGCGAGCCAGGCCGCCGACGCGATACCCGCCCAGATCCTGACGCCCTTCATGCGGTCCTCCGGTCGGCGAGGGGGATTCCGTGTGACTTATGCGAGTCGGTCGAGCAGGGTGGTGTCGAAGGACGGGTTCGACTCGTAACGGCCGTGCGAGCCGGCCATCGGGTGCGTCGCCAGCGCTCCATCGATCACGTCCAGGGGCATGCGCGTCCGGTCGTACAGACACAGCCCGATGACGCGACGAGTTCCTGGTGAGTCGAATAGAGGGCACAGATATGGTCGCCAGGTTTGAAGGCCATACGTCTCCGTGCCGGATTGTAGCGCGACCCCTGCGTTTTCAGAGCCGCGGCGCGCGGGCCGGTCAGCTCAGCCGTGCTGCGTTGTAATCCCGCCGACGTGTTTGTATCCAGCGTGCCGCGCGATGCGGCCAATCCCGGACGAATCCACGTTGCGGCCCTGCTTCAGGCCGTGACGCGCCGCGACTCCCGCACGTGCCATAGTGGGAGAAGCCATGACTGCGCGGCGTGCTGTCACTCTCGCGGCACTCCTGTTCGTCTCGATGGCTCGCGCGGACGCGAGATCGAGTCAGGATCAGCGGCCGCCTGACTTCAGAGTTCAGATCTGGGGCGATGTGTCGTTCGACTTCAGCCAGCGAATCGACGCCTACGCCCAGCTTCGCACCGAACTCGAGCGCGGTCTTCCGCCCTTGCGGACGACCGACGACGCGCGCGAGATCGTGGAGCGGGTCCGGACTCTGGGAAAGCGGGTGCGGGCAGCGCGCCGAACGGCGCGAGAGGGGGACATCTTCACCCCCAGCGTGACCGCGGCGTTCAAGGACACGTTCCGGACGCACAGCGACGCCGCGACCTGCGCCGCGCTGCTCGACGACAATCCCGGGTCGATCCGGATGGCGATCAACGACTCGTACCCCACGCACAAGCCGCTCTCCACGATGCCGCCCAATATTCTCGCGGTGTTGCCGCGGCTGCCCGAGGACATCGAATATCGACT
>JGI10216J12902_103131862_pt1 | contig 10128 bp, 9 predicted proteins | sample KanNatreferecore_FD_12902 | JGI IMG/M metagenome (IMG submission 12902)
CGGGACGGCCGGTGCTGCGCGCCACAAGTGTCTCGGTGATTGCGCGGCGATGCGTCACCGCCGACGCCTGGACCAAGGTCGTCATTGCGGATGCGCGCATGCTCGGCGCGGCACAGCGCGCCGGCGTGCGCGCCATCGTCCTGCGGGCGGATTCGCCGCCTCCATGAAGCTGACGCGCGGACACCGCCGCTGGGTGGACTGGAGCGGTCACGCACTGCTGATCAGCGGTGTGCTGTGGTTGCTGTTCCACCACTTCGTGCGAGTCGAAGGCGCGTTCGGCCCTGGCCCTCATCCGCTGGAGTCATGGTGGTTGCGCCTGCACGGTGCCGCGGCGATGCTCGCGTTGATCGTGTCGGGCTCGCTGCTGCCGGTGCACGTGCGCCAGGGCTGGCACCAGCGAATCAATCGCGGCTGGGGTATCGCCCTGGGCGCTGTGCTGGTTGCCCTGACCCTCACCGGGTATGGCCTGTATTACCTGGGAGGCGAACACTGGAGGGAGACGATCGGCCTGGCGCATTGGGCGATCGGCCTGGCCTGCCCGATCGTGCTCGTCGTGCACGTGCGTGCCGGCCGGGGCGCGCGGCAGCGTCTTCCGCGCGGCTGAACTGCGGTGGGGCGGCGGGCAGGCAAAAAGAGGGCGCCCTCATTGCGTGGGCGCCTCGGAAGCGGGTCCGACGGATTTACGCAAGTTCGCGAGATGGGATGGCGATGATGCCCCATACCGTGGCGGTCGGCCCGACCGCGTGTCCGCGCGCAGCGAAAGGCTCGTGCTGCGCAGCTTCGATGCACGAAGCTTAAAGCGGACTTAAGACGAACCGCCCATTCATTCAGGCTGCCTGCGCGATAGCATCACGACTGGCCGACCCATAGTCGTTTCGGCACCACGCAGTGCACGCTCTTGCGCGTGTCCGACATTTCGCCCACGCGTGCATCCATCGTGAGGCTCGCGAGGGCGTAGGCATCGAGGCGCGACAGCCCTTTGCGTGTGTGCAGCAGATCGACCATCGCGCGCGCGGCATCGTCCATCGCTGTCTGCAGCGAGGCGTCCGCCGCGCTGGTGACGAAGGCGCGCCCGGTCTCGTTCACGGGCCGCGGCGCGCGCCTGGTCTGGCGCGGACGCTTGGGCAGCATCGCGTAGACGCCCTTGAGCTGGTTCACCACCTCGGCGATGCGCACGTCCGCCAGGCTGGACATGAGCGCCGCCGCCTGCTCGCGCGTAACGCCGCGCTGCTGCATCAGGAAATCGGTGGTCTCCTGCTGGAGGATGTCGAGCGCCTTGTTCAGGTCGCGGTCGTAGCCGACGGTGATCCAGTGCGTCGGGGTTTCGATGCGCGGCCAGTTCTGCGGCTTGCCCTTGATCACCTCGATGGTCAGGCTCAACTCGTTGAACGCGGTCTCGATCGCCGTCAGGTTGATCTCGCCGTTGCCCTGGGCCGCGTGCGAATCTCCCGACCAGAGCAGGGCGCCCTCGACGAATACCGGCAGGTAGACGGTGGTGCCCTCCACCAGTTCGCGGATGTCCATGTTGCCGCCGAACGGTCCGGGCGGAACCGTGCTGTAGCGGCCGGGCTCGGCGCGCGCCACCCCGATGATGCCCGGGAAGGGGCGCAGCGGAATCTCGATGCCCGGTGCGAACTCGGTCATCATGCGGCGCAGGTCGAAGTAGAAGTGGCGCACCTGCCCGTCCGGGAACTCGTCGGGAAACTGCCCGAGCTTCAGGCTGCCCGGAAGATTCCAGTTGGCGCCGTAGGGACGCAGGTCGATGCGATTGATCTTCACCTTGAGCACGTCACCGGGCTGCGCGCCCTCCACCCAGATGGGGCCGGTGATCGTGTGCGGGCCGCGTCCCGGATGCTCCAGGCGCAGCCGCGTGATCTCCTCGATCGGCACGCCGGGCCGCACCTGGTCGCTGGAGGCCATCATCGTTTCCATCGCCACGGTGTCGCCCGAGCGCACCGACAGTACCGGGGCCTGGGCATTGTCGAACCAGCCCCACTGCGTGGTGTCAGGTGTCGCGGGGAGCATGAAAACGCTGCCGATCTTCTGACCCTGCGATCGCGTCTTGAGCATCTGCAGCGCTTCGAGGTCCCGGGGCAGGGCGGCGCTGCTCAGCGGCAGCGCCGAGACGGCCAGGCATTGCGCGAGAAACTTGCGGCGAGCGGGGACGGTCATTTTTCCTCTCATGTGAAAGACGGGCGGGCGGGTCGAAGTGCGGCCCCGGCGCAATCGTCGTGCCACGCGCATGGTATGCGCTTAAGTCCAGGTGGTGCTGCAGGTTTCTCCTGCGGTAGCAATGTGCACACCGCTCCGGCGCGCTGTGATTTTGTGCGCGAGCGGCCGGTGCGGCACAATGCCGGTGCGAAATTCCCCATTCCGATGCCACGTCAGGCTTTTCGTGTTCTCGACGTGTTTGGCGGACCGCGCGCTCGGCGGCAACGCGGTCTGCGTGTTCGCGGATGCAGCATGGCATCCTAATCGTGACTCCAACGACAGCATCGACATGATCATCTATGTGCACGGCTTCAACAGCTCTCCTGCCTCGACCAAGGCGCGGCAGCTCGGCGCGCGACTGGCATCGATGGGAATGTCCGAGCGCTTCCGCTGCCCGGCTCTGCCCGATCGTCCCGGCGCCGCCATCGCCATGCTCGAACGCGAGATGCAGGGCGTGAACGCGGAGGACATCACCCTGGTGGGCAGTTCGCTGGGCGGCTACTACTCGACCTGGCTGGCCGAGCGTCGCGGCGTGCGCGCAGTGCTGGTCAACCCGGCGATCACGCCGCACGAGGGGCTGTCCGCCTATCTTGGCGAGCAGCGCAACCTGTACACAGGTCAGACTTACCAGCTCACGCAGGTGCATCTCGACGAGTTGCGCGCGCTGTGGGTCGAGCGCCCGACGCGCATGGAGCGTTATTTCCTGATGGTGACCACCGGGGACGAAGTGCTCGACTACCGGGAGGCCATTGCCAGGTATCCCGCCGCGCTGCAGCTGGTGGTGCAGGGCAGCGATCACGGCTTCGCCGAGTTCGAGCGTCATCTCGACCGTGTGCTCGAGTTCGCCGGAATACGTCAGGCCTGACCGCGGCGCGCCGGTATAATGGCTGGCTTTTCTCCGGCGCCAGTCCATGCTTCCCACGATCGTCCCCCCACCGCGCCGGCCCGCTCGCGCATGAACGTTTTCTACGAAGAGGACGGTGCCTTCAAGGTTGGCGCCATCCTCGCGGACAACGACGCCTCGCTGCAGGTGGAAGCCGCGCACGGCAAGCGCAGCAAGGTCAAGTCCTCGCACGTGCTGTTCCGTTTCGACGGTGCCCTTTCGACCTTCGTCGAAGAGGCGCAGCGCATCGCGCAGGAGATCGATGTCGATTTTCTCTGGGAGTGCTGCGGGCCGGACGAATTCGGCTTCGAGACGCTCGCGCGCGACTACTTCGGCCATCCACCCGGTTCGCTGGAGCAGGCCGCCGTGCTGTACCGCCTGCACGGCGCGCCCATGTACTTCTACCGCAAGGGCAAGGGCCGATATCGGCCGGCGCCGGCCGACGCGCTCAAGGCCGCGCTCGCCAGCGTCGAGCGCAAGCGCCAGCAGGCGCTGCAACAGGCGCGCTACCTGGAGGAACTCGCGGCTTTCAGGTTGCCGGTGGAGTTCCAGCCGATTCTGCCGCAACTGCTCTACCGGCCCGATCGCAATACCATGGAGGTGAAGGCGCTGGAGCAGGCCGCATCCGAGGCCGGGCTTTCAACGGCGGAGTTGTTGTCGCGCTGTGGCGCCATCGCATCGTCGCGCGACTACCACTTCAACCGTTTCCTGTTCGACCATTTCCCCGACGGCGCGGCTGCGCGCGACTATCCCGTCGTCGCGTTTCCTCCGGACCTGGAGCTGGCGGCGGCGCAGGCCTTCAGCATCGACGACGCCACCACCACCGAGATCGACGATGCCTTCTCGGTGCGTCCGCTCGACGGCGGGGGCTGGGAGATCGGCATCCACATCGCCGCGCCGGCTCTGGGCATCCCGCCCGGCTCGGACCTCGACCGCGAAGCGGGCTCGCGGCTCTCGACGGTGTACATGCCGGGCGACAAGATCACCATGCTGCCGCCAGCCGCGATCGAGCACTACACCCTGGCCGAGGGCCGGGTCGTGCCCGCCGTCTCGCTCTACCTGGATGTCGCGCCGGACCTGCGTATCCGCGCCACCCGCAGCGCGGTGGAGCGGGTGCAGGTGGCCGCCAACCTTCGCCACGACGCGCTGGAAGCCCACTTCAACGAGGAATCCATTGCCGCCGTGCGGCAGGATTTTCCGTTCGGCCCCGAACTGAAGATCCTCTACGACCTGGCGACCGTGCTCGAAGGCGGGCGCGGGCGTCCCGAGCAGCCGCGCGCAGTGCACATGGACTATAGCTTTTACGTGGAGAGCGAGCGCGTACGCATCGTCCAGCGCAAGCGTGGTGCGCCGATGGACAAGGTTGTGTCCGAGATGATGATCTACGTCAACTCCGAGTGGGGGCGCCAGCTCGCGGAGGCGGGGGTGGCGGCCATCTACCGCGCGCAGGGCAACGGGAAGGTGCGCATGTCCACCATCCCTGCCGCCCACCAGGGGCTGGGCGTGGCCTATTACACCTGGATTAGTTCGCCGTTGCGCCGATATGTGGACCTGTTGAACCAGCAGCAGCTGGTCAGTTGGGTGCGGGGCGAGACCCCGCCCTACGGTCCCAAGAGCGAGCGGCTACTCACGGCGATGCGCGACTTCGAGCAGGCGTACGAAGCCTACAACGAGTTCCAGCGGATGATGGAGCGCTACTGGTGCCTGCGCTGGCTGGCGCAGGAGAACGTGACGACCACCTACGCCGAGGTGATCCGCGAGAACGTCGCCAAGATCGGCGACATGCCGCTGATCGGAAAGATCCAGGGCCTCCCGTTCGCAGCGCCCGGCAGCATCGTCGAGGTGGACATCTCGGACATCGACCTGCTGGCGATCGATTTCCGAGCGCAGTACCGGGCGATGCGCCCCCTGCCCGCGCCATGACAGTGGCCCGTGCCTTGCATAGAATGCCTGCACTGACCGCTGCCCGACTCCCGTTGCAGTTTCCTGCCCTCCGAATCAGCGCCGCCGGCCCCGTGTCCCTGACGGACGAGGCGATCTCGCCGCTGCTGAGCACCGGTTCCGGAAAGCGCCTGCGCACCGCATTGATCGCTTCGGTGCTGATCCATGCGGTCCTGCTCACCGTTCATTTCAATTTCCCCACGATCGATCCGTTCCGGCATGTCTCGCCGGTGCTCGAAGTGGTGCTGGTCAACAGCCGGTCGGCGACCCGGCCGGTCAAGGCCGACGCGTTGGCGCAGGCCGATCTCGACGGAGGCGGCAACACCCCGCGCGCGCTGCGCGCGACCACCAATCTGCCGGTGATTGCCGACAGCACCGCCGACGCCCAGGTGCAGGTTGCCGCCAGGCGCGTGCAACAGCTGGAGCAGGAAGCCCAGCGGCTGATGGCCAGAATCGGCGAGAAGGGAGTGGCCACCAGCCAGACCACGTTGCCGGTCGAGCAGCTGATGAAGTCCGACCTCGAGAAGATGACCGATGTCTCCAGCGAGGCGCAGCGCATCGCCCGGCTCGAGGCCGAGATTGCCAAGCAGTGGCAGGCCTACCAGGAGATGCCCAAGCGCACCTTCGTCGGCGCACGCACCACCGGTGCCGTGTACGCCGAGTATGTCGACCAGTGGCGCCAGAAGATCGAGCGCATCGGCACGGCCAATTTTCCGGCCGAGGCGAGGGCGCGCCAGGAGTTCGGCACGGTATTGGTCACCGTCGCGATCAAGGCGGATGGGAGCGTCGAGAAGATCGAGATCGACCGCTCCTCGGGGTCGCAGCTTCTCGACGACGCGGTCAGGCGCATCGTCGAGCTGTCCCTGCCCTACGCAGCCTTCCCGTCCAAGGTGCGGCAGGAGACCGACATCCTGCACATCACACGCACCTGGTCGTTCACGCGCAGCGACCTGGTCGTGCAGTAGCGCACCATGCCCGATCGTTATGCCGTCGTCGGCAATCCCATCGCCCATAGCAAATCGCCCGAGATCCACGCGCTGTTTGCGCGCCAGACGGGCGAGGACATCCTGTACGAGCGCCTGCTTGCGCCGCTCGACGGATTTGCCGGGACCATCCAGGCATTCCGGCACGCGGGGGGACGCGGCTGCAACGTCACCGTGCCGTTCAAGCTGGAGGCTTTTCGCCTGGCGCACGACCGCAGCCCACGCGCCAGCCAGGCCGAGGCGGTGAACGTGTTGAAGTTCGACGGTGAGCGCGTCTTCGGCGACAACAGCGACGGCGCTGGCCTGCTGCGGGACATCGAGATCAATCTCGGCGTGGCGCTGCGCGGGCGGCGCGTATTGCTGATGGGGGCGGGGGGCGCAGCACAGGGCGTGCTCGGGCCGCTTCTTGCGGCGCAGCCGCAACGTCTGGTGATCGGCAACCGGACACCGGAGAAAGCCGAGCAGCTGGCGCGGCGCTTCTTCCGGGACAACGGCCCCGACCTGTGCGCAAGGGGCTACGCCGACCTTGCGGGCGATGCGTTCGACATCGTCGTCAATGCCACTTCAGCCAGCCTGAACGACGCCACGCTCGAACTGCCCGCAGGCCTGTTCGCCCCTGGCGCACTTGCCTACGACATGATGTACGGCAAAGGCTTGACCCCCTTCCTGCGCGCGGCGCAGGGTGAAGGCGCCGCCGCATTGGCCGATGGGCTGGGCATGCTGGTGGAGCAGGCAGCGGAGTCGTTCTTCATCTGGCGCGGGGTGCGTCCGCACACCGCGCCCGTCATCGAGTCTTTGCGCAGGTCGTGAAGCGGTTACTCAATCTCGGCGGGCGAGCGGTTCTGATGCTTCTCGCCCTGATCTTGCTGTATCAGGCCTGGTTGTTCTCACACATCCTGTGGTGGAACTTCTTCGATCCGTCCTCCAGCGCATTCATGGACGATCGCCTGGAGGTCCTGCAGCGCGACGACCCCGAGGCAGAGCTGCGCCACAAGTGGATGCCCTACCAGCAGATCTCGCCGAACCTCAAGCGCGCCCTGATCGCGGCGGAGGACGCCAATTTCCTCGAGCACGAGGGCTTCGATTGGGAGGCGATCGAGAAGGCCTACGAGAAGAATCTGAAGAAGGGACGGTTCGTGGCCGGAGGTTCGACCATCAGCCAGCAACTGGCCAAGAATCTGTTCCTGTCCGGCCGGCGCAGCATGGTGCGCAAGGCTCAGGAGGCGATCATCACCGTGATGATCGAGACGGTGATGAGCAAGCGGCGCATCTTCGAGATCTACCTGAACATCATTGAATGGGGCAACGGCATATTCGGCGCCGAAGCGGCCTCGCGCCACTATTTCCGCAAGGGCGCCAACCAACTCGGCGCGTGGGAGGCGGCCAGGATGGCCGCCATGGTGCCCAATCCCCGCTTCTACGACCGCCACCGCAGCACACGCTATCTCGACCGCAAGACCCGGCTGATCGTCTCGCGCATGCCCGCCGCGGTCGTCCCGTAGCGAGCCGCCGGCGCTAATCTCCCGAGCGCATGCGGTAGACGCACACCTCGTAGTCCTCGCCTGTCTCCATGATGCGCACCGGTTCGAGCAACCAGCGCCGATCGTAGGCGCGCATGTCGATGCTGTCCCTGAGGTTGAACACCCCCGGACGTAGCAGCAGAGTCGCCTCTTCCGGGTTCTTCACAGCGCCCGCGAGCAGCACGCACAGTTCCCCTTCCGAAGTCAGCGCGCCGCGCCTGTCGGGTGCGAGGGGGAACAGCGTCACCGCACAGCCACCCTCGCCGATGTATTGCACGCCGACGTAGCGCTCGCCGTGCCGGCGGCCGACGATGCGGCGCACGATGCCCGCGCGCCACGTCGTGCCGTTCTCCGGACGCACCGCGACCAGGCTGCCGACGCGCAGCCACTCGCCGCGCCCCTTCGGAACGATCAGGCCGCAGCCGCTCGCGCTCTCGTCGTCGAGCGTCCAGGCCTCGTCGTTGCTCACGAACGGAGAATCCAGGAAGAGTGCGCCCGCGTTCGCGCTCACCTCGTCGTAGTCGTGCACGATCCGCAGTTGGTCGCTGACCTGTACCCGCGGTTGTGAGCGCTTCGGCTGCATCGGCCACCAGTATCGCTGCAGGTGTTCCAGCGTGTGGAGCAGAACCTGCGGATTCACGTCGATGCCCAGGTTGAGATCCTCGGGCACCTGCGCATTGCGCTGAAGCAGCGTCGCGCAGCGGCTGGCGCGGGCGATCGCATCGCCGGGGCCGAAGAACAGCGTGTGCGCCGAGTGCCCATTCTTGTAGGCCACGCGTACCGGCGGTTCACCCTTGTCGCGCTCGATCGCATAGTGCAGGCCGGCGCGCCCTTCCCGGCTGATCACGAACGCATCCGACCATGCCGCCGAGATGCGGTCGACGATCTCGATCTGCATCGGGGGCAGCGAGTGCGGCGCGGACATGAACAGCATCATCGGCCGCAGGAACTCGCGCAGCGGCGACGATTCCTGGCGTTCTCCGCGATACATCGAGACGATGCTGTCGTTGTAGCCGAGCGCCTCGCCCATGGTGTAGATGCGGACCATCTGCAGCCACACGTCCGGGTCGACCTCCCCATAGTGCAGCAGCGTCCATTTGATCTTGCCGCCGTAGGCGCGCAGCGCTCGTCCCGCCATCTTCGGCAACGCCGACTTGAGCGCGGCGGCGCCAACGGCGCCGGCCTGGTAGCGGGCCAGACAGGTCTGGTAACCCTCTGCGAGTTGACCGAGCAGGGTGTGGCAGGTGAACCAGACGCGATGCTGCTGGTAGCGCGTCAGGCGCTGGTGCGAAGTCAGGTACTCGCTGGTCAGCTTGCGGACGATCGGACGCGCCGAGCGGTCGAGGAGTTCGACGATCTCGAGGGCGCGCGCGGCCTTGAGCGACTCGGCGGTCTTGACCTCGTCCAGATACGAGGCCATCTCCTCGAGCGCGGCGAACGGGCCCTTGTCACTGAGCCGTTCCAGCAGCCTGACGGCGTCGTCTTTCTTTTCGAGAGGGTGCTCGGATTCGCGGGTGCGCAGCCATTGAAGCATGGGAAGTCCTCCTTCGGACGCGCGAGGAGCGCAAGTTCTATGCCAAAGGATTGAGAGCAAACGGCTTCCCTGACCCGCCTCGGGGCGCGCTAGGCCCTCACGTATAATCGACCGACGTCTTCGCCCAGGGCACCATGTTCGTTCATCCCGGCTTCAACCCAATCGCCGTCGAGATCGGTCCGGTCGCGGTGCGCTGGTACGGCCTGATGTACCTGGTCGGATTCGTCGCGTGGCTGCTGCTCGGGCGCTTGCGAGCGCGGCGGCGGCCGGAACTCGGTTACGCCGCGCGCGACCTCGACGACATCCTGTTCTACGGCGTCCTCGGCGTGGTGCTCGGTGGACGGCTGGGCTACGTGCTGTTCTACAAGCTCGCCGAGTACATGCACGATCCCATACGCATCTTCTACGTCTGGGAAGGGGGCATGTCCTTTCACGGCGGCTTCCTCGGTGTGATTCTGGCGATGGCCTGGTATGCGCAGCGCACCGGGCGCCACTGGTTCTCCGTTACGGATTTCATCGCACCGTTGGTGCCGGTGGGGCTGGGCGCGGGAAGGGTCGGTAACTTCATCAATGCCGAGCTGTGGGGTCGCCCGACGGATGTGCCCTGGGCGATGATCTTTCCGGGGGTCGATGCCCAGCCGCGTCACCCCTCCCAGCTGTACGAGTTCGCGCTGGAGGGCGTGGCCCTGTTCCTGATCCTGTGGATTTTCTCCAGCCGCCCGCGTCCGCTGGGTGCCGTGTCCGGCCTGTTCCTCGTCGGCTACGGCGCGTTCCGCTTCCTGGCGGAGTACACGCGCGAACCCGACAGTTACCTTGGCGTGCTGGCGATGGGCTGGACCATGGGCCAATGGCTGAGCCTGCCGATGATTCTCGGCGGACTGGCGATGCTGGCCTGGGCGTATATGCGCCGGCGCCCGGCTGCCCCGGCCTGAGCGCGGTCTTCACAGCGCGTGCTTTGTTGTACAATGCGCGCCTTCTTTCCGGTGCGTGTCCTGTGCGCCGGGAACGCGTGGGGTGGTAGCTCAGCTGGGAGAGCGTCGCGTTCGCAATGCGAAG
>JGI10216J12902_105416235_pt1 | contig 10128 bp, 8 predicted proteins | sample KanNatreferecore_FD_12902 | JGI IMG/M metagenome (IMG submission 12902)
GATCTCCTTGCGACCGCTCGTGTAGCCGCCGCTGGCGCCGCCCAGTGCTTTGCCCAGGGTCCCGGTGATGATATCGACGCGCCCCATCACGTTGTGATGCTCGTGCGTCCCCCTGCCCCGCCTGCCCATGAAGCCGACGGCGTGGGAGTCGTCCACCATCACGAGCGCGCCATGTTTCTCGGCGAGATCGCAGATTCCCGGCAGGTTCGCGACATAGCCATCCATGGAAAACACCCCGTCGGTCGCGATCATTCGGAAACGGGCCTTGCTCGCTTCCTTCAGTCTCCCTTCAAGGTCTTCCATGTTGTTGTTCTGGTAACGGAATCGCCCGGCTTTGCAGAGTCGCACGCCGTCGATGATGCTGGCGTGATTCAATTCATCCGAAATGACAGCGTCCTCAGGACCGAGCAACGTCTCGAACAACCCGCCGTTCGCGTCGAAGCAGGAGGAGTAAAGAATCGTGTCTTCGGTTCCGAGGAACTCGCTGATTCCGGCCTCGAGCTGCTTGTGAATGCTTTGCGTACCGCAAATGAAACGGACCGAGGACAGGCCGTAGCCCCATCGGTCCAGCGCTTCCTCGGCGGCTTTCATAACGGCGGGATGTCCTGCCAGGCCAAGATAGTTGTTGGCGCAAAAATTGAGCACGGGCTTGCCGTCGGACACACGGACCGTCGCGCCTTGCGGCGTGGTGATGACGCGTTCGTTCTTGTAGGTACCGGCAGCCCGGATCTCGTCGAGCTGCCGTTGAAGGTGTTGCTGAAAGGACTCGAGCATGTCTTTACCGCCTTTCCATCCAATCGAGAATCACCTTCCCGGACTGGCCGGATTTCATTACCTCGAATCCTTTTTCGTACTGAGTGCAGTGGAAACGATGCGTAATGACCGGTTTGATATCGAGTCCGCTTTCCAGCATGACCGTCATCTTATACCAGGTTTCATACATCTCACGTCCGTAAATGCCTTTGATCGTCAGCATGTTGAAGACGACCTTGTTCCAGTCGATCGACATCTGTTCGGAGGGAATCCCCAGCATCGCGATCTTGCCGCCGTGACACAGGTTGTCGATCATGTCGCGAAAGGCCGCCGGGGTCCCCGACATCTCCAGTCCCACATCGAAGCCTTCTTTCATCCCGAGCTCTTGTTGAACCTCGCGCAGGCTGCGGTTCCTGACGTTGAGCGCTACGGTGGCACCCATCTTTCGCGCGAGTTCAAGCCGGTAGTCGTTCACGTCCGTGATCACGATGAATCGCGCGCCCGCATGCTTCGCGATGCCCGCGGCCATAATCCCGATCGGCCCTGCGCCGGTGATCAGCACGTCCTCGCCCAGCACCGGAAACGAAAGTGCCGTGTGCACCGCGTTGCCGAAGGGGTCGAAAATCGCCGCCACCTCCCGGTCGATGTCCTTTTTGTGATGCCAGACGTTGGTCATCGGCAACGCAATGTACTCGGCAAAGGCGCCGGGCCGGTTGACCCCGATCCCTTTCGTGTCCTTGCAAAGGTGTCGCCGTCCGGCCAGACAATTGCGGCAGCGCCCGCACACCACATGCCCCTCCCCGCTGACGATCTCCCCGGGGAAAAAATCGGTCACGTTGGACCCGACCTCCACGACTTCGCCCACAAACTCATGGCCGACCACCATTGGCACCGGGATGGTCTTCTGGGCCCACGCGTCCCAATTGTAGATATGCAGGTCGGTGCCGCAGATGCCCGTGCGGTCCACACGGATCAAAACGTCGTTGAGGCCGACCTTCGGCGCGGGAACGTCCTCGAGCCACAAACCCGGCTTCGCCTCTTTTTTGACTAACGCTTTCATGGTATGGCTCCGGTCATTGTTCTCATTGCATCCCGCCCAGCCGCCTCGAGCGTAGCAGCCCACGTCAGGAGGCTCTAACGAAAAACGGCCCCCAGAACAGAACGAGCCTCGTCACCCCAGCCTGCCGCCGACGGTTTGCGGATTGACGCTGCCGGTGGATTCGTATCCACTATGTCAAACGCTTGTCCGGTATAGTAGATACGGATATCCGCTATGCAAGACATTTGTTCGATATACTAGAACTAGATTCACATGAAGCCCCGTCAAAAGAGAATCCCGAAGAAGCCGCTGCTTTCTGTCCGGCCTGCCGACGCCATCCATCGGCACCTGGGCGGCAGGGTCAAGGAACTGCGCACGCAGCGCGGCTGGTCTCTCGAAGCCCTGGCCAATGCCAGCGGCGTAAGCCGGTCCATGCTCAGCCAGATCGAGCGGGAGCAGGCCAACCCAACGCTCGCCGTGACCTTGCGCATCGCTCAGGCGTTCGGCATGACGCTGGGCGACCTGCTGGAAATGCCCAGCGCCACTTCCTCGGTCAACGTGATCCGGGCAGACGACCACACGTATCACTATCGCTCCGACAAGCATTGCCGCATCCGCACATTGTCACCGTTGAACCTGGAAAAGGACGTGGAATTCTACGAGGTGCAGTTGCAACCGGGCGGCGCATTGCGCAGCGCGCCGCATTTCGGAGGCACGCGCGAGTTCCTCACCGTGCAGAAAGGCCAGGTCCAGGTGCAGTCGGCCGGCGACGCGGAAACCCTGAACCCAGGTGACTCCGCCAGCTACCGCGCCGATGTGCCACACGCGATTGTCAACGTGGGCAAAGCTGAAGCCGTCGTGTTCCTGGTGGATATTTATCGGTGAAACTGGACGCGCAACGACAAAGATTTGGAGTGCGGTGACTTGTCACCGCTTTTGCGCCTTGCCGACTCGTCGGCAAAGCAGAGCCGCGTTCAGCGGCGCGAAGAATGGACACGCTCGCGTCGCTTCGACGGCGACAAGTCGCCGGCCGAAAGCGGTTAGAACTCGCCGCACTCCCTATCCAGTGGTTGCGGCGCAAGCCCCGCTCCGTTTATCTGTGGTTACCACTGATGGCGCTAAGTCCGCCCGTGGTGATTTTTTTCGAACCAAATACATCCCGCCTGCGTTATACCTGTTGAAATGAACGCGAAGGCGAGTGGTCAAAAATGCAGGGCATGACTATCAGACATTCAGTCAATATCCTGTCTAACGGGCCCGGACTGGGATAGTTGTATGCGGATCACTCCCTTCGCCTCCATCAATTCGCTCTTTGCCATCCCCGATGAGCAGGCGATGTGGCGCGTCCAGACGCAGGACGACGAACAGGCATTCGCCCAACTGGTCCGCCGCTGGGAAGGTCCGATTCAGCGGTTGTGCATCCGCATGATTGGCGACGCGCATCGCGGCGAGGACCTGTCGCAGGAAGCATTCGCGCGGGTGTTCGCCAAACGCAAGGAATACCAGCCGAGCGGCAAGTTCTCGACCTGGCTTTGGCGGATCGCGCTGAACCTCTGCTACGACGAACTTCGCCGGTTGAAACGGCGATCCGAATCGTCGCTGGACGACGGCGGGGAGGCTTTCGGATTGGACGACGCGTTCGTGGCGCCGGAGCCGGCCCCGGACAGGTCGATGGTGGAACAGGAACGGGGCGAGCTGGTGCGGCAGGCGTTGATGAAATTGCCCGAGGCGTATCGGAGCGTTTTAGTGATGAGACACTACGAAGATTTGAAGTTTCGCGAGATCGCGGAAGTCCTCGACATTCCCGAAGGCACGGTGAAATCGCGGATGGCCGAGGCCCTCACTCAGATGGGCCGGCAACTGCGGCCGATGCTGGCAGGCAACGAACAGAACAATTTGAACAATCCGAAGACAAGCCGACAACCGAGAGAAAGTTTGATGATATGAACCACCCGACTCGTGAAGAATGGATGTCGTATCTCTACGACGAGTTAACCGGTGAACAACACGCCAACCTGGCCGCCCATCTGGCGGTGTGCCCCGAATGCAAAGTGAAGGTCACGGAATGGCGCGTCCTGAGGAAGGACCTCGACGCCTGGCAGATCGCCGCGAAACCGGCGCACGTGGTGTGGAACCGTCCCTGGGTCCGCTGGGCCGCCGCCGCGGCGGTGATCCTCAGTGTCGGCTTCGGCACCGGACGTCTCTCGATGTCGGCCTCGGCGGACCCGGAGAAGCTGCGCGCCGAAATCGAACCTTCGATTCGCCAGCAGCTTCGTGCGGAGTTTGTCCGGATATTGACGGAGGAGTTGGACAGGTCTTCGGCCGCGACGCTCGCTGCCGCCAACACTCAAACGAAGGAACTGGTCGGGGATTTCGCCAAGGCGTACGAACAAAACCGCGTGGAAGACAACCAGGCTGTTTATGCCGCGCTGAACAAACTCGACGCGGAGCACCTGGCCGGCCTGGCCTCCTTGCGCAAAGACGTGGAAACGGTCGCAGTGTTGACCGATGCCGGCTTTCGCCGGGCGCAACGCCAGATGTATCAACTGGCCGACTACAAAGCCGAACCCGCCGGCGATATTTCCAATTCACCACAAGAGTAACCAACAACAAAAGAAACAAAATGAAACCATGCAGATTGTTTATCGCGACTGTTAGCGCGGTGGCCCTGTCGGCAGGATCGCCCTTGCGCGGTCAAGAGGCGGTTCCGGCCCCGCCGGCGATTGAGGAAACCGTACTCTCCATTGCGGCCCGGGCGGAGGACGAAGCCTCTCAACAGGCGGAGGAGCTGTTACGCGCGCAACATGAGGCGGACTTCGCTTTGCGCGGGGAACTGGAGACTATTGCGCTGGTGAAAGATGCTGGCTTGCGTCAGGCCGGGGACCAATTGGCTTCCGTTCAACATGACATCCTGCTCGCGCAGGCCGCGGCAGAAGCGATTGCCGCGCCCGCGCCCGCTCCCGGCGCGCCGGCGCCCGCTGTTCAACAACGACTCCAAAAGATCGTCAGCCGCGGACGTGCCGGCCGGACGCTGGTGATCCGCACCTCGGACACTGACCCAAATGTGCAGGCGAACATGGAGGAGGATCTAAGCGTCATGTCCCGCATACTCGACAAAGCGGCGCAGAAATCTGACGCCGACCGGCCGCCTCGCGCCATGGGAATCGATGTGTTCTTTGCCCCTGGATCGAGTTCGATGCGAAGTCTCTATCTGGAAGGCCACGGCGTCGTATTTCTGCTGAGTGTGAACCTCCCGCTCATGGCGCCGCCGGAAAAAACAGAGAAGGAAAAGGAAAGGTCGGAAGAAGACTCGGCCTGGCACCAGGCGAAGCGCGAACTGTATGGCCCGCGCGAAGGATGGGACGAGGAATCGACTCACCTGTTCAAGTACGGCCTGGCCGTCGGCGGGCCCGCCCAGCCATACGACGCGCAGAAAGTCGCGGATCTCAAGAGGGATCTGCTCGATGCCCTCAAAAATGCTGCCAACATCCGCAGCCTGAAAGCCGACGAATCGATCACCGTTTGTGTGTTTGGCGCGTCGTCCGGCAGAATGGAAAAAACAAAGGCGCCGCCGAGGCGTCCAACCCGAGCTCGAGTGGCGACGGATGAGGACTCCAATGAGGTCGCAGTCTGGTCTGTTGAGGACCGTCACCAGGGCCAGGGCCGCGGCTCAGTGATGACCATTCGCGCGAAGAAAACGGACGTCGATGCGTTTGCAAAGGGCAAACTGGATCCAAATGATTTCGCGAAGAAAGTGTCGGTGACGACTTATGCCGCCGACACGGGCGGCTGGAGTGGCGGCGGCGCGTTCGGCCTCGGCAACTGAAACCACCGGATTCCTGTCGTGAAACGATCGGCTCATTGGTGGGCGTCGGTGTTCGGCTGCCTTCTTGTCCGGGGATCCATTGGTTGGTTTTGGCTCCGATCCCACGGACTTCTTACAAGCCACTCCCCCGCCCTGAATCCACTCCATCCCCGAAAGCAGTGCCGGCGCCCACCAATCGGGTTATGCTCGCCTCGCCTGGACTTTATCAGGAATCTCCTGACGGGACCGCGACCGGTCCCTCGGTCGCAGCAGCCACGGCAAACAAGGAGGCTCGGAGAGTTCACAACGCGTTCTCAAAGCCGGAGCCGCTGCGCGCCGGGACGTCGCGCGCTCCGTTTGGTTGCGGCTTCGCCGAGCCAAGGAGTCTGAGAGCGGAGCATTGCCTCGCGGCTAACCCGGTTTCGATTTGACACGGGCCGCCCCTCTTGAGGCATCGTGTGCGTATGCTGCGCATGATCCCTTCGCTGGCCCTGTTGTCCTTTACGCTCACTTCCCCGGCTGCTTCCCAACCTCTCAACTTGTACGTCGCCACGAATGGAAACGACCAGTGGTCCGGACGTCTTCCGGTGCCGGCCAGCGACGGCAAGGATGGTCCTCTGGCCACAATCCCGGCGGCATTGAAACAGGCCCGCGATGCAAAGAGGAGCGTCAGTAACTCCGCCGACCCGGTGAACATCCTGCTTCGTGGAGGCTCTTATCAAATTGCCGAGCCGATCAGGATTCTCGCCGCCGACTCGGGCGTCGCTGTTGACAAGCCCCTGATCATCGCCGCGTATCGCGATGAAACGCCGGTTCTCAGCGGCGGTCGAGGTATCACCGGCTGGAAACGCGTCGGCAACGTGCCGAACAAGTGGCAGGTTGAGATTCCAGAAGTCCGCGAGGGGAAGTGGTCTTTCCGGCAACTCTTCATCAACGGCCAGCGCAGGACAAGGGCACGCACGCCCAACATCGGTTACTTCCAGATCGATGGCGAGTATCTGTCGGACAATCCGGTGAAGTTCAAATTCCGCGGCGACGATATCAGGAAACAGTGGGCGGAGTTGGGCGATGTGGAAGTAATCGGATTGCAAAAATGGGTGGATTACCGCCAACCGATTGCGGCGGTCGATGAAGCCACGCGGACGGTGAGCCTTCCCGGTCTCATCGCTCCTCACACCCGGGAATCGAGCGCGCGCTACTTCGTAGAGAATGCGCCGGACGCGCTCGACTCGCCCGGCGAGTGGTATCTGGATCGCAAGACCGGTGTCCTCAGCTATCTTGCCAAGGACGGAGAAGACTTAACCAAGGCCGAAGTTGTCGCTCCGGGGCTCACCGCAGAATTGATCCGCTTTGAAGGAGACTTTGCCGGCGGGAAACCGGTGCACGACGTCGTTTTCCGCGGACTCACCTTTGCCTGCACGGACTGGACGATGGGTGAGAAGGGTTACACCGACACTCAAGCCGCGGTACATATTCGCGGCGACGTATTGGCCGAAGGCGCGGTGGATTGTGTGATCGAAAATTGCACGTTCGCCGGGCTGGGCGGTTACGGATTGGAACTGGGCCGCGGATGCAGGAGTTGGAAGGTCGTCGGCAACGAGTTTGTTGACCTTGGCGCCGGCGGCATCCGAATCGGCGAACCGGCCAAACGCCAGGAGCCGTTTGAACAGAACTTCGGACACGTCGTCACCGACAATCATCTCCATCAACTCGGCCGCGTTTACGCCCCGGCCATCGGCATCATCATTTTCCAGAGCGGCCGGAATCAGGTCGCCCATAACCACATTCATGATCTTTATTACACCGCGATTTCCGTGGGCTGGAACTGGGGTTACCAGGAAACGCCCTGCCGCGAAAACATCGTTAAATTCAATCACATGCACGACATCGGCCAGGGCGTCCTCAGCGATATGGGCGCGGTCTATACGCTGGGAATCCAGAAGGGCACGGTCATCCGCAATAACCTGATCCATGACGTGAACGCCCACAGCTACGGCGGCTGGGGGCTCTATACGGACGAAGGCAGCACGGAGATCGTGATGGAGAACAACGTTGTCTATCGGTGCAAGAGCGCGACGTTCCACCAGCACTACGGGCGGGACAATATCATCCGCAATAACATCCTCGCTTTCGGAAAAGAGAACCAGCTCATGCGCTCGCGCGAAGAGGCGCACAACTCGTTCACCTTCGAGCGTAACATCGTCTGTTTCGATTCCGGCAATCTGCTCGGCAGCACCTGGTCCAACGACCAGTTCCGAATGGACAACAACGTATATTGGGATGCGCGTCCCGGCGCAGCCGCGGGCGCCATGAAATTCAAAGACGCCACGTTCGCGGATTGGCAGAAGCGCGGGCACGACGTTCATTCGGTCATCGCCGATCCCCTTTTTGTTGCGCGGGAAAAATTCGACTTCCGCCTGAAATCCGATTCGCCGGCGTTGACGCTCGGTTTCAAACCGATCGATCTCGACGAGGTGGGCGTGCGAAAAAAGTTCCGGAAACAAGTGCGGGATGTGGAATAAAGAGCGCCGACAGCCACGGTGGGTGAATGGGAACGCCGGATTCATCCGGCAGCCATCGAGGACGAGAACGACGACGAGGATGATTTCGGGTTGCGCCTTGCCGCGCCAGTCCGTCCGTGGTCTAATCCGATATTCATGAAAGTCGAAGCACTCCACATCGGACAACAGATCCGTCACCCGCAATACGGACTGGGCGTCGTGACCGCCATCACGGAGACCAGCGCCGATATTCAGTTCAACGACCTCAAGCGCACCATTGCGCCGCAGACCAGCGAGATTCAGCCGGCCGAAGCGCAGGCGAGCGTCAGCGGCCTTGACGTTCCCCTGGCCCAATTCGTCGATCAAGTCGTCGGCGCCACGCTCGTCAAACTGGGGATCGAGAAACCGCAATCCGTGGTCGAAGGACTCGCGGGGCGGTGGCGGGGCGGGAAACTGGTGCTCAAACCGGCCGATCCCAACCTGCAATCAAAAGAAGTGGAACTGGAGGTCTTCTTCCACAAGATTGTGATGGTGCGAAACAATCTCCGTGTCCTGGAACAGAAGATCAACGCGAGCGAGACGCTCACTTCCGCCGACAAAGTCGACTGGCAGCAGTACATCACGCGTTGTTACGGCTCGATGACCACGTTCAACGTGCTGTTCAAGGAGAAGGAAGATCAATTCTAACTACGGCTCAGGCCAGTTGGGCCTGGACCAGTTGGTGCGTGTCGCGCCAATGCTGGATCGCCGCCCGCAAATGCGCGGTCGCTTCACGAAATTCGCGTTCGAGTTCGGCGAGGCGCTCGCGCGACGATTCGATCTTTCGTTCGGCGGCGCGAAGATATTCTTCTTTGCGCGACTCCCAGTTGACGCGGGCCTGGTGGAGCCGCTCCTGCGCGGTGTGGAGAAAGTGCCGGACAGCCTCGAAGTTGTGGCCGCGCCGCGCCTCCAACTGCGCCGCCAGCCGGCGTTGTTGCTCGGCGATCTCCGCCAGCAGAATCTTCTCATCCGCCACCCGGCGCAATTGATCGGCCAGACCCATCTGTCGCAGCAGCCAGATGCCCCATTTGGTCGGGTCGAAATGCCAGGGCTTCACGCCGTTGCGGTAGTCGTGTTGAAACTCGTGGTGAAAATTGTGGTAGCCCTCGCCAAAGGTGAACAGCGCCATGATCCAACTGTCGCGCGCCGTGCACCGGGTGGAATAGGGCCGCCGGCCGATGGTGTGGCACAGCGAGTTGATGCAAAATGTCATGTGCTGGACCAACACCACCCGGGCCACGCCCGCAATCAGGAATGCGCCCAACGCGTCGCGCCATCCGCCCCATGCCAACCCCAGCAGCGTTGGAACGACGAACCCGACGAGCACGGCAATCAGGAAATAAAACCGATGCTGCCAACGCACCAGCCGATCCTTCAACAGGTCGGCCACATTGTCATAAGGCGGTTCTGGCTCCAGCTTGAACAGGATCCAGCCGATGTGCGCATGGAAGAATCCCTTCGTGATGTCGTACGGATCGTCGTGATCATCGACAAACTTATGGTGCCGCCGATGGTCGGAGGCCCAACATACAACGGAGTTCTCGAAGGCCGCGGCCCCAAAGAGCAACGTAAACATGCGCACCGGCCACCTTGCGCGGAACGTGAGATGGGAGAACAACCGATGATACCCCAGCGTGATGCTCAGGCCGGTGGCCGCGAAGAAACATGCGAACAGCGCCACCTGAAACAGCCCGAGACCAAAATACCAAAGGTAGGCCGGCACAGCGGTGATCGTCAGCACCAGCGTGCCGATCAGAAACGAGCTGTTAAGCCAATTGACCTTGCTCCAGGGGATACGCATAAGGGAATTCCGGCTGTGCCCGGCTCGATGGAGCCGTGCTGCCTCGAATCAAATCAATAGCGACGCGGGCCGCGATCATCGCCGTAGTTGCGGGGCTGATCGGACCGCGCTTCGCGCGGGCGCGCCTCGTTGACGGTCAGATCGCGTCCGTCGAGGTTGTGACCATTGAGCACCTGGGTGGCTGCGGCGG
>JGI10216J12902_100905502_pt1 | contig 10127 bp, 9 predicted proteins | sample KanNatreferecore_FD_12902 | JGI IMG/M metagenome (IMG submission 12902)
CCCGCGTCCGGCGCATCGAACTCCGCGTCGTTCTGTGGCGAGGCGTCGACTTTGGGCGTTTCAGCGTCGTTCGAGCAGCCGTGAGCGCCGAAAACGATGGACAAATACGCCAATGCGATCGCCCGCCGCATCCTGATGAGAGTCAGTCTAGCGCCGAATCCGCAGTTTGGCTGCGAAGAACGACATCGCTTCGGCAACCATCGAGTCCGTCATGGCGTGACCGACTCCGCGCCGCGCGCTCGATTTGTGCGGCCAGCCGGCTGCTCTGAGGACTTTGGCGAGCTTTTCCGGATCGCGGCGAGCTTTGTCCTTCAGGCCCCAGCCCACGTAGATCGGAACTCGAGGGCGAACCCGCGCCAGACGGCGAGCGCTGTCCTTGGCCGCGCCGCCCCCGGCGAAGGCCGCGAAACCGTTGGCAGCAAAGCGATTGCCCAGGGCGAGCGACACGGCGTAGTACGCGCCGGCCGAAAACCCGATCACGTACAGTTTCTCGAATGGACGGTCTCTGCGCTGCTCGACGATCTCACGCGCGCGGCGCCACTCCTCCAGCAATTGTTGCTCGTGGAGTTTCTGGCCGGCGAAGGAGGTCGGCCAGTTCCAATGGTCGAAGAACTTTTGTGACCCAGCCCCCATGCGGCCGCGCGGCATGAGAACGACGAAGCCATTCTGGCGCGCGACACGCGCGGCGGCGCGTTGCTGGCTGTATTGCCAATCGGTGCCTGCTTTGACGACACCGTGCAGAAAGATCACGAGCGTGGTCGCCTGCGTCGAGGTAGGCGGCGTGAACAGGCAGACCTCGCCGGGAAGCGTTTCGAACTCTTCCGCGCACCAGGGTCCAGAGGGCGCCGCCGCGTCCGGCGAGCCGGCGTCCGCTGCATTCTGAGCGGGTGCCGACGGCGCTGCGAGCACCGTCAGCGCGCCGATCAGAAGCGCCGGCGAAAGTCGTCGGAGGGCGCTCATTCGCTGCTCACGTCGTTCAGGTGTAGGATGCGGCACGGAATGCGGCGGGTCTACGGGCTCTTTGTGCTCGGCGTGTGCTCTGTAGTGTCGGCCGCGACGAGGGCCGGAGCAGAATCCTACCGGGTCGTCGAACCAGAGCTGAAAGCTTCCGAGATCCAGCACGGACACCTCGAAGAGCGCCGGGATCGAAAGCGGGGAAAAAGAAGTTTGGTCGGCGTCTGGTTGGTCGGCGGGGCCAGCGAGCTCGGTTTCGAGGAGCTGAACGAAGAGCTCGCTCGGCACGGGTGGTCCACGGTGGGATCGACCGGCGATACCTTGGGATTGGCATTCACCTTTGCGCCCGAGCACCTGTATGGCGGGCTGGTCCTCGAAGGTGAGCACGATTCGATCGTCGGACCGCGCGGAGAAAGCGGAAACGTAGGAGTGCTCCGCGTCAGCTGGCAGATGGGCTGGCACGCCTACAGCGAGGACGCGCTGAGCCTCATGCCGTTTCTCGGTGTCGGAGTCGGCTCGACGAACGTGCTGGCCAAGACCGCCGATCCCGACACCTACCCGCTGTTTTCACCCGAGCTCCGAGCGCGCGTCGTCGGCAGCGACGTCCACCGGACTGCCGGACTCTTCGAGATCGGAATTGGAGCCCAGTCCCTCGTGCCGGTCTTCGGCAACGATTCGCGAAATGGGCCCGCGGTGGGCGTTCAGCTCGGTTACCGGACCGGGTTTGCACCAGGCGACTGGCGGGTCGGGGCTACCGACCTGGGCGTCGGCGATCCCGAGATGCTGCAAACCGGAGTCTTCGTGCGCATGCTCATCGGCTGGGTTTGGTCGAGCCAGCGCACGTACACGACGTTCGAGCGGGTCGATCGCTGCGCCGGGCCGCGCTGCCGTTTGGCCTGTGATCGAGACTTCGACGACTGCGACTTCGATCCACGCAACGGATGCGAGTGCCGGGTACCGCCGGGCACGGTGATCGTCGAGTGAAAATGAACCACGGCGCTGCCGCGTTGTTTTGGATCGCGACCGTGTTGGTGCACTTAGCCGCCGTCCCGGCGGCTCACGCTTCGGAAATCTACGACGAATGCCGCACTCGAACGGATCGGGCAAAGCGTCCCGGTTTTTCCACGGTGGTTGGTCTGGACGGCAAGCGCCAGGTCGCCGTGGACATCGTTGTCGGAGAAACGCTGTGCCTCGCCGGAATCGAAGACGGTCCGGGCAGTCTGCGTCTGGTTTCCCGAGCGCCGCTCAGCGAGGTGGTCGAGCTACGGCTCGAGGGCGATCGGGACGGGACGTCACTGACCATTCGCCATCAGAACTACTCCCGGGAGATCGAGTACACGATCGGTTACCCCGCGCGGAACACGAAGGACATCATCCACACCCAACGTGGCAGTACGCCGCCCGGTGCGCCGCACACCTATGCGCGGTTGGGGCAGACTACGCGATTGATCCTTTTCGACTTTGCCAACGTTCCGCTTCCCGCGCGTTCCGCCGCCGACTACGAGCCGGGCTTTTTGGCACTGAGCTTCGTCGGCGCGTTCCACTTCTCTCCGGTCGACGACCTGAACGCGGAGTTCGAGCGCAACGGATTTTCGGCCGTCAGCAGCTTACAGCCGTACCTGGGGCTCGGGTTCGACGCCAGACTGCGCGGTTTTCGGCCGAATCTCGACTTCACCGGCGGAATCCACCGCGCCGGCGGCGACCGTTCGCCGAACGTCGACCAGGTGCTGATCGCTCTCGGCCTCGGCTACGCGGTGTATCGCCGCAAGGGAATCGAGCTATTTCCGATGCTCGGTGTCACGGGCGGCGATATCGGCGTCGACGTTCGATCCGACGATCCGGCGCTGGCCTTTTCCGGTCTCGTTGGAGGCGAACAGCGGATCAGAAAGAACGTGAGCCTGCTGGTGCTCTCGTTCGGCGCGGACTTCAGGCACGAGTTCTGGCCGAGACAGGAGACCGGACTGCTCGCCGGTGTGCGGGCCGGCTACGGCTATCAGTTCTGGAGCGGAGACTGGGTTCAGGAGGAACCCGCCGGTCCGGATCTCCACGGCGGCCCCGCGGTCGATACCAGCGGTCCGTTCTTGCGCCTCGCTTTCGGCGTGTACGTGCACTGAGCGCGTCATCGTGCGAGCAAGCGTGCGGCGTTCGTGCCCGCTTCCCCGGGGAACCAATGCCCGAGCGCGATGCCTAGGGCCGCACGCGCGTTCGCCTCCACGATCTCGCCGTGTGCCGGTACCAGTCGCGTGAAATCCCACCGCAGGATGCGCTCGAAGCTCGCCGTCACGGCTGCTCGATCACGCGCCATGAAGCGCCACGCGCGGCTCTGCGCCAGTCGTCCGCGCGCGCCGGCCAAGGTCAGGACCACAGCGGCCATGAGATTGGGCGGCTCGACGATGTTGAACACGAGGTCGCAGGTAATCAGGGTGCGGCTCGCCCGATGGAAGAACGCGACCTCGTTCAGCGCCGGCGCGCCCTCGATCAAGACCTGATCGATTTCTTCCCGGTAGTCCGGCGGAGCATCGTTTCCGAGCACGTCGTCGATGCGCAGTGACGGCTGCTTCGTCGAGACGCCCTCGGCAGCGAACACGCGGGCGTCCGGGAACGTATCTGCGGCTGCCGAGAGGAAAAGCTGGTGCTGCGTGTTGGGCGCGACGAGGTAGGCGACGTCGCCCAGGCCCTTCAGCTCGCCGGCCAAATCCGCATCGATGGGCGCGGGCGAGTGCAGCAGCAAACGCCGGTCGCGCAGGCGCACGACCGTCATTTTCGCAGGCATTTCCATGCCGATCGGGAGTTTTACGTCGAACGGCACGTGCCAGAGGTCCTCGGCAACGGGAATCAGCATGCGGCTATTAGTAATGCGCACTTGACTAAATTGTCAAGGGTACTTGACTAATCGATCGGGGGCCCGCAAAGTGCGAAAAATGTCTGGGGAGCCGGACGCCGAATTCGAGTGCGATCTCGAAGCCAGGAAGCGCGCGAGCTTCGGTCAGCTGTTATTCAAGAGCGCGCGCTTGCTGAACGAGCGCGCCATCGCGCGCCTGCGCGAGACCACCGGCCAGCCGGTGCGCGCCGCTCACACGGCGCTCTTGCCGCACATCGACCTCGAGGGCACGCGCCTGACCGAGCTGGCGCGCCGGCTCGGGACCACGAAGCAAGCGGCCGCCGAGCTGGTGAGCGAGCTCGCGGAGATGGGGCTGCTCGAGCGCGTGCCGGATCCGATCGATGGGCGGGCCAAATTGATCCGATTCAGCCAGAAGGGCAAGGCCGGGCTGCTCCAGGGACTCGCGCTGCTCGCTCAGCTCGAGGCCGAGATCGCCCATGCGATCGGCGAGCGCCGGGCGAAGGCGCTGCATGACGCCTTGCTGCGAATCGTCGATCTGCTCGAAAGCGCGCCCTGATTTTCCGGCTGCCGGAAAGTCAGCTCAGCAGCACGTCCTTGGCCTGATTGAGCTTGGACGCCAGGTAGTTCGAGCCACCGGGCGAATCGGGGTGAACCTTTCGGATCAGGTTACGATAGGCGACGAGGACCGCTTCGCGGGACGCGCCTTCTTCGACGCCCAGCACCTCGAGCGCTTCGGCGCGGCTCATCAGCTCTTTCGGCCGCTGGCTGCCGGCGGGCTGCTGGGTGTCCGCGGAAGGCGCGTTCGAGCGGCCGCGCTGAATCAGCGGCAGCAGGCGCAGCGCATAGGGAGCGAGACCGCGGAGCACGGCCCAGCCCGCCGCGATCAAAAGGCCGAGCCAGTGCATCCCGAAGCGCGAGAGAACCAGAACGGCCACCACCGCCCCCACGAGGAACAGCGACTCGAGCCAGACCTTGCGCTTGGCGGGCCCCTTCAGCCGCTTGAACTTCTTGAACAGATAGAGCGCCGTGACGGCGACGAATGCGATGACCAGGATCCGAAGCACGGGTGTTTGTAGCGCGTTTCGCGTTCAGCGGTCGCGCTCAGGGAGGAGCGGTGTTCACGCAGCCGGACAGGCCCTCGTAGGGCGTGTGATAGAAGATCGTAGCGCACATTTCGGTGTCGGAGCTCTCGCCGTAGGTCACCATGCTCGAGCCCGGATTCGAGTGCAGGCACGAAATCCCGAGATCGTCGTCGGGAGCCACCTGCAGCGTAAAGGGCGTGATCGGCTGCTCGTCGAAGTTCCAGGGCTGCGTGAACACGACGTTTCCGTTGTGCGAGACCTGGAGCTGCCGACCGAGCTTGTGCATGTGACCGAGCACCGAGAACACGTTCATCGTTCGCCCGGGCTTGCAGCTCATGCTCGTGCGCACGTCCGTGCTGTTCGGCGGCAGAGCGATGACGCGGTTGTCGAGACCGAAAACCCCCGCTGCATCGAACGGAAGCTCCGGATCCCGAAGCTTCATCTTCATCTTCACGCGGTTGACGATCGGTTTTGCCGTGGGGTTCTGCAGGTGAAGCTGCAAGAGCAGCTGCTTACCCGTTCCGAGGTCGATACCTGCGCCGTCGGGTAATGCCAGCGGCGAGGTGTCCACACCGCCGAGATAGATCGGAATCCAGGTCGTCTTGAACAGCACCGGACACTCGAACGTCTCTTCCGTCTCCGGAGCCAGCGTCCACGCAAAGAACACGTGGTGAGTTCCGGGGCCGTATTCGCCGCTGATCTCGCTGACGACGACCTGCTTGTCCTCCGGAAGGTTGCGCGCCCAGCACAAGTACTTCTCGTCTCCGGGAGCGAGCTCGATATCGGTCGACTCGAATGTCACCAGGTCGTGCGCGGCGGTTTCGGGTGCCGCCTCCGGGTCGCTGGAGCACCCGATCAAGCCCAGGCTCACGAAACCAACGAAACCGATCGCACGGCGGTTCATCACCTCGAGCTAGCTGCTCGAGCGCGCGAGAGCAATGGCGCAGCGAGTCGAAAGGAAAAATCGGCTACGGCGTTTCGCCGCGCTGGCTTTTACCGCTGAAACGGAAACCGCGGACGCGAATCGCCGGCACGAACGTGACTCCGCTCTCCGACCACCAGTTCGGCACCAGGCGGCGGCCCCTGGTCACGCCGTCGACACGCTCGAAGGCTTCCAGCAGGCTGTCCGTGAAGCGCAGGTTCCCGACGGCGCGCGTGACCTTGCCGTTTTCGATCAGGAACGTGCCGTCGCGGGTGAGGCCCGTCATGACCGCGCGCCGCGGTTCGAGCATGCCGTTGACGTAGTGCAGCCGCCGCACGAGAAGACCGCGCTCGACGCCGCACACCAGCTGGGCGGAGTCGGCGGCGTCACCCGGGGCGACCACGAGCGCTGACGACGCGGGGCCGCCTTCGGAGAAGCTGCTTGCAGGAGTCGCGCTGCCGGTCGAGGTCGACGCGAGTCGCTTGGCCCACGCGCGGTCGGAGAGAAACCCGCGGGCGACGCCGCGCTCGATCAGCGGTACGCGTTCGCGCGTGACGCCGTCGCGATCGAACGGTGCCGCGAAGCCTTGCTCGCCGAGCGGATCTTCGACGACGCTGAGCGCAGCGCCGGAAATCCGTTCGCCCAGGCGGCCGCTGAGCGGGCTTGCCCCCTGCTGGAACTCCCGGGCGCCGAAGCCGATGATAGCGAGCCACTCGATCAGCTCTGCGACCGCGGGGGCCTCGAGCACGGTGTCGTAGGCTCCCGCGGGAAGCGCGATCGGATTCCTTCCGCGAAGCGCGTCGTCGATCGCGTGCTGGGTCTCGTGCTCGAGGTCCAATCGCTCCACGTCGACCGCGGCGTCGTGGCCGTGGCCCGCGGCTCCGCCCGCGCCCGCGCTGTCGAGCGCCCAGATCTTGAACGTCGCGCTGGTGCCGCTGTGTGCGCGCACGAGGCCGTGCGTGGTGGCGACGGCCTCGATTGCCGTCGTGGTGTCGAGCGCTCCCGTCGCCAGGAGGCCCGCCCGCTCGACGAGTCCGAAGAGCGGTGTGAGCAGTGCAACGCGCCGTTCGGCGTCGCAGTTTGCGGTCGCCGCAGCGAACCTCGTCGCGTGAGCCGCGGGCGGCGGCTGATCGCCCGCAAAGCCCGGAAAGTGCGGATCCTCCGGGATGCGCGGGGCGAGCCGCGCCGCGGATTCGAGCGCGAGAACCAGCGACTGCTCGCTCAGATCGGTGGTGGACACTTCGGCCACGCTCCGGCCGCGCGCCACGCGCACCAGGGCGCCGGGCTCCTCGATCTGCATGTGCTGATCGAGGCGGCCCACGGAGAAACGCGCGAACCCGCGGCGCGCCGAGCGCACGTAGATATCGGCTTCCGCTTCCCCGACCTCGTGAAGTGCCGCTCGCAGCCTGGCCGTGAGATCGGCCTCGGTCTCGCGCTCGGTCACGAGTGTCCGACCTCGATGCGACGAAAGCGTGCGGGTGGGGCGCCGTGAGCGACCTGCATCGGCTGGATCGGGTCGCCCTTGCCGCACGTGGCCAGCCCCCAGATGCGAGCTTCCTCCGGGCCGCAGATTGCGTCGCAGCGGCTCCAGAATTCGGGAGTGACCCCCGTGTAGCGGGCATCGCGGAACAGCCGCGCGCGCTTGCCGTGCTTGATCTCCCAGACCAGCTCGCAGGAAAACTGAAAGTTGAGCCGGAGGTCGTCGATGCTCCAGCTCTTGTTGGTATCGAACAACAGACCGTCGGCGGTGTCGGCGATCAGATCGTCGAGCGAGCCCTGACGCGGCTCGAGCGAGACGTTCACCATGCGGATCATCGGCAGCCGGTTCCAGCTGCTGGCGCGCACGGTTCCGGTCGAGCGGCGGCCGAGCGCCGCGGCCGTTTCGCGCGACGAAAGGTAGTCGACGAAGACGCCTTCCTCGATCAAGCTGGTCTTCTTCGCCGGCGTGCCCTCGTCGTCCCAACCGAAGGTGCCGAGACCGAGGGCGGCGGTCGAATCGGCGGTCAGGGTGACGATCGGCGAGCCGTAGCGCAGCTTTCCGAGCTGCTCGGGCTGCAGAAACGAGCCGCCCGCGAGCGAGATTTCGCTGCCGAGCGCGCGATCGAGCTCGGTGGGATGCCCGCACGACTCGTGAATCTGGAGCGCCATCTGGCTCGACGCCAGGATCACGTCGCGCGCACCGGCGGGACAGGGTTCCGCGCGGAGGAGAGCGATCGCTTCGTCGCGCACCCGCGGAGCGTGATCACTCAGCCGCGCCGCGGCGACCGCTTCGTACCCGCATTGCTGGGGTTCGGTGCCTGGCGTGCCGGGAAACGAGCGGCGCTGCATGCTGCCGTCGTCGCCGACTGCGATCGCTTGCATGCCGGCACCGCCGTACACGAAGCGCTGCTCGACGTCGGTGCCCTCGCTGGTCAAGAGCAGCTTCTCGACCTCGGTCCAGCTCATCCACGCTTCGGCGCTGCGGATCGGCCCGCCGCCGCGGCGCAGTTCGCTCTCCGCGGCCGAAAGATCCGCCAGCTTCTGCTCGAACGGCACCGCGAATGGCTCGACGTCGACCCGTGTCGCGTAGCGCCCGCGCTGCGGTTCCGCCTGTGGAAACACGACGCGAGCCGTCGAAACGCGCGCACTCGCGCGCGCGATCGCCGCGGCCTCGGTCACCGCGCGCACGACGGCTGCCTCCGTGGCAAGGGGCGTGCAGGCGAACCCCCACGCACCCTGCGCCAGCACACGAACCCCGAAGCCCTTCGAGGAGTACTCCGAGATACCGTCGGGAGCTCCGTCGCGGATCCGCAGCCGCTCGCTGCGTTCGTCGACCCAGCGCACCTCGGCGTAAGTGATGTCGGTGTCGCGCCGCGCACGCTCGAGTGCCAACTCGGCAAGGGCGCGAACGTGGGGCGCGAAGGGCATGCGGCTACGCTAGCGGCTCACTGGGTTTTCTTCCAGAAGGCTCGCTGGCGCGGATTTTAACGTCGTAAGTGCGCGAGGCATCCAGACATCGCAGCCGAACGTGACCCCCGGTCCCGTGGCTGGCACCGTTGTTGCTGGATCATCCCACCATGAGCATTCAACGCTTCTCCCAATTCGCAGCCGCTGCCTTGGCGATCATGGTCAGTGGTTGTCAGAGCTCGGTCCGCGAGGCCGAAGCCTGGAACGAGGCTTTTCAGCCACGCGCCTCCCACGGCTGGACGGGCGGCGACGGCGCGTACTCCGTTTCGCTGCCGGCCGGTCGGACGCTGTGGTTGTTCGGCGATAGTGTGTTGAGCTCGACTCGCGAAGGCCGGCGAGAGCAGCTCGAATACCGCTTCGGAAACACGATCGCCATTCAGCAGACTCCCACCGGCGGCGCCGAGCCGTCCGGCTCCGAAATCTTCTTCGACTGGGCTGCGCCCGGATCGAACGGCTGGCTGCCGATCTTCGACGAGACCCTGGAGGACCCGGCAATTCCGGAGTCACTCGCTCGCGCGCGCGCGAGCGGGAAAGGCGTGATGGCGTGGGCGCAGCACGGGATCGTCGTCGAGAAGGATCTCTTGCTCTTCAACCTGATCGCGACTCCCGGCGACTGTGAAAACTGCGGCTTGTTCAACTTCGAGCTGCACGGCTCGACCCTCAGCGTGATCGCGGGCGTCGATCGCCCGTACCGCGAGTGGGGATTTCGCTCGGGCGTCGGCTGGGAGAGCGATCGGCGTCCGCTCCAGCGCTTCGTCGCGCCGGGACGTCCCACGAGCGGAGGCGCTACTCTGTTTTTCGGGTCTCACGTGGTCGCCGATCCGGATCAGCCGAACGCGTTGCTCGTCTACGGTCACCGCGCCGAGGGCGATAGAGAAGAGCTGATCGTCGCGCGCGTCAGCGGAGTCCAGCGGGCGGCGGACGCGATGGACTACGACCGCTGGTCCTACTGGGACGGGCTCAAGTGGGTGGCGCAACCCGACTCGGCGCGCGGCATCCTCGAGCGCGCGTCGTTCGAGCACTCGGTGTCGCGCGTTCCCGAGAGCATGGGCTCGGGTTGGGCCGTGGTCCACGCAGGTCACCCGCTCGACGGGTCCGTGCACGTCGCTCTTGGCGCGTCGCCGACGGGCCCGTTTGCCGAGCGCTACGTGATGAGCCTTGCCGATTGTCCGATCGAAGGCTTCGATCCGAAGGCGGGGACCCTGGCCTACGCGGTCAGAGCCCATCCCGAGCTTTCGACCGAGGACGAGCTGCTGATCTCGCTGGTGCTGGTGCGCGCCGGAGAGGGCGCGACCGGCCCGCAGCTCGAGACCCATCACTACGTGCCACGCTTCCTGCATTTGCCCTGGGACGAGATCCTCGAGAACAGTCGGTCGTCGCC
>JGI10216J12902_101007236_pt1 | contig 10127 bp, 7 predicted proteins | sample KanNatreferecore_FD_12902 | JGI IMG/M metagenome (IMG submission 12902)
ACGATTATCGTGCAGCGCCAACGTTATAGCCTGATCGAGTGTCAACCTTTCGATCGGTTGAGACGCACTTTCCTGAGCGAATACTTTCGGTGAACCAACAGCTAAGACGAGGACTACCAACAATCGAATGGTCTGGAAGGCATTAGCTGATTGTCTTATGAAAGAATTCATTGCACTTCACGTCACAGCAATACTCTTGCCGGAGCGAGCGCTCTTGTTATTCACGTAAATTGTGAATGGACATACTCAACGAACTACGCGGTGTCGGGAACAATGGCGTTACCGTTAAGGCTCAGTCCCGGCAATTCCGGCAAAGCTGGTTAGTAACGCAGCTATGACTGTCCAATCCGGTGAATTCTGAACGGGCATTCTTTGGTACATCTGTTGCGCGTGTGGAATCTGCTGCGGGGGGCAGCGGTAAACGGTTCAGGAAGGTGGGAACTAAACATAAAACGACCTCGAAGGTAAAAAAAGAAATGAGTAAGCATCCACACGTCGTGATTGTCGGTGCAGGTTTCGGTGGACTCGGAGTTGCCGAGCAATTGGCACACGTTCCAGTTGACGTGACTCTAATCGACCGACACAACTACCACACATTCCAGCCGCTCCTTTATCAGGTGGCCACTTCTTTGCTAAACGCGGAAGACGTCGGTGCGCCGGTGCGAAGCATGTTTCGCCACCAGGAGAATGTGAATTTCCGTCTGGGAACGGTTACAGGTATCGATGTGCCTGGACGAAAGATTCAAGTGGAGGATAGTGACGAAATAACTTTCGACTACCTTGTGCTGGCAGGCGGAGCGACGGTCAATTATTTTGGCACTCCTGGCGCGGCTGAACACGCACTTCCACTCTATACGTTGATGAATGCGGTAAAACTTCGTAATCACGTAATGCAGCGATTCGAGGACGCTGATCGAGATCCAGCAATCATCGAGGATGGCGCACTGACTTTTGTAATAGTTGGCGGCGGGCCTACGGGCGTCGAGACTGCCGGCGCCTTGTCTGATCTTTTCTATAACTTGCTCCCTGAAGACTATCATCAACTGGCAACTGACAAAGCTCGAATCATCCTCGTTGAGATGGGCAGTAAGGTATTGGCAGCGTTCAAAGAAAACTTAGGTCAATACGCAAAAGGAGAACTTGAAGAAAGAGGAGTTGAGATTCGTTTGGGAGAGGCTGTTGCTGAGATTGGTCCAACATCAGTAAAACTGAAGTCAGGCGAAGAGATCAAAGCGCATACACTCGTGTGGGCCGCTGGGGTGCAAGCTAATCCACTCGCTCGCATGCTTGGAATGCCGCAAGGTCGTGGTGGTCGAGTAAAACTCGATCCTGATCTGAGTGTGCCGGAACATCCAAATGTTTTTGTCGTGGGTGATATGGGTGAAGTTGCTTCGGACGGACAAGTTCTGCCGCAACTCGGTTCAGTGGCGATGCAATCGGGAGAACACGTTGGTCGACAGATCGCGCGCCGAATCGTTGGAGAAGAGACTCAACCATTTAAGTATTGGGACAAGGGATTCATGGCGACGATTGGACGCGGGTCCGCTGTAGTCGAGTTTCCAAACAAGCGGACGTTGCACGGGCCTGTCGCTTACTTTGCCTGGCTCGGAGTTCACTTGGCCTTACTAAGCGGAATGCGAAACAGGATTGAGGCGTTGTGGAATTGGGGTTGGTCCGCTCTCACACACGATCGCGCGGCACGCATAATTATTACCGATGACGAAAAAGTAAAAACGCAGGTATCAAGCTGAAAAGAATCAAAGACCATGGTCCTGGGACCGCAGGCGTCCCCGCCTGCCCGCGTCGAGAGGAACCAACTCAATTTCCTGATGGGGCTCAGGACAATGTTCTTGGTTAGGCTGGGCGCGGGCAGGCGAGGACGCCCGCGGTCCCAGCACGATCGTTCTTGATTAATCTGTGTTGCTAATTCTTTACGAACTCGACATCCAGAGTGATGGTTACCTCATCGCCAACCAGTATCCCGCCTGTCTCTAGCGTCGTATTCCACATTAGGCCGAAATCTTTGCGATTTATTTTTGTGGTGGCTGATGCTCCTAAGCGGACGTTGCCCCACGGATCAGTTGTCGGCGGCGTTGGGCCTTCCACCTTGAAAGTAACTTTTCACGTTACGCCGCGGATCGTTAAGTCACCTTGCACGGAACGTTCGCCGATCTCCACCTTATCGATCCTGGTAGATATGAATGAAAGCCATGGATAATTTTCTACGTCAAGGAAGTCGGCGCTTCTCAGATGTGTGTCTCGCTGATCATCACGTGTATCGATCGATGCCGCATCGATCGACGCCTCAACTTTGGATTTGGTGACATCAGATTCATCAAGCGTTAGCACTCCCGAGAGTCTTGAAAATTGCCCTCTTACGTTAGAGATCATCATGTGCTTAACCTTGAACTCCACTGTGGAGTGAACTGGATCGATATTCCAGGTCGAAGTTTGTGCCGCAGCTTCCAGTGACGTTTGTGACGTATTCTCACCGTCGCTTTCTCTCTAGTCTGACGTTTGAATTGATAAGTTTAAGAGTTGGCCCTGGCGGAAGATCGTAATCACGACAGGCTGTGCTGGTCCAGAGCTGATGATGCTTTGGTAGATCTGATCATAGCTCTCATCATTTCTCAGTGGCTTTCCATTTATGCCGAGAATGATATCTCCGCCGAGCACGAGCTCAGCTCCTTCGACATTAGCTCGCAAGCTTCCTCCCCTAATTCCGGCCGTCCAGGCGATCGATCCTTCTGCCACTCGTTGAACGAGCAAGCCAGCTGATTGCGTAACATTCAACGCGCCAGCAAGGTTTCCGTCAATCAGGACCCCTTCGATGCCAGTCCAGAAAGATTTATGGTCGAGCAGAAGACGACGGGCCGTATTTGAAGTTGAAGCAAAGGCCAATCCTTCAGAACCTCCGGACCTACTCATGATGTTGCTGACGATGCCGATGACCTCTCCCTTCATATTAAACATAGGACTGCCCGAGTTTCCCGTGTTGATAGCTGCGTCTGTTTGCAGGAATTCGATGGACAAGTCTTTCTCGTTAGTGCTCACGATTCGGCGCCCGCTCACGTGTCCTGCCGTTAACGTCCTGCTGATTCCGTAGGGCGCGCCAACAACAAATATTTCGTCACCAACATCTGCGACGTCGGAATTTCCCAGTGTGGCAGCAACATACTTCACAGTATTAGGTTCGAGTTGAAGAAGGGCGACATCCGCGGAAAACGCACAACCAATCACCCGCGCTGAAACGGCTTCGCCACCGGAGAACTCAACTACGGTTTTATCTGCCGATTGGACGAGATGCGCGGCTGTCAGCACCTTACCGTCGTTCGAGATGAGCACCCCGGAACCCAACCCGTTCAAACTTACGAAGCCCTGCTGCGGGAATGGAGCCAAACCCTTTTGCTCTGTCCGTACGATAACGACCGCCTGCTGTACGTTGCGAAAGGTGTCTCGTAGTTGCTGCCCATAACCCGAGGAACTGCATAGTGTCAGGACGGCAAAAACAAGTACTTTCAGTATTAAATCCGAGGTTTTAAACGCATCCTGATGGGCCACACTCTCATTTTGGTTTTGCCCCAATCTCGACGATTTAGCTTGAAGTGGGCCATCGCCGTTAGTTATGATTTTTCTGCCGGCCCTGGATCCTGGTCGGGTCGCCATCTGACGACCTGCTCGCCTTGCTAGCCACAACTCGATCTCGTCGAAGACATCCTCAAGTAACTTAGACATTTCTCTTAACCTTCCTTCCGAATATCGCGTCAAGCATTCCGCAACAAACATGCCAGTCGCAGTTTCAAAAATCGCCCCAACGGTCGTTACCGCACCAGCTTCGATTATGGAGAGTGACGATATGCGAACACGTGACCATCATTTGTCACGCTGCCTGGCGGTGTCGGCCCTTCCGATCTCAAGAACGTTCGTCAGTCCGACAATTTCGGCACAAAACCGCTTTTTTCATGCTTGTCTGGTCATTAAATGGGGTCTCCCCTTAACGGATCGGATTGGCATCTTCATTGCACGTTGTGACGCTCCTGGATGGAAAGCCGGATTGAGAGGAAAGCGGGACTGAATAACATGTCACATAAAAACCACGGGCAAAAGATGTCAAGCCCCCATCTCGCTGGCATGCGCTCGGTGGTTGTCAGACTTGTATTAGGGATTATGTTTCTCACAGGTATCGCAAACGCTGTTTTTGCGCAGAGCAATGTACTTCGGGGCGCGGTCAGCGTTAGCTCGGCTGATGGACCAAGTGAGAGATTGCCCGGAGCGAGTGTGGATCTGATTACTGTTGAGTCAGCCCGGAACGTGCGGTCGACGGTTACGAATGACCAGGGCGAATACGAGTTCACCAACTTCCCCGCCGGAACTTATACCCTGCAAGTTCGTCTGACTGGCTTCAAGCAGTATTCGAGCACGTTGACGATGCACGCCGGTGAGGCGACTGACAAGAATGTTCAACTTGAGATTGAAGCGGTCTCAGGAGATGTAACCATAACGACGGACGCTGATGAATTGAAGCTAAGTGAACCCGCCCCAGCAGCCTCTTTCAAACAGGACACTCTTCAAACAGTTCCGCTATCAAACGAACGATTCCAGGATGCAATACCACTTGTTCCCGGTGTGGTTCGCGGTCCTGATGGTGCGCTGAACGTTAAAGGTGCGAGGGCAAACCAGAGTGCACTTACAGTGAATAGTGCAAATGTTGATGATCCTGTAACAGGCGAGTCCGGCATTAACCTACCGCTCGAAGCCATTCAGTCAGTCGAAGTAGTGACAAATCCGTACGCACCAGAATATGGCCAGTTCACGGGCGCAGTCACAGCAGTGCAAACTCGATCTGGCTCCAAAAAATTCAACGCTAATGCACAAAGCTTTTTCCCAAGGCCGCGCCGGCGTGGAGGTTCGTTTGTCGGAATTGGAGCCTTTACTCCAAGAGTTACTTTCAGTGGTCCGATTCTTAAAGACAAGCTGAAGTTCATGCAGTCGTTCGAGTATCGCTTTGTTCGAACTCCGGTGGAGAGTCTGCCACCACTCAAACGTGACACTGCATTGGAAAGCTTCGACTCAGTGTCGCAGGTAGATTGGGACCTCAACGGGCGCAACCATCTAACGACGACATTTTCGCTGTTCCCGGAAAAGTTGAGATATGTGGGACTAAATACGTTCAATCCTCAGGAAGTAACGCCCAATTTCAAACAGCGCGGTTTTCTCTGGGCCGTAAATGAACGGCGCGTTCTCAGTGCTAAATCTCTACTAGAGTCTACATTCAGTATCCAGCAATTCGATGCTGATGTGTTTCCGAGTTCTGGTTCTGCTCCTATGAATTTTGGGCCGAATGAAAACTCTGGCAACTTCTTTAACCAGCAAGCACGCCGAAGTAGACGTTACGACGCTCTGGAAGTTTTCAGTTTCAGCCCGCCGAACTTTGCCGGCTCGCACTTCATGAAACTGGCAGGCGGAATAAGCCGCGTCACTTTCAACGGCCGAAACATAAGCAACACGGTCAGGGTCCTGAGAGCTGACGGCACTCGCAGTCAGGAACTTAACTTTGACGGTTCCGGACAACTCGAGCGCAGTAAGACCGAGTTTGTTGCTTACTACTCCGATAAGTGGTCGATTAATCGACGATTGACGATCGATTACGGCGTCCGCTACGACCACGACAATATTGCAGATGAAAATAATCTCGCGCCCCGCATTGGTTTCGCATTTTTGCCGGTGGTCGACGGCAGAACTGTGGTGCGCGGCGGTATTGGTATCTTTTACGACACCATCGATCTCAATGTCGCCACATTCTCTCAGTTGCAAGATCGTATATTGACGCATTTCGCGCTAGATGGTCAGGAGATCGTTGGCGTGCCGATTCGTCAGCGGTTCGAATTCACGGATGGGAAGATTCGCACGCCGCGTAGTATCAACTGGAATATCGAGGTCGACCGCGAGTGGATTAGAAACTTGTTTGTCAGGGTAGGTTACGCTCAAAGACAAGGACAGCGAGAGTATGTCTTAAATCCCGGGCAAGTTCAGAACACTGAAAGCATTCTGGGATTGAGTAACTCCGGAACCTCACGCTACCGAGAGCTCCAGGTCACTACCCGGTATAAGTTCCGCGAGCGAGACGAGTTTGTTGCCTCGTACATACGTTCTTCCTCAAGAGGCGACCTGAATGACTTCAACTCCTACTACGGTAATTTCGAGAACCCAATCATTCAGCCAAACGAACGGACACGGTTGCCCTGGGATTCACCAGACCGTTTTCTTTTCTGGGGTGAGTTTCATGCGAAGTACGGAATTACGCTAGCGCCTGTGCTCGACATCAGAACCGGGTTTCCATATTCGGTAATCAATGAAGAACGCAGCTTTGTAGGTCCACGTAATCAGGCGGGACGATTTCCAACTTTTGCCTCAATCGATTTGCAGGTGTTGAAGACAGTTAGTCTTCCCGGGAGGTGGAAAAAGTATCAGGCAAACCTGGGCCTGAAGGTCTTCAATTTAACAAACCATTTCAATCCACGAGATTTTCAGAACAACCTGGCGAGTGACAACTTTGGCGTCTTTTCAAATGGAGTCGGTCGCATGTATGGAACACGAATCAGCTTCTCAAAGAAGTAGAAGGAGACAGATCAGAAGAAGCGAGATGAAATCTTTTGTCAGTTGCATACGAACCTTTTCGGTTGGACTTATTCTTGCCACGTCCTGCTTTGGAAGTGTTCTTAATGCTCAGAGTATCCACAACAGCTTGACTGCGGTTTCAACTCTGCGCGAATCGCCGGCCAACGATCATTTCGTAAAGGTCGATGGACTCCGTATTCATTACGTTGAGTCTGGTAGTGGTCGTCCTGTGGTCCTGATTCATGGGAACGCCGGAAGTATTGAAGACTTCGAGGGTCGCACCTTGAGCCTCCTATCAGCTCATTACCGCGTGTTGGCGATTGATCGACCTGGACATGGAAGAAGCGATCGACCCGCGAGAAATGCAAACGTTGAGTTTCAGGCTGACCTGTTGCATCACACGCTATCAACACTGGGCATCAGTGATCCAATCCTGGTTGGACATTCGTGGGGAGCGGCGCTGGCACTTGCTTACGCGTTGAGGTATCCCAGCGATGTGTCAGCTATGGTTCTGCTTGCCCCTGCTGCATACCCTGACGACAGCGGTAATGGGTTATTACGCGCCGCGACAAGAGTTCCACTGATCGGTGACTTCTCTTTGTTTTTGGGAAAAGTACTGGTCGGCCGTCATATGCTGAAGGCCGCTCTTGGTCGAGCCTTTTCTCCGCAGCCTGTATCGGACAGGTACTTCAGGATTGCCAACTCAATGTGGCTCGATCGCAAACACTTGAAGGCATATGTCGAAGATGAAGAGAGCTTGAATGATAGTTTGAAGAGAATGAGTAAGAGATATTCGGAGATCTCCGTTCCCGTTATCATCGTTACCGGCGACAAAGACAAGATTGTTTCGCCCGAACAGAATGCCATTGCGCTCCACAAGGTGCTTCAGGTCTCGGAACTAATCGAGATGAAAGATAAAGGTCATGAGATTCCGCAAACCGACCCCGAGACAATAGATGTCGCGGTGAACATGCTCTCTCGTGAAAACTTTGAAAGTTCGTTCTGGTTTGGTTCCAGACACCTGCGGTCCCAGGATTAGGAGAGAGCATGTCCAGATCAAGATATGAGAAAGAGATCACTGCATTAATTGTGATCGATCCATACAACGATTTCATCTCCGAGGGAGGCAAGATCTGGGATCGCATAAAAGCAGTTGCCGAAGCTAATGAATGTATTCCTCATATGCTGCAAGTCCTGAACGCTTCGCGCAAAGCTGGTATCCGAGTGTTCTATGCGCTGCATCGTCGTTACCGGCACGGTGATTACGAAAACTGGAAGTACATTGCACCAATACAAAAAACGTCCTGGTCAAGAAAGTCATTTGAGTATGGAACGTGGGGCGGGAAGATTCGATCAGAGTTCGAACCCACGTTGCATGACGTCGTGGTGCAGGAACATTGGTGCTCGAGTGGCTTTGCAAACACCGATCTGGATTTACAACTCAAGAAGTACGGTATCCACAAGCTCATCATCATTGGGCTTATTGCGCACACATGTGTGGAAGCAACCGTTCGCTTTGCAGCTGAGTTTGGCTATGAAGTGACAGTGGTGAAAGACGCGACGGCTGACTACTCGGATAAAGAGATGGACGCTGCGCTTGAGGTAAACATTCCGAATTATGCGAATGCGGTTGTGACGACAAATGAGATCGTGGAGTCAATTTCGCGGTACCGGCTGGTTCACATCACGGGAGCGGAAACTTAGCAGTTCGACAGCAGGATGGAGATTTAAGGAGCAACAATGAAAGCTGCTCAAATAAGCAACGCTGGCGGAGAGTGGGAGTTAATCGAGCGGGAGACTCCAAACCCGGGACCGGGACAAGTCCGCGTCAAGGTTGAGGCGTGTGGCATCTGCCATAGTGACGCGCTTGTGAAGGAAGGTATATGGCCTGGACTTCAGTATCCGCGTGTGCCCGGCCACGAAGTGGCCGGACGCATTGATACGTTAGGCGACAATGTCGACGCATTCACTGTCGGTCAACGCGTCGGAGTTGGTTGGCACGGTGGGCATGACTTCGTTTGTGAACAATGTCGCCGTGGAGATTTCGCAATGTGCGTTAATCGAAAAGTCACGGGTGTGGACTTCGATGGCGGCTATGCTGAATACATGATTGCACCAGCATCCGCGATTGCAGTTATCCCACACGAAATTCCAGCCGAGGAAGCGGGACCATTCATGTGTGCTGGTGTTACGGTCTACAACGCGTTGCGAAATTCTGGCGCTCGTGCTGGTGACACGGTAGCCGTGCATGGTATCGGGGGACTAGGTCACCTTGGAGTTCAGTACGCGCGGCGAATGGGTTTCGAGACCGTGGCTATCAATCGCGGAAATGACAAACAAGACCTCGCACAGAAGTTAGGAGCGCATCACTACATTGATGCGACCGCAAGAGACGTCGTGGGTGAGTTACAAAAGCTTGGCGGCGCGCGCGTCATACTCGCGACCGCACCCAACGCTCAGGCGATTTCATCACTGGTTGATGGTTTATCACCCGACGGCCTGTTGCTGGTTCCGGCAGCGCCACCAGAGCCACTTACCATTAACGTATTTTCGCTCATAATGCATCGGAGTGGAGTCCGTGGTTGGTACTCAGGCGCGGCAAGAGATTCGCAAGATACGATGGAGTTCAGCGCATTGAGAGATGTTCATCCGATGATTGAAAAGTATCCGCTGGATCGCGTTGCGGAAGCTTATGAACAAATGCACAGCGGCAAAGTGAGGTTCCGTGTTGTGCTTACGATGAGTGACAGGGGATAGCACTGAAGTTGATTGCAGAAGCTCAATCTTCCGTAGAGGTGCATTCGCATCAGTCGTACGACAGGCTGTTAGCCTGTCGTACCGTAAATGAGCTATTCATCAAGAAGCTGATGCTACCCTCTTCACATTGCCGGCGCGGATATCGCCTACGGCAAAGACGCCGGGAAGGCTCGTTTCGAATAAGTAAGGCGCACGCCTTAATGGCCACTAGCACGGTAGCAAGTCTTCTGACGACAGACCGGATCCGGTTTTGATGAAACCTGCCTTATCAGAAGCGGCAAAGTCTTCCTGATTCCGGGAACATCTTTCGTCGAGCATCTTCGTGAGAACCTGAAGGCTGTGACGATCCAGATTGTCCTGACAGCGGCCTGATCGCGTCATGGCAGCCGGATTTGATACTCCATATTAAGAGGGCTTGATCGTTGATTTTCTCGGCTCAGCAACTCTTAGATACTATGCAGTTCTTCTTCCCTCTTTATATAGATCCGAGCATTACGCTGAGGTTCAATAATTAGAAAATGAGGAAGTTGCTTCAACTGACTAAGACAAATGGTGATTTTGTGGTGCGTCAAGTCGCGTTAATCTGGCCTCTCCAACCAAAAGCAGCCCGATACCAAAAGCCCCTAGATTGACGAGGGATACAAAAAAGGGATACAAAATGAGACACTTCTTATGCACCTCTTTGAACCTGGCGATTTTGTTAGCCCGCGTAGCTCAGTGGATTAGAGCGCGTGCCTCCGGAGCACGAGGTC
>JGI10216J12902_103100790_pt1 | contig 10127 bp, 8 predicted proteins | sample KanNatreferecore_FD_12902 | JGI IMG/M metagenome (IMG submission 12902)
GCCGGTGAGCCAGGATGTTCTCGGTTCGCTCCCCTATCCAAAGCTGTTCATCTCCGGCGAAACCGACCCGGCTGCGTTTGCCATGCAGGAAATGTATGGGTTCACAAGTGAGCCCAAGACCCTGGTGCTTTTCCCGGGCGAGGGTCTGCACGGCACGACGATGTTCACGTCCCCGGCGTATGGTCAGGAGTTCATCCAGACGATGATCGATTTTATTAATGGTCTGGCGGATCAGGGGTAGTATCGCTGGTCGAGTAGCTCCGAACCCCCGAAGAGGGCGAGTGGCGTACCGAGCCTAGCAAGTACATAAAGAAATCGCAGTCGAAGTGAAGGGATGAACCGCCCTGTGCTTTGGCCCGCCGCTGTGGTCTTGATACCTTGCTTGGTCTCGATACGTTGCTCACCTGCACTGCAAAGCACGCAGTGCGCGCAAGTGTCGCAACTACTCGACCAACTGAGGTTACTCGACCAACGGCTTAGCGATAAAAGGGGGGTAAGAGTATAATGGCCTTCAGGATTTCTGAAGGCCATTATACTGAAATGGGCGAGCCTTCAGGCGGAGGTCGCACAGATGGAACTACTTACATTGGGTCAAACGTTTAATGCCGGCGCGGAGGTGTTGATCTGGCACAACACGAATGAAACTTTCATTCCGGACCTTGGATTGGAAACCCGCTTCCGCTTGATCTTGATCGAAAAAGGAACTGGTATCCTGCATATGAACAGCCAGCGAGTGGCTTTCAACGCCCCGGCTTTGCTATGCCTGAACGAGGCTGAAACGGCTGTCATGGAGCAAAGCGTCGATATCAAGGCCAGTGCCCTGTACTTTCATCCCTCTGAGATCAATAGCGCCTTTTCCTTCGAGAATATCCGTGGCGAAGAACCCAATGGCCTGCAACACACCGCCACACAAGATCGGCATTGGCTCGAGCCTTTCACTGACCCCGCCAGGATGCAAAAGCGCTTGCTGGGTCTTGCACCGATCACGGCCGGTCATCTCGCCTATAAGATGGCCCTCGTTGGGCAGGAACTGAACGCCCAGCGTGATATGTACTGGCCATGTCGCAGCCGGTCATATTTCCTCGAGCTGCTGTTCCTCGTCCAGAGGCTGTATTCTGAACCGAATACAGCCGAAGTTGGCATCCTTTCGGCTGTCGCGTCCACGGGTGAGATGGGCGAAGTGATCCTATACCTGCATACCCACTACAACGAAAAGATAAACCTGAACGACCTGGCCCGCCATTTCCATACAAACCGCACCACGTTGAGCCGGGAGTTTCGCGCGGTTACCGGATTGCCGGTCATGACCTACCTCGTCAACCTGCGCGTGCATCTCGCTTCTCTCTTGTTGCGAAACACCACGATGCTGGTCACCGAGGTGATGCAAAATGTGGGGTTTATCGACGATACACATTTCACTCGCACGTTCCGTAAATATACCCAGTCCACGCCCTCCGAATATCGCCAGCGTCATTGCTGGATGCTTCAATAGCTATCCTTTGCATGTTTTCCGAATGGGAAAGGGAGCAAAATCTCGCCTCCCCAAACATTAGCGACTGTTTTCCGATTCAGCCTTGCATACTTGCTGCAATTGATTTATAGTGCTGGGCGGAGTAGGCGGGAAAACGCCTGGAAGATTAATGGATACGGACGAAACCCAACGTAGACGAAGAGATAACGGCACGAATAATAACGAGGAACCCCCGGCTTCGATCCCGGTAAGCGTCTTTCTGGTGGTCGATGGCCGCAAGGCCATTCCGCTCGACCAGGTGGTGACCACCATTGGCCGCAGTCACGAAAATTCGGTCGTGCTGGACGATCCGCGCGTCTCGCGCAAGCACATCGAGATCCGCGTGATCCGCGACCACTTCGTGATCTTCGACCTGAATTCCTCGGGCGGCACGTATGTCAACGGTCAGCGCGTCAGCCAGGGGATCCTGTACCCGGGTGACCTGATCTCGCTTGCCGGCGTGAACATGGTGTTCACACGCGATACGCGTTTCCTGCACCAGACCGATTCTTCAGGGCAGGTCATGGGTCCCGGGCAGCGCCCCACGGCCGTATTCGACCAGTCCATGTTCGAGTGAAAGAAAAAAAGCAACTAACAATTTAGGACGGGGGAATGGCGCCTTACGTGATCTCGTACGGCACGCCGCGCACGTTGAACTCTTTTCCGTTCACATCCACATTAACTTTCACAGCCAGCATTTGCGCTGGCACATCTGTGTTCGGATACCAGATCCGTTTTTCAACCGGCAGGATGAACAACCCGTCCTCATCGCCCACGGGGGTAAAGGTCTCGTTCGGTCCCTGTTTGTAGACCGATATTCCCAGCCGTTTGCCCAGCTCAATGGCAAATGAGATCACATCCCTGGATGGCAGGCCGATCTCGCTGACCTGCAGGATCTGTTCGCTGTTGAACGGGGCGTTCACGGCATTTTTCTGGTCATGGCGGGCGATGAACTCGAGGATATTCCCGGCCGTGTCCTTGAAGTACAGCGACGTGGAGTTCCAGGATTCGCTCTTGAATTCGTCGGCTCCGTTTTCGTCCTTCAGCAGCGGGATCCTCGCGAAGATCCATGCCTTCGCGTGGATGAATTGATTCTCGGGGATATTAAAGCAAAAATGATATTCACCCTGCCACCCGGCAGGCGCCTGCTTGAAGATCATTTCTGTTTTGCCGGCGACCACCTCCAGCGAATCGGCGTTGAGATGAACGGGCAATTCCAGGACGTTGGCGTAATAATCGCGCTGCGAGTACAGGTCTGCGGCCAATAACTCAAGTTGTTTAATGAACATGCATCATGCCTTTCCTCGATAAGGAAACCATCTCATCAGGTCGCGAAAATTGAACAGGGCAAAAAGAAAAAGAAGCATCAGCCCAAGCAGATAACAGAAGGGCATGAAAATGATCACCATGCCGCGTACATCGCCCCTCGAATCGATCTGGTCGAGGCCGCTCGCGGCCATGAACATACGGATGCTGAAGAACGTTTGAACCACGCCGATCACACCGATGCCCAGGATCCCCGCGATCAGGGCCCCGAGGGAGGCAAAGCGGCCCTCGCGGCTGATCAGCCCGCGCCGGGTCTGCACAATGATCGTCATGGTAAGGATCAAGAGCAGCGTGCTGGCCGCGACGAACAGGGGAAAGGCTGGCAGTTGCACCAGCGCTCGCCATTGTTCGGCGAGGGACACCAGCCATGCACTGAGCGAGAAGAAACCAAGCAGCACAAGGTAGTAATCCAGCATCTGAATGATGCGAGGGTACACGGCCTGCTCGCTGATGGGCGCCACCCCGAGCGCCTTGAGCAGTTTGGCCGGCTGTGGCAGCAGCTTGGCCAGGCTGTCGAGTTGCCTGAGGCCGCGGCGGAAATCGATCCACTGGATGCGCAGGATCCTTTCGTCGGTGATCTTTGCGTCTTGAATAACGATGGGATAGAGCGCGTGTTCTTCGGGATTGATGGTTGTAGAGTCCTTGAAATGAGATAACAACACGAGGCTGGCCTGCGCTTCACGCGCGTCCTCAACCTGCGGGTGCCCGAAACGGGTGAGTTGCTTCGCAACGGCATTCGCGTATTTCGTGTCCTGCACGGCATGTTCGATGAAGAAGGGTACCGGTTCGGGGTTTCGGATCTCCGGATAATACGGGTTGGCAAATTGCGGCGCGGAGGCGATCGGTTTGCTCCAGATGCGCATCCCTCTGGAATTGAGCAGGATCAGCAGAGCCGGCGTGAGGAAAATGCCGGCGATCAGGCACAACATCATGGGCAGGTCCAGCACTGCATAGGTGGAGAAGAATGCCCAACTCAGGAAGATCACTAGAGGCAGCGTGAGCAGCGCGAAGCGCGTACGATAATAATGAAAGTTACGGGTCAGGATGCGAACCGGGAGCGGCACCAGCACGATGGGCAGAAAGAGGGTCCACCAGCCGGGGATCGAGATCACCACCGCGCACAAACTCAAAATAAATGAAAGCCAGACGACGCCCGGGGCCCTGAATCCCTTTTGCGGTGCAGGCGGTTGTTTCACCGGCTTGTCCAGGCGCACGAGCAACGCATTCAAACTCTGCTTGAACGGGCCGCGAAAATCCAGCCACTCACAGGACCCAAACGCAGCAGGGAGGGGAACCGCCTCGAAAATGATGAGAATAATGCGCTTCTTCTTTTCGAGAGCCTGTGCATACTCAAGCTCCACATTCTTCGAAGCCATCGACGCCTTTGAAACCACCAGCAGGAGGACTTCCGCCGCGTCGATGCCGGAGAAGATCTGGTCCAGCCAGGCTTTGCCGGGCACCAGACAGTGATAGTCCACCCATACCTGAATGCCCTTATCTTCGAGGGCATCCAGTAGTACATCTACAAAAGGCGCTTCGCGGCGGGAATAACTGATAAATACGGAATGAGGCATGTTGATATCCCGGTAAGAAATTTTATAACAAAAAACGAGACCAGGGCATGAAGTGTGACCCGATTTTACTGCCTCTGCGGCCGGAAGGACTATAATTTGCCCATGAAAACGGTTTACACCTTTGTACCTGCACCTGGGCATGAATATCCCGATCACCCGGAAAGGCCCGGCAGGTTGAAACTTCTCGAGCCGCAGCTGGATTCGTTTGGGGCTGGGCGCATCGAAGCAATCCCTGCGACCCGCGAACAAATAGCGCGGGTGCACCTGCCGGAAATGATCAGGGAAATCGAAGGGGTCTGCAAACAGGGCGATGCGATCATCGATCACGCACCCACTTATGTGACGCGCACTTCGTATGAAGACGCATTACTGGCCGCCGGGGGCGCGGTCGGGTGTACGCGAGCCGTATTGGACGGCGATGCAGACAATGCATTCGCGATCGCCCGCCCGCCGGGTCATCATGCCGAACCGGATCGCGCCATGGGATTTTGCATCTTCAACAATATCGCCATCGCTGCACAGGAAGCGCTGGCCCATGGATTACAGCGCGTCATGGTCATCGATTACGACGCCCACCACGGCAACGGCACCCAGGCTGCATTCCTGAATGAGGATCGCGCCGGATTCATTTCGACGCATCAATGGGGCATCTACCCCGGCACCGGCTGGATCGAAGATGCGCCGCATGCGAAAGGACGCATCGTGAACGTTCCGTTGAAGGCATATGCCGGCGATGAAACCTTTTTGCGTGTTGCAGATAAGGTCTTCAAACCTGTCGTCGAGAAGTTCCAACCCCAGATGTTATTCGTCTCGGTGGGGTTCGACGCTCACTGGAACGATCCCCTTACCACCCTGGGCCTGTCCACGCAGGGATATTTCGATGTTTCCAGAAAACTTGTCCAATTGGCGGAGGAATATTGCAACGGCAAGGTTGTCTTTGTGCTCGAAGGCGGTTATGACCCGTTCAACGTCGCGAACGGCGCCGCTGCTGTCTTTTCCGCCCTCACAGGCTCGGTTTCGAGAAAAGAGGCGGATGATGCGAGTCCATACAAGGACCCGGACCACGCGTCGCGCATTGCTGAGGTCCGCAAATCGCATGGGATCTGATTCTTGCAAAAGGACGATGCAGGTAAATACATTTTGTCGTAAACTTTGGACGCGAAAGATCAACCACCTAAGGAGATGAGATGAAAAAACTTTTTGTGCTGACAACGGCGTTGATATTGCTTTTCGCCGCATGCAGGCCGGCCACCCCGATTCCCACCAAGGAGCCTGTGCCCCCAACAACTGAACCACCCACCGAGGTGCCCACGGAACCGCCAACAGAAGTCCCAAGCGAAGAACCGGAGATCCTGCCCAGGCTGGAGGAGTTGGGTGGCGTGGCTTGTGAGGAAAACCCGGATTTCACCTGTGTAACCATTCAGGTTCCGCTGAACCATTTCGATGCCGCCAACACAAAAACATTGGATGTCGTGTTTGCCGTGTCGCCTGCTTCAGGCGTACGATACGGCATGTTCGTACTGGCTTTTCCCGGTGGCCCGGGTGGCGAGGGCATCAGTACGGGTGGTCTTGGCTGGCTTTCAGAGGGGATCCTCGAGCATTACGATATCGTCTACTTCGACCAACGCGGCCTCGGCCTTTCCAATCCCCTCGAATGCCCGAACGCCTATAAAGCTGACTTCCTCAATTACCTTGGCGAAGTGGATCGAGCCGGTGAAGAGGGCTACGATACCCCCGAGGAACAACAGGCCGCGATTGATGATGCGCGCACCTTCGCAGAAGATTGCGTTGCAGAGATGGGCATCGATCCCGCGGAGCTGGCTTTCTTTGGCACGGACCAGGTGGCTGAAGACATTGATTCGTTCCGTGAAGCCATCGGCGACGATCAGATCTGGATGTACGGCGTCAGTTATGGGACCGCTGTTGCGCAAACCTACGCGTATTCACACCCCGACCGCCTGGGCGGTTTGATCCTCGACGGCACCATCAACATGACCCTGACCGGCGAAGAAAGCGCCCTGTCGCAGGAAAAAGCATTCGACAAGGTTCTGCTTGCCGTGCTCGAAGCCTGTAACGCGGATGAAACCTGTGCCGCCGATATGGGAGAGGATGCAGTGACCGCCTATGACGACCTGGCTTCAACCGTCGCGGATGACCCGATCGTATACGAATTTCCGCTTGCTTCCGGTGAAACGGTAAGCGGCACCTTCACGTTCAACCAGCTTGAATACACCACGGCGTATCAGATGTATTCGCTCAGCGGGCGCATGTTATACCTGCGCGCGCTGGCCGCCGCCAACCGCGGGGATATGGTGCCCATGCTGCGTTTGATGTACAACAATACGTTGATCGACCCGGAAACATACGAATACAAGGGCGACCCCACCTTCTCGGATACGATGTTCTACGATGTGCTGTGCACCGACGACTCCTTCTATGTGGGGACGCCGGAAGAGCGCATCGCGCAGATCCTTGAAACGGGACAGGCTTCGAACGGCACCGTGCCGCGCCTCGACGGCAGTATATACACCGGTTTGTATTGTGCTTTCTGGCCCACCTCCCCGACCGAGGTCGTTGAACGCGAGCCTTTGACCCTCGAGGGTGTACCCACATTTGTTTTGAACGCCACCCTGGATCCGGCCACGCCGTTCGAGGAGGGCAAGTTCGTGGCCGAGAATCTTGCGGATGGTTATCACCTTTATGTAGAGGGCGGGCGCCATTCCATTTACGGCTGGGGATACGAATGCCCCGATAAATACGTGTCCGATTTCCTCGTGGACGGAACGCTTCCGGAAGAACGCGAGATCCTGTGCGAGGATTGGGGCACCGAAGTCATCCGCGCCTATGAACCCCTGATCGAGGAAGATATCAGCGCATATGACGATGTGCTTGCAGCCTTCTCAGCCGTGGACAATTCCATTCAGTTGCAAGCTGAATATTTCTACAGCTATTTCGAAGAGGACGTTTCGGTCGCCTGTCCGTTCGGCGGGTCCTTCACCTTCGGCCCGGGCGATGTGGGTGAGGCTTATACCTTCGAGAATTGCGCCTACATTCAGGGATTCGTTCTCACGGGTACCGGCAGCATGAACTATGAAACCAGCATCCTGACTTTCGATGTGCACGTCTCCGGTGAAAAAGAGGGTGACCTCGTTTACACCAATGACCTTGCCAATGGTACGGTCTCGGTCACGGGCGAATACGGTGGTGAGCAGATCGATCTGTCACAGTAAACGTTCCCATGGCTTGAATTAGTAAAAGGCCTCCGAGGAAACTCGGAGGCCTTTGCGTAAAACCATACTCTTCATTTCACGTAAATTCTGTTGTACACTCAGCATGCACAAGGAGTAGAAGATGACACGAAGAAGCAAAGGGTTTGTCGAGCTGGAGTGGGTGTGCCCGAACTGCGATGGCAGGAACAAGGGTTCGCGGAAGACCTGCGAAAACTGCGGCGCGCCGCAACCGGATAATGTAAAGTTCCAGCGGGCGGCGGAAGAGAAGATCGTCGCAGATGAGAAGTCTGTGCAGGCTGCAAAAGCCGGCGCCGATATCCACTGTGGGTTCTGCGGCACGCGCAACCCTGCAACTGCGAAGACATGTTCCCAGTGCGGCGGGGACATCAAGGAGGGCCTGGCGCGCCAGGCAGGGCAGATCCTGGAGGCGGCTCCCGCGCGGCCGAAAACTGTCACCTGCAAAAATTGCGGCACTGAAAACCCGGGCAGCGAACGGACCTGCTCGAAATGCGGTTCCCCGCTGCCGCGCGTCGAAGCACTGCGCTCCGTGCAGGCAACTGCATCGCCGGCGGCCCTTACTCAAAAGAAAAAGACAAATTGGTTGTTGTTTGGCGGCATTGGTGTGTTCCTTTTATTATGTTGTGCTGCAGTCTATATGTTTTTCTTCCTTCCAACGCGTTCCGTACAGGGGACGGTGACCGATGTGGCCTGGCAGACCTCGGTGCCGGTGCAGGAAGTGCAGGCGGTGAGTTACAGCAACGAAGCGGGCAGCCCGCCTTCGGATGCCTATAACGTTTCATGTTATACGGAGAGCGAAGAAGTTTGTGAGGAAAGAACTGTTGACCAGGGCAATGGGTATGCGGAGGTGGTGGAGGAATGCCATACCGAATCCCAGGAGTATTGCAGTTACACCGTGGATGAGTGGACCACCATTCAGACCTATACGCTCGACGGGAACGATCTATACCCGGTCTATGAAGACCCCAGCGTTTCGTTCGACCAGCGCCTTGGGGATGCGTCCGAACAGTTGACGGTCTATTTCAGCACTCCGGATGGGCAGTTCACCTATTCACCGGGTTCGGTCAGCGAATATCAGCAATTCCAGATCGGCAGCATCTGGATCCTTAAATTAAATGCAGCAGGCAGGGTGCTTTCAGTGGAATAAATATTAGTGCAGGCAGTTTAACTGCCCGCATCGTGTAATAGGGAGATCGATCCATACGACAGGATCGATCTCTTTTTTCTCCAGGAATGGGATCAGCCATGATCTTAACCCCTTATGATAGAATGATACTGATCAGTGGCGTTTTGTTTCCGGACCAATCCGGGTTTTAAGCGATCATCCGGATTTCTGACAGGGTGGCAAAGTGCAGCTTGTTAAGATCGATCCCCTATTCATGTTGTTTGTCTGCGCTTGAACAACAAACATATATTCATAACGAATCTTAAGGAGGTTATCGTGAGAATTAAATCAGTATTTCTTTTCATTCTTGTTTCAACGCTGATCGTGGCCTGTGGTCCATCTGAAGCTGCCATCGCTACTGCGATCGCTCAGACGGAGGCCGCCCGGCCAACAGCCATCCCCACCCGCACACCTGAACCCGTTGTTGTGCTGCCGGATGTGGTCCATAAGCTTTTCAGCGATGCGAAAAGCATTCACCAGCTTGACTCCTTCGGAGCATTGCCTGGCTTTTCACCCGCCGATTGGGGAGCTGATCAGACAGTATATGTAAGAGAAGACGGCAGCCTGGAAATAACGGGCGCGAACAATGTAGTGTTCTATGGTGGCGAGTCGATCAATGTCAATGAGGCAATTATCACCGGCTTCAAGTTTGCAGATAATTCGATCTTCACGATCGGAATGGATCGGCAGGAAAATAATTCGCGCATCCCCTATGGACAGCCGGATTTTCGTACGATCAGCGCGGAGTTTCGCGGTACCCCCTCGGTAAATCTCCACACCGACAAGGGTCATACACGATATGGATTTAAAGGCGATCTTGAATTGCAACCGGATACATGGTATCTGATCACCATTGGATTGACCACGGATAAACAGTTCGTTGTCAAAATATGGTCCCCGGAAAACCCTGAAGAGAGTCTTGTCTATAACACGCAATCCAACGACATGCCGAATCAGTATTATTTCATTATGTGGGTGGATGCAAACTCCACTTTTTACTTGAAGGATTTTACGATTATAAAATTCTCAAAATTGCTTTTGGAGTAGAAAAGGAAGATGATCCAATCCCATGAGCGCGGTAAAATAGCCTGAAGAATTTGCCATTCCCATTTTGCGCGAGTCGCAGGCTTACCGTAATTCCACCAGAACGGCAAAACCGGCGAATAGCCGGTTTTGCCGTTCTGGTGGAATGGAACATGGATCCTGAAACCTCGATAAAAACGCGATTCCAACCCAAACCCCCGGGTTTTTACCACTAATATCAAAGATCATCTAATCTTAAGGAGATTTGTAAACAATGAAGA
>JGI10216J12902_101143111_pt1 | contig 10123 bp, 9 predicted proteins | sample KanNatreferecore_FD_12902 | JGI IMG/M metagenome (IMG submission 12902)
GAGAAGGATATGCCGATGCAGCGGATGCAGATGGTCGTCGGCGCGCTCACCCACACCTACGACAAGGTCGTGATTGTCGCCGACAAGATCGATGACTGGCCCGACGATTTCGTAAAGCCCGATATCGCCGCGATCGTGTGCGGTCCCGAAACAAGCGAGAGCCTGAGGACGGAAGTATACGATGTCGCGCTGGCCCGTGGGGCACATAGCGCGATCATCGTGCGCTACAGCGATTTCGATCTTAACGGTGAAGAGAAAAGCGCCGCCGCGTGAGCCGCGTTTTCGGCTAAGCCCGACTGTATGAGCCGCCATAAGATCATCCGCGCAGCCCTTGAGGGGCTTTCGCTAACGGGTGCTGCGCACTGGCTGCCCGGCGCGGCCGACGCCGCCGGCTTCGTCGTCACCCTGCACAACGTGAAGCGCGGCGGCCGTGCGGCGGCCTTCGATCCCAATGCACTGCTCGCCATCACACCGGAATTCCTGGATCGCTTTCTCGGTCACTTCAAGGGGCGGGGGTGGCGCTTCGTATCGGTCGACGAGCTGGTGGCGGAGGAAGGCGCGCATGATCCACGCCGGATCGCGGTCACGCTCGACGACGGCTACCGCGACAATCTTGAACATGCGTGGCCGATATTCCGGAAGCACGCGACCCCCTTCACCATTTTCGTCTGTCCCGGCTTCGCGGAGCGCACTGCGGAGCTTTGGTGGATCGCGCTTGAACGGATCATCGGAGCGGCGGACGCGCTGGTACTGCCCGGCGATGCGCCGACGGAAATGCGCGCGACGCGGACGCCGGCCGAAAAGCAGCAGATGTTCCGCCTGTGGACCGAATGGCTGACGAGTGTCGTAGACGAGACCCGCCAGCGTCTGGAGATCAGCGCCCTCGCCGAGCGGCACGGGCTCGATTTTGTGAAACTCGCCGACGAGTTGACGATGGATTGGGACGAGGTTCGCAGAATTGCCGCGGATCCGCTTTGCTCGATCGGCGCGCACACGATGACCCATGCGGCGCTTGCTCGCCTTCCGATGGAAAGGGCGTTCCGCGAGATCGACGAGAGCGTGATGACGATCGAAGCGGAGACCGGGAGACGGCCGACGAGCCTTGCATTTCCGTACGGCTACCGGTCTGCCGCCGGGCCGCGCGAAGCCATGCTGGCGGAGCGCGCGGGACTGGCGACGTCCTTCAGCACGAGTCCTGGCTTCGTACCGAGGTCCGGTTCGCGCCATGGACTGCCGAGGGTCTCAATCAACGGACTGTTTCAGCAGCTCCGCTTTCTGGAGGTGCTGCTCACGCCGGGCCTGTGGACGCTGCGAGACAGGATCAAGTCCGCAGCCTAAGTCAGTCGGCGCGGCTTCTGCATCCAATAGATGATGGCGCCGGCCGGGACGACCCAGGCCAAGCCGGTAACAAGATAGAACATAAGCTGTGTAAGCCCCGAGGTGCCTGGGAGCTTCGCCGCGGCGACGGTCATCACACTCAGTGCATAGATGATGACGAAGATCACCAGGATGATCGAGCCGATCAGCTTTCGCAGGCGGTCAGGCATCTTCACTCCCGTCCCGGCCTAAGCCGCGCCCGAAGGGCCGGCAAGCCGGAGCCTGGGCGACCGGTTGTCGCGCAAGAGCGGCTTGTTCGCGCAGGTGCCGACCCGTAAGAGCGCGCAGATGATCGCAGCATCAGTTCCAGTGGCCAGCACAAATGCGGCGGAAGGCGAGGAGGCTCGCCGCGGCATCCGCTGGTGGCTGCTCTTCCTGATCCTGCTCTCCTTCGGGATGGTGCTGGTGGGTGGCGCGACGAGACTCACCGAGTCCGGGCTTTCCATCACGGAGTGGAACCTCGTGTCGGGCACTTTCCCGCCGCTCACATCCGAGGCGTGGCAAAGCGAGTTCGACCTCTACCAGCGGAGCCCGCAATACAAGCTTCTGAACGAGGGCATGAGCCTTGCGTCCTTCAAGACGATCTACTGGTGGGAATGGGCGCACCGCGAACTCGGGCGTTTCATCGGCATCGTCTATATTGCCGGATTCCTCTGGTTCGTTGGACGCAGGGCGGTTCCGCTCCGCGCGGCTCTTGCGCTCGCCGGCGTGGGCATCCTCCTCGGGCTGCAGGGGGTCGTCGGCTGGATTATGGTCGCCTCGGGTCTTGAGCCCGGCGTGACGGCCGTCGCGCCGATGAAGCTCACGCTGCATCTGACCCTCGCATCGCTGTTCCTTGCCGCGCTCGTCTCGCTTTATGTGCGCTTTGGCGGCGCACAGCCGGAGCCTGCCACGCGCGGCCAGCGATCCGGCGTGTGGGCGCTGGTGGTGCTCGCCTTGGTGCAGATCGCACTCGGCGGGCTCGTCGCCGGGCACCGCGCCGGGCTCACCTACAACACCTGGCCGCTGATGGACGGCCGCCTCATTCCAAACGGCCTTGCCCTGCTCGAGCCGCTATGGGTGAACGCCGTCGGCAACATCACCACCGTTCAGTTCAACCACCGGCTCGGCGCCTATGTGCTTGCCGCCGCAATCCTCGCATACGCGGTGGCGACACGACGAAGGAGCCGGCCGGTCCTCGCGCGTGCTCTTCTGCTTTCGATCTTGATCCTGGCGCAGCTGGTGATCGGCATCCTGACGCTCGTGAGCGTGGTGCCGATCGGCCTGGCGCTCATGCACCAGGCGATGGCGATGATCCTGCTCTTCGTGCTGACCTGGAACGCGAGCGTGGCGCGCGCCGGGTGAGATCAGCGCGTCGGCGACAGAAGCGTCGCGTCAGGATCGAAGCCCGCAAATCGGTCCATCGTCACGCCGTTCCCGGTGACCTTCACGCGGCCGCTCGCCACGAGCCGGAGCGCGAGTGGATAGATCCGGTGCTCGACCTTCAAGACACGCGCGGCGAGCGTATCAGGCCTGTCGTTCGGCAGCACCGGCACGGCGCCCTGCACGACGATCGGCCCTGAATCAACCTCGGCCCGAACGAAATGCACCGTGGCGCCGTGCACGCGCACACCCGCCGCGAGCGCCTGCTCATGCGTGTTCAGTCCCGGGAAGAGCGGGAGCAAGGACGGATGGATGTTCAGCATCCGATCCTCCCAGGCCTGCACCAGGTCAGCCGTTAGCACCCGCATGAAACCGGCAAGGCAGACGAACTCGATGCCGGCGCCGCGAAGTTTCGTGTCGATCTCGGCCTCGAAATCGCGCTTCGTCGCACATTGCCGCCGCTCGGTGACCGTCGTTTCAATTCCTGCGTCTCGCGCTAAACCCAGGCCGGTGGCCTGCGCATTGTCCGAGAAGACAAGCGCGATCTCGGCCGGGTAGTCGGCGGCCATCGCCGCGTCGATCAACGCGGAGAGATTGCTCCCGCGCCCCGAGATCAGCACCGCTGTGCGGCGCCTCCGGTCAGCCATCGAGCTTGAGCCTGCCGTGGAAGGTGACGGCGCTCCCCGCGCGGGCAGCGATGCGGCCGATAGTCGTGACCTTCTCCCCGTGCCCTTCGAGCGCGGCGCGCACGGCGCTCATCTCGTCCGCACCGACAACCAGCATCATCCCGATGCCGCAGTTGAAGGTGCGGAGCATCTCCTCGCGAGCGACCGGGCCGGCGAGCCAGCGGAAAACGGGCGGCACCTCGATCGCGTCGAGATCGATCTCGGCAGTGAGATCGCCGGGAAGCACCCGCGGGATGTTTTCGAGCAAGCCACCGCCGGTGATATGCGCGAGCGCCTTCACCCTGCCGGTGTCACGGATCGCGGCGAGGCAGGAACGGACATAGATGCGGGTCGGCGCAAGAAGGGCGGCGCCGACGCTCATCTCCCGCGCGAACGGGGCGGGGTCGGACCAGCGAAGCCCCGACATCTCGACGACCTTACGCACGAGCGAATAGCCGTTCGAATGAACGCCGCTCGAGGCGAGGCCAAGGATAAGGTCGCCTGCCGCGATGTCGCTGCGCGGAAGTATCCGGTCGCGCTCGACCGCGCCCACAGCGAAACCGGCGAGATCATAGTCGCCCATGCCGTAGAGACCGGGCATCTCGGCCGTCTCGCCTCCGACCAGCGCGCAACCGGCTATCCCGCACCCTTCCGCAATGCCGCCGATCACGGTCGCGGCAATGTCGACGTCGAGGGCGCCGGTGGCAAAGTAGTCGAGGAAGAGGAGGGGCTCCGCTCCCTGCACGACGAGATCGTTCACGCACATCGCAACGAGATCGATGCCGATCGTTCGATGCTCGCCGCACTCGATTGCGATCTTGAGCTTGGTGCCGACACCATCGGTCGTGCTGACCAGCACGGGATCGTTGAACCCGGCCGCCTTCAGATCGAACAGCGCTCCGAACCCGCCGAGACCCCCGAGCGTGCCGGGGCGTTTCGTGGCGGCGGCGGCCGGCTTGATGCGTTCGATGAGCGCGTTCCCGGCATCGATATCGACGCCGGCATCGCGGTAGGAGAGGGTATTGCGCTGCTCGCCCATAGCGGCTAGCGCCTAGAGTGCCGGCGGCGGGATTGCAAGAACGGCGGCCTCGTCACGCGCGCTGTGCCGGCGCCGCACGACCAGTCGGGACTTGGCGTTGACCGTACCGAATTTCATCACCATCGCCCGCCTGATCGGAGTGCCGCTGATCGTCTGGTTGATGATCGCAGACCGCTTCGTCGAGGCGACAATTCTCTTCGTCATCGCGGGCTTATCGGACGGCGTCGACGGCTTTATCGCCAAGCGGTTCGACGCGGCGTCGGAACTCGGCGCCTATCTCGATCCGGTTGCCGACAAGGCGCTGCTTGTCTCCGTCTTCTGCACGCTCGGCTTTAAGGGGGCGCTGCCGGCCTGGCTGATCGTGCTGGTGGTGAGTCGCGACCTTTTCATCATCGGCGGCATGCTGCTTGCCTACGTGTTGACCAATCCGATGGAGGTCAAGCCACTCTGGGTCTCCAAGATCAACACGGTCGCGCAGCTCCTGCTGATCGTGTTCGTGCTCGCGGAGCGGATCGGGGTCGATCTGCCGGACTTCATCCTCGAGACAACGGTGCTGGCGGTGGCAGCGTTGACGGTCGCCTCCGCGGGTGCCTATCTCGTCGAATGGGTCCGGCACATGGCCGGCTCGGGGGAGGCGACCGGGGGCAGGCCATGAATCTGCGCGTGCAGGCGGCCTTCTGGATCGGCGCTCTCCTGGCCCTCCTCATCTTCCTATGGGTATTCAGCGACATCCTGCTCCCCTTCATCATGGGGATGGCACTCGCCTACCTGTTGGATCCGGTCGCCGATTGGCTCGAGCGGCGGGGCATGAGCCGCTTTTGGGCGACCATCACCATCGTCGTACTGACCGTGCTAATGCTGACCCTTGTCGCGTTGATCGCGGTGCCGCTGCTGGCGGGCCAGCTTGCCGCCTTCCTCGAACGGCTTCCGGCATATGCAGCCGAGCTGCAGCAGCTTGGCCAGTGGTTCCTGCAGACGCGGATCGGCCAGTTGTTCAAGTCCCAGGCCAGCGTCCCCAACATGGACCAGATCGTCGCGCAAGGCGTCGCCTGGGTGGGTACCGTGCTCGCTTCGGTGTGGGCGGGCGGGCAGGCGCTCATCAACGTGGTCAGCCTGATCGTGATCACGCCGGTCGTCGCCTTCTACCTGCTCTACGACTGGGATCACATGCTCGACCGGGTCGATACTCTGCTACCGCGCGAACATGCCGAGACCGTTCGCAGGCTCGGGCGGGAGATCAACGCGGCCATCGCTGCTTTCATTCGCGGCCAGGGCGCGGTCTGCCTCTTCCTCGGCCTGTTCTATGCGATATCGCTATCCATCGTGGGCCTGAACTTCGGTTTCCTGATCGGCTCGGTGGCCGGGTTGATCAGCTTCGTCCCCTTTGTCGGCACGATCGTTGGCTTCATCCTGTCGGTGGGGGTGGCGATCTTCCAGTTCTGGCCGGATTGGGCTTGGATCCTGGTGATCGTCGGCATCTTCGGCGTCGGGCAGTTCATCGAAGGCAACATCCTGCAGCCGCGCCTCGTCGGCTCGAGCATCGGTGTGCACCCGGTGTGGCTGATGTTCGCCCTCTTCGCGTTCGGCTCGCTGTTCGGTTTCGTCGGCGTGCTTCTCGCGGTACCTGTCACAGCGGCGATCGGAGTGCTCGTCCGCTTTGCCGTCGAACGCTATCGCCTGAGCGCCCTCTATCTCGATCGGGGACCAGAGCCGCCCGCACCTGGAGTTTGAGTTGACCGACGGGCCGCAACTGCCATTGGCGCTTCCGCACGCGCCAAGCTACGGGCGGGAGGACTTCGTCCCGGGCCCGTCGAACGAAGCGGCGCTGAAGCTCATTGAAGGCTGGCCGGCATGGCCTTCGCCCGTCGTTCTTCTGGTGGGGCCATCCGGAGCGGGCAAGACGCACTTGGTGCACATCTGGACGTCGCTGTCGGCGGGGGAAATTATTGCCGCTTCCGAGCTGGCAGCAATCGGTGTCCCCACCATACCGGCAGGGGCGGCATTGGCCGTCGAGGACGTTCCTGCGGAGGCAGTTCCGGAAGAGCACCTCTTTCATCTGATCAACAGCACGCGGGAGGCGGGTGCGACATTGCTCCTCACCTCCCGAACCCCCGCCGATCTCTGGCGTGTGGAACTTCCCGACCTCAGATCCCGCCTGCGCCTTGCCGCTCCCGTCTCGCTTGGCGCCCCCGACGACGAACTGCTGCGTAAAGTGCTGGTAAAGCTTTTCTCCGACCGCCAGCTGCTGGTCGAAAAGGCAGTCGTCGACTATTTGATCTCGCGCATGGAGCGGTCGCTCAGCGCCGCTGCTTCCCTGGTCGAGCGGCTGGACCGGGAGGCGCTTGCCGCCGGCCGCCGGATCAGCCGGCCGATGGCCGCTGCCGTCGTTTCCGGGATGCCCGGAACCCACGAGGAGTTTGCGGATCGGCAATAGTTCGTCATGATAATGACAAGCGGACGGCTGAAGAACGGCCGTCTGGAGAGCGTCATGAGCGAAGCCCTGCAGATCGAGCCCGCGAAACCCGCCGGGCGAAAGCCGGCTGTCAAGCTGGATGCGGAGCTTTTCGCCAGCCCGTCACGCTTCATCAACCGTGAGATATCGTGGCTCGAATTCAACAGTCGGGTCCTCGAGGAGGCGGAAAACCCCAACCACCCCCTGCTCGAGCGGCTGCGCTTCCTATCGATCTCCGGAAAGAACCTCGACGAGTTCGTGATGGTGCGCGTGGCCGGGCTGGTCGGCCAGGCGCGTGAACTGATCGCCACGGTGAGCGACGACGGGCTGTCGCCGGCGGAGCAGCTCAAGGCAATAGACGCCAAGTTTGGGGAGCTTGTGCGGCAGCAGCACGCGGCGTGGAAGACGCTTCGCGCGGAGCTCGACAAGGTGGGCATCGCGGTCGTTCCGCCGGAGACGCTCAGCGCAAGCGAGCTGAACTGGCTGGAAGGGCACTTCCTCGAGACGATCTTCCCGGTGCTGACGCCGCTGGCCATCGACCCGGCGCATCCTTTCCCGTTCATCCCCAATCTCGGCTTCACGCTCGCTCTCCAGCTCTCGGGCAAGAAAGGGCGGGCGATGCAGGCGCTCGTTCGTTTCCCAAGCCGGGTTGACCGCTTCATCGCTCTTCCCTCGGAGAATGGCTCGGGTGCGCGCCGCTTCGTGCTTCTCGAGGATGCGGTCGGCCTTTTCATCCCGCGGCTCTTCCCTGGCTACGAGGTCAGCGGCAAGGGGGCGTTCCGCCCGATCCGGGATTCGGACATCGAAGTCGAGGAAGAGGCGGAGGATCTTGTCCGCTTCTTCGAGCGTGCGCTCAAGCAGCGCCGCCGCGGTATCGTCATCCGGCTGGAGATCGAGGAGGGGATGCCTGAATCGCTGCGCACCCTTGTGCAGCGCTCGCTTGCCGTGTCCGACCGCGAGGTGCACATCATCCCGGGCCTCCTCGCCATCGACAATGTCGCGCAGATCATCGATACTGATCGGCCGGATCTGAAGTTCGAGCCTTACGCCCCACGCTTCCCCGAGCGCATTCGAGAGCACGGCGGAGACTGTTTCGCGGCCATCCGGCAGAAGGACATCATCGTCCATCATCCATACGAGTCATTCGACGCGGTGCTGCAGTTCCTGCGCCAGGCGGCGTCGGACCCGGAGGTGGTCGCGATCAAACAGACCCTCTATCGGACGTCGAACGACTCGCCCATCGTGAAGGCGCTGATCGAAGCGGCCGAGGCGGGAAAGTCGGTCACTGCGCTTGTCGAACTCAAAGCCCGCTTCGACGAAGAGGCAAACATTCGCTGGGCGCGCGACCTTGAGCGGGCGGGCGCGCAGGTGGTCTACGGCTTCATCGAGATGAAAACCCACGCCAAGCTCTCGCTGGTCGTGCGGCGCGAGGCGGGAGGGCTGACGAGCTACGTGCACGCGGGCACGGGCAATTACCATCCGATCACCGCGCGCATCTATACAGATCTCAGCTACTTCACCGCTGATCCCGGCATCGCGCGTGACGTGGCGCTGATCTTCAACTTCATCACCGGCTATGCGCCGCCACAGGGGCTAAAGCACATCGCGGTGTCCCCGCATTCCCTGCGCGGGCGAATCCTCGAGCGCATCGAGAAAGAGATCGGCCATGCCCAGGCCGGCCGGCCGGCGCAGATCTGGATGAAGATGAACTCGCTTGTCGATCGCGAGATCATCGACTCGCTCTACCGCGCCAGCCAGTCCGGCGTGCAGATCGAGCTGGTCATCCGCGGCATCTGCTGCCTGCGGCCGCAGGTCCCGGGGCTGTCAGAAAACATTCGCGTCAAGTCGATTATCGGCCGGTTTCTGGAGCATTCGCGAATCCTGTGCTTTGGCAACGGCCACGGACTGCCTTCCGACGGAGCGATCGTCTATATCAGCTCCGCCGACATGATGCCGCGCAACCTCGATCGGCGGGTGGAGTGCATTGTGCCGCTCATCAATCCGACCGTGCATACACAGGTGCTCGATCAGATCATGGTCGCCAACCTCAAGGACAATGAGCAGAGCTGGGAAGTGCTGGCGGACGGCACATCCCGCCGCGTGCGGCGCAAGGAGGGCGAAGAGCCGTTCAATGCGCATCGCTACTTCATGACGAATCCGAGCCTTTCGGGTCGCGGCCGCTCGCTCAAATCGTCATCGCCCCGTGCAATTTCGCCCCTCCACCGCGGCTGAGCCGCAAACCGCGCAGGGACGCATTGCCGGGCACGGTCCCGTCGGCGTCATCGACATAGGGTCGAACTCGGTGCGTCTCGTCGTCTACGAGCGGTTGGCCCGCTCGCCGACGCCGCTCTTCAACGAGAAGATCCTCGCCGGACTCGGGACCGGCGTCGCCGAATCGGGAAACCTGAACGCCGAGGCGACCGAGCGCACCAGGGGCGCGCTACGGAGGTTCACGGCGCTTGCCAAGCAGATGGACGTGGTCGAGCTCGACGTCGTGGCCACCGCCGCCATCCGCGAGGCAAAGAACGGCGCTCAGTTCATAGACGACATAAGTTCAATCTGCGGCGTGCGGGTGAAGGTCCTTTCCGGCGAGGAAGAGGCCGCCATGGCTGCGCTCGGGATCGTCGCCAGCTTCGAGCGCCCCGACGGGGTCGCGGGTGATCTTGGCGGCGGCAGCCTGGAATTGACGGAGGTCAGGATCCGCGACGTGGGGGAAGGCGACAGCCTGCCGCTCGGCGGCCTGCGGCTCCATGTCGGATCCAAGGGCTCGCTCAAAGAGGCACGCGAGCTGACCCGCGAAACGCTGGAGCGGTCGAAAGTGATCCGGCGCCTCGAAGGCCGCGTCTTCTACGCGATCGGCGGGACCTGGCGATCGCTCGCCCGGCTCCACATGCACGACAGTGGCTACCCGCTGCACGTCATGCACGGTTACCGGATGGATCCCGACGAGCTTGACGATTTCCTGAAGATGGTGATCCGCGGGCCGCTCGACCAGGTCCCCGGCATCTCGGTGGTCTCGAAGCAGCGCCTGACGCTGCTTCCGTTCGGTGCCGTCGTGCTTTCCGAGATCCTGCGCGCCGGCAAGCCGGATTCTGTGGCGATTTCGGCGTTGGGGCTGCGCGAAGGTCTTCTGTTTTCGAAGCTGTCGGCGAAGGAGCAGAAGCTCGACCCGCTTCTTTCTGCGGCGTCCGAGTTGAACATCCTGCGCTCGCGCTCGCCTGCCCATGG
>JGI10216J12902_101970095_pt1 | contig 10120 bp, 9 predicted proteins | sample KanNatreferecore_FD_12902 | JGI IMG/M metagenome (IMG submission 12902)
CTACCGTGGCCCGTAGTCGGCGTAGCCGGCACCTCGATCACGCTCGTGAAGGGCAGCGTGACCAAAAGGATTGACGTCAATGGGGTTGGCAAAATCACGCTCGTCCGGTAGCGCGGCGGGCTTCTCGCTGGTCGAAGTGCTGATCGCGACGATGCTGCTCGCGACGGCGCTGGTAATGCTTGCCCAGCTGTTCGTCCTCTCGACGCAGTCGAACATCGGAGCGCGTAACACGACCTTTACCGCCGTCCTCGCGCAGCAGAAGCTCGAGGAGCTTCGAGCGTTGACGTGGGGCTTCGACACGCAGGGCCTGCCGATCAGCGATACCAGCACCAATACCGCCGTTTCGCCGGAAACGCCGGCCGGCGGGACCGGCCTTGCACCGTCGCCGGCGGGCTCGCTCGGCGCGAACACCGACGGCTACGTCGACTACATCGGCCAGTTCGGCAACAAGCTCGGTGGCGGCGTGGCTCCGCCTGCAAACACCGTGTTCGTGCGCCGCTGGTCGGTCGAGCCGCTGCCGTCGAACCCGAACAACACCCTCATCCTGCAGGTGCTGGTCTTCCGCAACAGGGACCGCGGCGCGGCCAACAACGGAGCCGGCACGCTGCTGCCCGAGGAGGCGCGGCTGGTCACGGTGAAAACGAGGAAATCGCAATGAGATCGCGCGTGCAGTCGGAAGCGGGCTTCTCCGTCGCGGAAATGCTGATCGCGTCGGCCATCATGGTCACCGTCGTCGGGACGGTGTTCTCGGTGATGAACCCGTCGCAGGGCATGTACCGGACGCAGCCCGAAGTGTCCGACCTCCAGCAGCGGCTGCGCATTGCTGCCGATTCGATGTCGAAGGATCTGGTGATGGCCGGTAGCGGCGCCTACGCCGGCGGCATGACCGGTGCGCTCTCCAATTATTTCGCGCCGGTGATGCCGTACCGGTTCGGCGACCCGGCGGCCGGAATCTACTTCCGGGTGGCGTCCGGCGCCGTGGACGCGTCCGATTCAATCAGCCTCTTCTCGGTGCCGTCGACAGCCGCGCAGACGACCATCCGCGAGGACATGCCGCAGCCGTCGTCCGAGTTGAAGGTCGAGGCGCAGGCGAATTGTCCGCCGGCGAAGACCGAACAGCTGTGCGGATTTTCCAATGACATGCGGGCGATCATTTTCGACGAGACCGGCGCCTGGGACCCGATGATCATCACGAACGTCCAGGATGCCGCGCTGCACATGCAGCATAAGGACCCGCTGTCGAAGTCCTACAAGAAAGGCGCCGTCATCACCATGGCGGCGCTGCACACGTATTACCTGCTCGCCGACGACGCGACGAAGACCTATCAGCTGCGGCATTCTGACGGCGTAACGGACCTGCCGCTCGTCGACAACGTGGTCAAGCTCGAGATCGAGTACTACGGCGATCCGCGCGCGCCGATCCTGCTGCCGAACAAGCCGCTCTCGGACCCGGTGGGGCCGTGGACGACCTACGGACCCAAGCCGCCGGCGCTCGGCGTCGACAACACGAACGACACCTGGGGCGCGGGCGAGAACTGCCTCTACGCCGTGGTCAGCGGTGTGCATACGCCGCGCCTGCCGAACCTCGCCGGTGGTTTCGGCCACATCCAGCTGACACAAGCGATGTTGACCGACGGCCCGTGGTGTCCCGACGGCGCGAACGTGATGCGCTACGACGCCGACCTGCTGCGTCTCCGCCGCGTTCGCATCAAGTTCCGCGTCCAGGCGCCGACCGAACTGCGCGGCCCGGCGGGGACGCTGTTCAAGCGCGCGGGCACCTCCAGCGCCGGCCAGCATTACGTGCCCGATCAGGAGATCGCGTTCGACATCACGCCGCGCAACCTGAATCTCGGCCGATGAGAAAGACACTGCACGCTCCGCCCGCCATGCCGCTGCGAGCCCGTCTCGCCGACGAGCAGGGCATCGCCCTGGTGATCTCGCTCATGGCGATGATGCTGATGATGGCGCTCGGCACGGCGCTGATGATGACGACGATGACCGAGACGAAGATCGCCGGCAACTACCGCGGTGGTTACGAGACGCTGTACGCCGCCGACGGTGCGGTCGAACGCGTGATGCAGGACATCCTGACGGTGCCGAACTGGGACGACATCCTCAGCGGCGCGGTTACATCTGCGTTCATCGACGGCGCACCCTCGGGCTCGCGCACGTTGCCCAACGGGATGACGATCGATCTGACGCAGGCGACCAACATGGCCCGCTGCGGCAAGCTCACCTGCAGCGCCTCTGACCTGACCGAGATCACCGACGCGCGCCCATGGGGTGCCAACAATCCCGTGTGGCAGCTCTACGCGTATGGCCCGCTGGAGGACATGATTCCGACGGGAACAATCCGCTCACGGCAGTACGTGCTGGTGTGGATCGCCGACGACATTTCCGAGAACGACAACGACCCGCTCAAGGACGGGCAGCCGCCGGCAGGGTGCGCGAGTCCCTGCGCGACGTCCAATCTCGGCCGCGGTGTCATCTCGATGATGGCCCAGGCGTTCGGACCCGACGGAACCACGCGGACCATCGAGGTGACGCTGGCGCGGACCGACACGACCGAGCTCGAACGCGGCTACACCGGACAGCGCGGTCAGGACGAGCAGAACCGCCGGTCGCGGAAGGCGCCGGTGCAGACGCCCGGCAAGGCACTCACGCGCTCGACGTGGGCGCTGTGATGGCAGGCACAAATCCAATGACGACGAAACAGATTCGATTCGTGGTGGCCGGCGCCGTGGCGCTTGCCGCGCTGTGCGCGCCGGGCGAGGCGGCGGCGCAGCTCGATCCGCTGCTGTTCCTGAAGAACGCCAGGCCGAACGTCATCCTCGCCATCGACACCTCTGCGAGGATGCGTCTCGACGCCGACGGGACCTATTACGACCCGGCTGAATACACGGTCCTCGGTACGGCGTGGGAGCCGGTCATTGGCGTTCCCGGCGGGGCGGCGACATATCGGCGGAAGTTTTCGGGCTGGACGAGCACCACGGTCGTGCCGCCGGTGCTGACCTACAACACGAGCACGATCAGCGTCGTCGCGAACACCGACGCGAAGTACGCGCATTACGCCGCGAAGACGCGGCTGGCGCTGGTGCGCGCCGCGGTCACGCAAGCGATTAACGAGAACACCAGCGTGGCGCGATTCGGCCTGGTGAAGACGCGCCAGGCGTCGCCGGCTGTTCCGCTCGTCTCCAATGCCGTCGTGACGAACCTGAATGGCGCGCAGGTGCCGGCCGAGAACGTCCTCGGCCCGTTGTGGAATTCGCGCGTCGCCACCGTGACGACGGACAACGGCCTGCAGCTCGCCCAGCTTCCCGTCGTGCTGACGGACGCAGCGGGCGCGAATAGCTCGGTCGTCTCGATCCTGTCGAAGAGCATGACCGAAGCGGGCGCGCTGATCCCCGCCGGTCACGATACGGCCACGAAAGTCGATTCGCCGATCGACCACCTGCTGGTTGACGCGAAGACCGAGAGCGCGCGCCTGATTGCCGCCGACCCCAACTGCGCCAACACGATCGTCGTTCTGATCGCCGGCGGAGGAGAGGGTTCGGGGACGTCGGCCACCAACGATCCGACCATCACGGCGTCGCAGTTTCTGAGCGTGGGTGGTCGTCGGGTGCCGGTCTACGTCGTTGCCATCGCGCCGGCGGCGGGCGAGATCGCGCAGCTCAAATCGATCGCCTCGAACTCCGGCGGCCAGTATTTCGAGATCACCAAGGAGATGATCGATTCCGCGTATAACTCCTGGGCGGCCGGTGTGCCGGCTGGATACCTGGCGGGGCAGCCGTCGGGCACGATCGTCGTGCCGGAGATCGTCAAGGCGCTGAACACGGCGGTTCAGCACGCGTTCCAGGAATTCGCCACGTTCAACACGGCGCCGTCGCCGTCGCTGCCGTTCGGTCCGTACTCCGAGTTCCAGGTGACCAGCCCCGTCGTCGGGTCCTTCGACATCACGAACATGAAGGACATCAACGGCACGGCGCTGCCCCTCACCGTCATCACCGATGCGAACGGCACCACCCTGCCGCAGCGGTCGAATCTGATGATTACGGCGGGATTTTCGCTGCCCGGCTTCGACGCAAAGTTGCGGGCATTCCGAGTCTACAAGCCGGTTGTCGACTCCAGCGCCTGGTCGGGCTACCGGTTCGAGGCGGACGGAACGCCGCTCTGGATCGCATCGGCGCCAGACGCGGCGTCGCGGAACCTGTACACCGTGCTGCCGGACGGAACGCCCGTCGCGTTTACGACAGCCAATGCGGGCACCCTCGCGTCGCACATGAATCTGAGTGCCACCGATGCGGCGGCGGTAATTACACTCGTCCGCTCGCTGCCGATTGGCGCGCCGGTCAGCTCGACCCCGGCCATCTTCAATCCGCCGTCGCTGGATCCGCCGCCGGACGCGGACTATGCGAAGTTCGCGAACGACAACAAGAACCGCCGCAGTCTCGTCTTCATCGGGACCAATCGCGGCATCCTCGAGGCGATCGACGCGCGGCTGGGCGTCGAAGTGTGGGGCTTCATTCCCTACAACCTGCTGTCCAAGCTGAAGACACTGCGCGACGGCCAGTCTGTCGGCAACTTCGACTACTTCGTGGACAGCTCGCCGAAGATCGCGGACGTCAAGGTCGGCGGTGACTGGAAGACGTATCTGTTCTTCGGCGAAGGGCCCGGCGGGACCTTCTATCAGGCGATGGATGTGACGCTGCCGGATATTGCCAGCAGCGTGTCCTCATCCTCCGACAGTCTGGCCGCGGTGCTGAGTTACTTCTCCGCTCCGAACCGTATCGTGTTGAAGTGGTCGTTTCCCACGTATGGGAGTTTCGATCCGACGATCAGCACGACGCTGATGCCATACGGAGACCTGAAATCAACCGCGACGGCGGTTGAACTGACCGTTGGCCAAACCTGGTCGGATCCGGCCATCGGCCAGGTCGTTGGTGCGGTAAGTCCCTATGTTGCGCTCGTCGGATCCGGCTTCCTGCCGGCGTCGGTGCAGAACCAGGCCAACCGCGGCGGCAAGGCGGCCGGGACGACGTTCTACCTGCTCAACGTCAGCGACGGCTCGGTGCTCGCCTCGAAGGACGTCGGCAACGACAACAAGAACGAGAACGTGGACAACTGCGCGACCGCCGGCGACTGTTCGAAAATCAAGAACGCGTTGCAGTCCGACCCCCTCGCCGCCGGTCCGCAGGGGTCGCGGTTCATCAGCGACGCGTACATCGGCGACCTGGACGGCCGCATCTGGCGTTTCGACCTGATGCTCGCCACAGGCGACGTTCCCGCGTTCAGCGGCGCCCCGGTCAAGCTGTACGACGACGCCCTGTCACAGCCGATTTTCAACTCGATGGCGGAAATCGACGTCGGCACGACGCTGCGTTATCTCTTCGTCGGCACAGGCAGCGACCTGCTCTCGTCCGCCGGAGTGTCCCAGCAGTACAAGTTGCTTGGCCTGCTCGACCAGGGCGGTTCTGGCTCGGTGACGTTCACCAGGCTGCTGACCAAGGTCGACGGTATCGGCGACGACGAAAAGGTGACGGCGTTTCCGGCGGTCGCTGGCGACGTGGTGTTTTTCACGACGACCACGTTCAGACCGGCGGCGCTGTGCAGCCTGCCGGACGCAAACCTCTACGCGCTGACGTTCATCGGCGGGGCCGCCTACGACAGCACAGGCGATGACAAGGTCACCAGCTCCGACAGTCCCAAGGTGACGACCATCGCCGGCGTGCGCGCGACCGCACCATTTGTCGTCGACCAGCATCTGGTGTTCGGCACCGGAAAAAGTCTGCAAATGTTTGGCGATCCAAAGGACTTCAACAACGGCGTCGGCCAGGCGGGGGTGCGAATCCTCTCCTGGCGCGAAGTGAGGTAGCGACGTGGCCGCAGCGATCAAATGCGCCGCGTGCGGGACCAAGACTTACGCACGCCGGACGCACTGCCCGCGCTGCCGTGCGCCGCTCGTCGCCGCGACGCCGATGGCGCAAAAGCCGGCGGCTCAAACGCGACGCCGCACCGCCATCCCGATTGCCATCGTGTGCGTTGTCGCTCTCGTGCTGACGGCGGGTGTGGCTGTACAGCTCGGAACGTCGAGCGCGTCGGCCACTCCATCGGCGCCGTCGCCGGCGGCCGCGGTGCGGGGGCAGACGAGTCCCAACCGGCAGATTGAAAGTGCCTCCACCGGCGCCAATTCCATGGACCTGTCGCGTAGCGGTGTCGCCGCGTACGCCAAAGGCGATGTCGCCGGATCGATCGCACAGTTCATGGCTGCCGTTGAGGCCGACCCGAAGAATGCCCAGGCATTGAACAACCTCGGGCAGGCGCTCGTTCGTGGGGGTCGGACGCGCGAGGCGATTGCGTACTTCGATCAGGCAATTGCCGTGACCGGCAACGTCTGGACCTATCATTTCAACCGGGCGAAGGCGTATGGGGAGCTGCAGGACTGGTCACGCGCCGTGGCAGGCTACCGCGAGGCAGCGGGCCTGTTCCCGCAGGACTACGCGACCGCGTTCAACCTCGCACGCGCGCTGCAGGCGAGCGGCGATCTGACCGGCGCCATCGACGAATTCCAGCGGGCGATCAATCTCGCTCCAGGCGAGCCGGATTTTCCGCTGGCGCTGGCGTCCGCCCTTGAATCCGCTCGCCGGCCGGCTGACGCCGTCAGCGCCTATCGCCGGTATCTCGAGCTGCAGGACTCCGGCCCGACGGCCGAAAAGGTCAGACAGCGGATCGAAGAGCTAGAATCAAATCGATGAGAAGCGAAACCGCCAAGTCCTCCGTGCGGGTGCTTTTCGGCGTGGCGCTGGCGGCGGCACTGGCCGCCACCGCGTCGGCGCAGTCTCTCGGCGAGCTGGCGAAGAAGGAAGCCGAACGCCGGAAGGCGATCAAGTCGTCCGGCAAGGTGCTGACCGGCGACTCCGTCCGTTCTGTTCCGGCACCATCGCCCGCGAGCGTTCCGTCACCCGCGCCGGCAGCCGCCGGTGCCACGCCTGGTTCCGCCGCCGAGAAGCCCAAGCCCGAGGCCGACAGGAAAGCGCAGGAGCTCGCCTGGCGGCAAAGAATTCAGGGGGCGCGCGACTCGCTCCAGCGGTCGCAGATGTTCGCCGAGGCGCTGCAGAGCCGTATCAACGGCCTGACCGCCGACTTCACCGCCCGCGACGATCCGGCACAGCGCGCCGTGGTCGCCAACGATCGTCAGAAGGCGCTCGCCGAGCTCGATCGGGTGAAGAACGACATCGTGCAGCAGACCAAGGCGATCGCCGACATCCAGGAGGAAGCGCGCCGCGCTGGCGTTCCGCCCGGCTGGCTGCGCTAGCCCGGGTACGCACTTTCTGCGAAGACTGACCGCCGAATCCATCGCCGTTTCTGCCACGTCGTTTCGTTTGTCAGAACACGTCGGCTGATTTCCCGAGGCATTTCCCACAGCTCGCACCGGGCAGACCGATTGCTCTGATCCCCCGCGTGCGCGATGCCGCAGCCGAGCGCGGATTCTCACTCCTCGAAAGCCTGTTCGCCTGCGCGCTGCTCGGCACGGCGCTGCTGTCGATCGGCCACGTCTCGAGCGGCGCCATCGTGCTGATGGCTGACGCCCGCAATCGGACGTTGGCGACGACGCTCGCCGTGGCCAAGCTGGAGGAACTGCGGTCGTCGATTGCTCCGGTGGACGGAGCGGATACGGTGGACGGCCGCGGCGAGCCGGCCATGGCCGGAACATCTCACCGGTTCGACCGGCGCTGGTCGGTTGTGGCTGTCGCCCCTGGCGCGGCGATTCTGACCGTCCGCGTGACGCCGTTTCCGAAGGGGATTGCCAGCCGTGAGGTCCGGATGATCGGCGGATGGACGCCGGTGCGGCGATGACGTTGCCGGAACTGATGGTTGCGGCGTGTATCACGACCCTCGTTGCAGGGGCGGCGCTCACGGCAGTCGGCCCGCTGCAGCGGGGATTTGCCACGCAGCCCGAAGCCGCCAGCCTGGCGCAACGAACGCGGGTCGTCGCCGCTTTTCTGTCCGCCGATCTGCGCAGCGCGGCTCTCGTGCTGCCCATCCGCGTTGGCGATGTCGGCAACGACATCCCGCGTGGCGTCTTTTACCGGAACGATGTGTTTTCCGCGATCGGCGATCCGGTCGAGGCGCTGGCCCGCGGCCTGATCGTGCCGGCAAACATCCGCACGTATCACCTGAAGCAGGACTCGGAAGGTGTGTGGCAGCTGATGCTGTACGACGGGCGTGCGTCGGATCAGCCGGCCGTTGAAGACGTCGTCTCGCTTCGGGTCGAGTATTACGGCGATGCCGAACCCCCCACAGTGACCCTGACCGAGCACGGCGACGTGCGCGTCACGTACGGGCCGGTGCCTCCGCCCCTCGATCTGGACGACCCGGCCGATTCGTGGGCTGCAGGGGAGAACTGCACGTTCGCCAATGTCGGAGGTCAGTATGCGCCCCGGCTCCAGGGAACTGGCACGCCCGGCATCACCCTGATCAGCCCCGCTGCACTCGCTGACGGTCCCTGGTGTCCGGATGCGTCTCACGCGTTCAGGTTCGACGCGGACCTGCTGCGCGTCCGGCGCGTTCGCGTGCAGGTCCGGCTGCAGGCGTCGCGACCTTTCCGCGGACTGGCTGGCCGCTTGTTCACCAACAGCGGGTCAGCCAGTGGTCCGTGGCGCTACGTTCCCGACGAAACCATCACCGTGGACATCGCGCCGAGGAACATCAATGTGGCGCGGTGAGCGCGGGTCCGCGCTCGTGATGGTCCTGCTCTGTGCCACGCTCTTCCTGGCCCTTGGCGGCGCACTCGTCACGGTCGGGAGCACCGAGAGTGCTATCTCCGCGACATTCCGCGAGGCGGCTGTCGCGCTCGCCGCGGCGGATGCGGCGGTGGCTCGGGTGACACCCGATCTGACGTCGGCACTCGACCTGAATGCGCTCCTCGCCGGCTTCGTCTCGTCCACGTTCACGGACGGGTCCGCTGTCGCTCCGCGAAGGCTGCCGGACGGCACCCTGCTGGACCTCGTCGCGGCGACGAATATCCAGCGCTGCGGTGAGGTCACCTGCACTGATGCGCAGATGGACGCAATAACCGCCGAGCGGCCATGGGGCGTCAACAACGCGCGGTGGCAACTCTATGGCTCCGGCTGGCTGCGCGACCTCGCGCCGGGCACCGACGCCCCTCACGCGTACGTCGTCGTCTGGGTCGGCGACGACCCGCTCGAAACCGACGGCGACCCGCTCACGGACGATGGAAGCCCAACCAGCCCCGGCCATCAGACAGTGCTCCTCCGGGCGGTGGCGTATGCAGCCTACTCCGTGCGCCGCCAGATTGAGGTTGTCGCCAGGCGGGAGGACGGCGTCGTTCGCCTGACTTCGTGGAGGGAGATGAGATGAAAGCAGGGTTGATGAACGTCCTTCCTCCTTCCTCCTTCCTCCTGACTCCTAGTATTCTGATCCCCTTGCCCTCAACAACTTCGTTTCCGGTCCTCCTTGTCGAAGACAAGGATTCACTCCGTGCCATGCTTCGCCACGCGCTCGAGGCGCAGGGCCACCTGGTCCTTGAAGCCCGCGACGAAACCGAGGCCGTTCACCAGCTCCGCCAGGCGCGCCCGGCCGTCGTCCTCACCGACCTCAAGCTGCCAGCCGGGGACGGGTTTGGCGTGCTGCGCGCCGCAAAGGAGCTCGATCCGGAGCTGCCGGTCGTCGTCATGACGGCCTACGGCAGCATCCAGGACGCGGTGACGGCCATGCGCGAGGGGGCGACCGACTTCCTGGCCAAGCCGGTCGATCCCGATCACCTGCTGCTGATGGTCGAGCGCGCGATTGCCCAGCGCCGGATGATGGCGGATTACATCCTCCTCAAGGAGGAGATGGCCGAGCGCCGGGGTGCGCCGCGGATCATTGGCGAGGACGCGAAACTCCGTCACGTCCTCCAACAGCTTCACCGTGCGGCGGCCACCGACGCCACCGTGCTGCTCGAGGGCGAGAGCGGGACCGGCAAGGAACTGTTCGCGCGCGGCCTGCATGCGCTCAGCCCGCGCGCCGACGCGCCCTTCGTGGCGATCAACTGCGCGGCGATTCCCGATACGCTGCTCGAGACCGAGCTCTTCGGCCACGAAAAAGGCGCGTTCACCGG